>Ga0080026_10000028_pt1 | contig 27251 bp, 28 predicted proteins | sample OrgsoiDNA2013045_FD_70941 | JGI IMG/M metagenome (GOLD analysis project Ga0080026, IMG submission 70941) | Permafrost soil microbial communities from the Arctic, to analyse light accelerated degradation of dissolved organic matter (DOM) -... | ecosystem: Environmental > Terrestrial > Soil >... | reverse complement strand
CAGCGGATAAAGGAGAATGGTTTTCATCCAGAAAAAAATCTTAAATACGGTCAGTTAATGAAATCCAAAACAATGGAAAATAAACATGTCCTTACCAAAATAATAAAATTCCCTATGTTCAAAAGAGTTAAAATAGTTTGCCTGTGCCAATAGATATTCCAGGTACAATTCCATACCAAAATTATCCTTGTTGATAAGCGGACCGCTAAATAAAAAAGAATCGTTACTCAGATGAAAAAGCTGATCCAGTGAGATTTTATAATGACCGCATAATATTTTAATCTCTTCAAAGGACAGGGGCTTTTCGCCACGGATCCTCCGATAGGCGCTGTCGTTACTGATATTCAGGCGGTCGGCAACTTCATCTACAAGGGAAAGATGACTGGCCAGGTTGGATTTGATGTGCTGAAAAAAAACCTGTTGTACACCCGGTTGATCCATTGGTTCAATGTTTAAGGGTTATCGTTTTATTCCTGCCTGTTCCGATTAATCCACGGTGCGAAATAAATATAAACTAATTTCTATACGATTGATCCTAAACGGCCATTCTTTTTTTCATGGCCTCATACAAGATGATACCGGCGGCAACGGAAACATTGAAGGAGTCGAAATGGCCGGCCATGGGGATGGTAAAAAGCTCATCGGCCGCTTTATTCAAATAGGGCTGTAAACCCTTATCCTCGCTACCCATCATAAGGCAACAGGGCAGTTCGAGCGGAAGTTCAAACACTTTCTTTTCGCTCTGCATGGAACTGGCAAAAGCAAGTATTCCATTCAGATGCAGGGTGTCAACGGCTTTCAGCAGGCTGCTCACCCGGCAAATATTGATTTTTTCCAATGCTCCGGCGGAGGATTTCAGCGCCTCTTCATTTAACGCGGCGATACCCTTATCGGGGATGACCATGGCCTGGGCGCCGCAGCATACGGCGCTGCGCGCAATGGCCCCGATATTCCGGACGTCGGTAATGCCATCGAGTAAAACGAATAATGGGGTCTGGCCGGCTGAACTCACCTGGTCTATCACGGCCTGCAGATCCATATAAACAAAAAGTGCGGCCAGGGCAACCACACCCTGGTGATTGGCCCGCGTTAAGGATAATAATTTTTCGACGGGTACCTGTTGAATCGGGATCCCGCGTTTTTCTGCCAGTCTCCGGATCTCTCCAATCGATTCGCCGCTGACATTGCGTTGAAACAAAATTTTATCGATGGCTCTGCCAGCCTGCATGGCCTCAATCAATGGCTGCCTCCCGGAAATGATGTCAGAAGATTTCAATCTTTATCTTTTATGCCGTCCTGGTATAACATGACTTGAACCTGCCGGATTGCGGCAACAGACATGGAATCGGTTATTTTCCCTTCGTCCAGCATCCTGACCGCTTCATCAAAATGCAATTTTTTTATGACCAGCTGTTCGGTTTCTTCGGGTTCCGCCTGTTTCTGTTCCAGGTTTCTCGCCAGGTAAATAACTGCCAGTTCATCGCTTACCGAATTGGACAGGTGCAGGGTTAAAATTTTTGTCCAGTCTCCGGCTACAAGACCCGTTTCTTCCAGCAGTTCCCTTTTTGCCGCTTCGATAGGATCCTCATCCTTCCTGCCACCGCCCTCCGGAATTTCCCAGCTATACTGATCCAGCGGGAAACGATACTGCCCTACCAGCCAGGTATTCCGGTTTGTATCCAATGGAATCACACCCACCGCAATATGTTTAAAATGAACCTTCCCATAAATGCCTTTCCCTCCCGACGGATTGATTACCTGAAACTCAGTAAGACGTATCCAGGGATTTTCATAAACCTCTTTCTGGCTGAGGATGGTCCAGGGGTTTTGCTCATCGTTCATCGCCCGAATTTAATTGTTAATTGTCAATTGCTAATTATTGCTGTCCGGTTAAAAACCAGTTTTTTATTTAACATCACAGCGCTGTTGGCTTTGAGACTAATTTATTTGTTTTTTCCGGCTATAAGCCCCTCATGTTGAAAATAACAGCAGGTTTTTATTCAACAGGTCTTTCTTTTTTGCTTTTTGGTATAATGCTTTTTCAGGGTTTTTTAGAAAACCATTCAAATCAATATAAGTCATCAGGTGCAACCTAACCATGGATGCCAAATTCGAAAATGACCATTTCTTTGCCGCTCCCCTTTTTATAACTTTCAAAATCATATCGGCGATCAGCGAACACCAGATTTGTATTTGAATTGCGTTTTCACTATCTCCCAGAAAATACTTCAGCGGATAATTTTGTTTCAGTCGTTTAAAAAGAACTTCTATCTGCCAACGTTTTCGATATAATGCTGCAATGGTAGCTGGTGCCATCCTAAAATTATTTGTCAGGAACCAGAGCGTCATTTTTGTCTCCGGATCTTTATAAAAGATCAAACGAGCCCTGACCTTGGTGCTGTTTTTATCATGATGGTGACCAAGGGCAACTTCCTGATCTTTTAAAACCCCTTTCTTATACTGCAGTTCACTTAAATCTCTGTCTTCGATCAAATCAAACACAGCGTCCTGGCGAAGCCGGGTGACCCAGCTGACACCATCTTTGGTAAAGCCGTTGAGGGTGGGATAATGATTATACCCTTTGTCAAAGACAATAATGGAACCCGCTGGCAGCTTCACTTCTTTAAGGAAAGTCGAATCTCCCTGAGCCGAAGCGCTGAAGCGGATCATGGCCGGTACATCCTGGTCACTTTTTAGCAAAGTATGCACTTTAATACCTCCTTTACGCTTCCCGTTCAGGGATCGGATACCGGCTCCCCGAAGCACTTCCTGAAAGAGTGTAATGGTGGTGGAATCGAATACATAAAGCTTCTGTTGGTGCCTTGTGCCGCCCCGGCTGTCCGATAAAAAATTACCATACCTGCTCAACAGCTTCATATAAACCTGTTCAAAGAACTCCGGCTTGCGCCGGTTATTAGCATCAGAAATCGTACTCCTTCTGGGATAATGATGTATGCCCAAATGATTTAAACGTTGCTCCCAGGCCAGCATGCCCGTGCTCACTTCACGCAATGAATGGCAGTTATTATAAATGGCATATAGCATCGTAACCAAATGATCGTAACTGCTAAAACGTTTGCAATACCGGTCAGCCTGAAGGGTCCGTGCAACTCCACTTACCAATGACCTCGGGATAAAATTTAATAGTTGACCAAAGATCGGCTGTCCGGTAAAAAAACTACTTTTGCTCATGGATATAGTTTTTTGTGTGGTAACTCAAAACTATCCATTTTAAGGGAGGTATCTTACCTCCTTTTTTATTGCTTTATCATAGTTTTACCGGACAGTAATAATTGCTAATTGTCAATGCAGAAACGCAGCATGCGGATATTTAATAGACCTCTTAAGAACATTTGTCATTGCAATTCCTTCGGTATATCCCTTTCATCATTAACAATTAACAATTAGCAATTGACAATTAAAAAAGGGCCAGCTGAATGCTGACCCTTCAACAACTTACCGGCCCTATTTTATTTTAAACGCCTGTTTTACCTTTTTCACATAATCCAGTTTTTCCCAGGTAAATAATTCCACTTTTTTCTTAATGGTTTTACCATCCGGTGAAACAAATATTTTTTCGACGATTTCCGGTTTACGACCCATATGGCCATAAGCCGCAGTCTCAGAATAAATCGGGTTGCGCAGTTTCAATCGTTGCTCAATAAAATAAGGACGCATATCAAAAACCGATTCTACAATTTTCCCGATTTCACCATCTGTCAGTTTTACTTTAGCCGTTCCAAAAGTATTTACATAAATGGATGTGGGTTGCGCCACACCAATCGCATAGGAAACCTGCACCAGCACTTCTTTTGCCACACCGGCAGCCACCAGGTTCTTGGCAATATGCCGGGTCGCATAAGCCGCGCTGCGATCTACTTTGGATGGATCCTTACCGCTGAAGGCGCCGCCGCCATGAGCGCCTTTTCCACCGTAGGTGTCAACGATGATTTTCCGGCCGGTCAATCCGGTATCGCCGTGCGGACCGCCGATTACAAATTTGCCGGTAGGATTGATATGAAACTTGATCTTATCATTAAACAAATGACCGTATTTTTTATACTTTAATTTTACGCGGGGAATGAGGATGGAGCGAATATCCTTATCAATTTTTGAAAGCATTTTTGCTTCTGAGTCAAAATCATCATGCTGGGTGGATATCACGATGGCGTCTATCCGGATCGGATTATTCTGATCATCATATTCCAAAGTCACCTGACTTTTCGCGTCGGGACGCAGGTATTTAATGTCCTTATTTTCTCTTCTTAATGCGGCCAGCTCAACGAGAAGCTTGTGTGCCAGATCCAGCGCCAATGGCATATAATCCTCTGTTTCATGGCTGGCATAACCGAACATCATCCCCTGGTCGCCCGCACCCTGATCTTCTTTTTTGGCCCGGTCAACACCCTGGTTAATATCGGCAGACTGTTCATGAATGGCAGAAAAAATTCCGCAGGAATTTGCTTCAAACATATATTCACTTTTCGTATACCCGATTTTGCGGATCACCGAACGCGCTATTTCCTGCACATCCAGGTATGCCCGGGATTTTACTTCTCCTGCAAGTACAACCTGGCCGGTCGTCACCAGCGTTTCACAGGCTACTTTGGATTGAGGGTCGAAAGCAAGGAAATGATCAATCAGGGCATCAGAAATCTGGTCAGCCACTTTGTCCGGGTGACCTTCAGAAACACTTTCAGAAGTGAATAAATAAGGCATTTTTTTTGTTTGAGTTGGACCATGAAAATAAAAAACCACTAACTACCTAAGGTAATTAATGGATGGCGACGCAAAGATAATTGATGGAACATTATTACTTATCAATCGCGGGAACAAATTATTGAGACAGATCAGTGTACAGCTGCAGATAATCACTCAGATCCGATTCCGTATTATAGGGAAGCACTTTTTTACCCCTGACCTTGCTGAATTCATCAATAAGTTTTTTATCTGTCTTTTCCGCACCAAAAGTGATGGCATCCGCATAACTCGCTCCCAGCCGGAACAAGGCAGCATTGGTCGCATCGCTGAAAGGTTCCAGGTCCTTTTCCTTTATGGTTGCGTGTATATTGGCTACTTTGGTAAAGTTGGCTCCCAATTTTTCCTTAAAAGTATTCTGGCCAATAGTGTAAACAACCTTGCTGTGGGCAAAAACCGGTTCTTTCTTATATACTGTTTTCAGATAGAAGGGAATTAATCCGGTCATCCAGCCACTGCAATGAATGATATCTGGCGGCCATCCGAATTTCTTGACTGTTTCCAGGGCTCCTTTACAAAAGAATACGGTACGTAGTCCATTGTCATCAAACCATTTTTCCTTTTCGTCATGAAAAATGTACTTGCGTTTGAAAAGATCCTCATTCTCCAGGAAATACACCTGTAACCGGGCGTTCGGAAGAGAAGCCACCTTAATCTGCAACGGGTAATCGTCATTGTCCACCGACACGTTGATGCCTGAAAGACGCACGACCTCATGCAGGCGGTGTCTCCTTTCATTGATCACCCCAAACCTGGGCATGATGCAACGGACCTCAAAACCATTATCATTGGATTTTATCGCTAACTTATTTACCGTTTCCGCAAATTCTGTAAGTTCCAGATAGGGAGACATTTCATTGGAAATAAATAAAATTCTTTTCTTTGCTACCATTAGGAATGGGAATTGTTGATGGGGAGAATACCCGAAAATCAGTTTGCAAAGGTAAGGTTTATTCCCTAAACAGACCTGCCTGAATGGTCCCCTCATGCTAAAACGCTGAAAATGATTCAATTTAAAAGGTCGGCTGATCTCCGGCTCTGGCTGGACGGAAAGCAGGAAAAGGGGGAGAAAATCGGCTTTGTACCCACGATGGGGGCCTTGCATGAAGGGCATATCCGGGTGATAGAAACCTGCCGGTCCCATGTGGATCGTACGGTTTGCAGCATTTTTGTAAATCCCGTCCAGTTTAATGACCCAAAAGATTTTGAAAATTACCCCGTCAGCCTGGAAAAAGACATCGAAATGCTCGTTAATGCCGGGACGGATGTGCTTTTCCTTCCCTCCGTACCGGAAATATATCCGGGTGGAGATAAAGGACTGGAGACCTACGACCTGGGCGACCTGGAGACCATATTGGAAGGACGATACCGTCCGGGTCATTTCCAGGGGGTCTGCCAGGTAATGAGCCGTCTGTTGACTATTGCGAAACCCGACCATCTGTTTATGGGCCAGAAGGATTATCAGCAATGCCTGGTGATTTTGCGGCTGATTGGGATCCTTCAAATGCCAGTACATTTCCACACTGTCCCGACAGTAAGGGAGGCTGACGGGCTGGCCCAAAGCAGCCGCAACCGCCGCCTGAATCCCGACCAGCGAAAAAACGCGGTTGCCATCTCGCAGACTCTCCGGTTTATAGGTGAAAAACTACTTCCTGGCGAGCTTGAAACGATACGTACGCAAGCTCTTGATAAGCTGGATAAAGCGCACTTTAAGACTGATTACATAGAAATTGCCCAGGCATCTGACCTGCGGCCAATTCTTACCTGGAACGGCCGGGACAAAGCAATAGCCCTGATCGCAGCATTCCAGGGAGCAGTGAGGCTGATAGATAACATGATGCTAAATTAGTTTAATTTTGCGGCTCAAAATGAAAAAGAGCAATGGACATCGAAATTTTAAAATCTAAAGTTCACCGGCTGGTTATTACAGAAGCCAATCTGAATTATATTGGCAGTCTGACCCTGGACGAGGATCTGATGGATGCGGCAAATTTAATCGCCAATGAAAAAGTGCAGGTGGTCAATGTAAATAATGGAGCCAGAATCGAAACTTATGTCATTATCGGAAAAAGGGGCTCGGGTATCTGCTGTCTGAACGGACCCGCCGCCAGAAGCGGACAAGTCGGTGATATCGTCATCGTAATTTCTTATGCCCGCATGGAATTTGAAGAAGCGAAAAAATTTAAACCCTGGGTTGTTTTTCCAAACGATGGGAACAGATTATAGACCGCTTTCAGACTGAGGCAGAAGGGTTCATGACTTGCCAGATCCCTTTAAAATTGTAACTTACCTGCCTCTATGAAGAAAACTTTTTTAGCAGCTATCCAATATATTTTTTTTGCTGCCCTGGCGGTTTTTTTCGTTTGGCTGAGTGTGCGTGACCTGGACCATGAAAAGTGGGAACAACTTAAAAAAGCAATGGACCGGGCTCATTACTGGCTGCTAATTCCGGTTTTCAGTTTATTACTCATCTCCCACTGGTTACGGGCCATGCGCTGGAGGCAGCTGATGGAACCCATGGGTTATCACCCTTCCCGCCTAAATACTTTTCTGGCCGTCATGATCGGATATTTTGTAAATCTGGGCGCTCCCAGACTCGGTGAGGTAATCAAATGCACTATCCTGGCGCGATATGAAAAAGTACCCGCCCAAAAACTCGTCGGGACAATTGTAGCAGAAAGAGCCTTTGACGTGATCTGCCTGTTATTGGCCTTCGGGCTCACTTTTATTTTTCAATTCGATATCATCTCTTCCCTGCTGCACGATTATATCTATCCACTTTTTCAAAATAAAAACGGACATACTGCTTATCAGAAAATAATCATACTGGCTGGCGGCTTAATCGCTTTACTACTGGTTTTGAAATTCGTTTTCAGCCGTTTCGGGCACATTAATATCGTACAAAAAATAAGGGGTATCCTGAGCGGGGTCTGGCACGGCCTGATCAGTGTCCGGGCCTTGAAAAACAAACCTCTTTTTTTCTTTTACACTATTGGCATCTGGTTTATGTATTTGCTCAGTACCTGGTGCGGATTTTTCGCCATCGATGAAACCAGTCGCCTGAGTTTGGCGGATGCCCTTACGGTGCTCGTCATGGGCAGTGTGGGCATGATCGTTTCGCCGGGCGGAATCGGGGCTTACGCGCTGCTCGTTATGGAAACGGTTGCTTTATACAATATACCGAAAGAACCTTACGGACAGGCACTCGGCTGGCTGCTATGGTTTGGCCAGTTCCTGAGTTTCATATTTTTTGGTGTCATCAGTTTTATTTTGTTACCCCGAGTAAATCGTCATAAACTCAAACCGGATGCAACAGCCCCAGGTTATTCAGCTTAAAATCTTTTCTCCCAAGGAACTCGTTTTCCAGGTGAATCGCTGGAAACTGCTCTGTAAGACCATTTCATTTACCAATGGTTGTTTCGATATCCTGCATCCGGGTCATATCGCATCTTTGTCTGACGCCGCCCTCGAAGCCGATGTCCTGGTTGTGGGTTTGAATTCTGATGCGTCTGCCAAAAAACTGAAAGGTCCGGGACGTCCTGTGATGAACGAGCATTCCCGCGCCCTGATGCTGGCCTCTCTGATCATGGTTGACGCCGTGGTGATCTTTGATGAAGATACTCCTATCGATCTGATCGAACTGGTCAGGCCGGATGTGCTGGTAAAAGGTGGCGACTATACGATCGACCAGATTGTCGGCGCGAAAGAAGTTATGGCTGCCGGCGGGCGAGTGGTCATTAATCCGATTGTACCCGGATTTTCGTCGACCGGGATTATCGGGAAGATCAGGGCCTTATAAATGTGGCAGATGTGTAATTGTAGGGAATTAAAAATGGGGAAATTGAATGATTAATGATAATGTGAATATGTGGCAGTAACCGGCTGAACTCGAAAAAGGCCGGAGCTCATCGCTTGTATACTTCAGAAGCATCGATGATCGGGATTCAGGCGGGGATATTCATGAAGCAGCAAAAAAAGAGATCCCATATTACCACATCATCTCCACATTCAATTCCCGCTTTTTCACAAATAATTGCGAAGCAATTATATACAATTCCACAGTAGCCACATTAATTGGCTTATCCTCTGTACATTCTCTCAACCTCCTGCACAATGATCTCAATATCGTGATCATCGCCCTGCGCATCGTAGGGCTGTTTGAGGCTGCTGCCGAAAAAGAAAGCAACGGTCTGCCATAACCGGGCGGAAAATCCACCGCGGTATTCTTTTATAATATCGTAGCAATTATTGCCCGTCTGCCGGTTGATGAGTTTCATCAAAACCTTACCCTGGTAAACAGAAAGTTTTTCCATGGGATCGGTGAATTCTTTTTTTAATTCTTTTTCCATTGATTGGATGTACTCCTTTTTCTGCGATTCCGTGGTCATTTTCGCCAGGCGCGCGTTCATGTCATTTAGTATGATACCTGCTTTCCTGGCATAAGGATACGTCACATATACTGCATTCCGGAGACGGGTCATCGCTTCTGTCCGTCTGCGCATGGCATGCGTCATGGTATGGTATACATCCACCACTGCATAAGTCTTGGCAGGAATCGTATCGCCATTATAAACAATAACCTGACTCCAGATCGTATCGTATTTGCCGAAACGGTTATTGAATTGCCGGAGATCCGCCGCCTGTTTTTTTTGCAGAGAGTCGGCCTGGGGAACAGCTTGCTTCGCAAATACGCATTGAACCGTTATAAGGAGAATAAGCGGGAAAATAAATAGCCGGTATCGTGCGCGAAAAAGGAGCATGAAAGGATAAAGTTAATAAAAATCCCATGGCTGTGCAAGCGTATAGCTGGCTGTTGACGGTTGGCGGTTGACGGTTGGCGGTTGGCGGTTGGCGGTTGGCGGATTTGAATTCAATTCTCGAATTCTCGAATTCCCAAATTCTCAAATTCTCCTAAGGCTTTCCTTCCGGTTCACGATACTCATCACAAATCCCGTCATCATAACCAGGATACCGATCCAGACCAGGTTGATCTGCGGAAACACATATACTTTCAGAGAAACAAAAGGCACCATATCCGTTGATTCCTTGGTCAGCAACTGGATTTTTTTGTTATTCAACACGGATCCCAGTTCCACCGCAAGGTTTTGGGCAAACAGCGTATCGGCCACCCGGTGGATCATGTTATCCCTGACATATAATAACGGATACAGGGTATATTGGTTGCTATCCTGACTGATCACCCGGATCTTTGCCAGCAAAGCAGTGTCTGAAGAAGTGAAATGATATTTATCTGTTGTTGGATTGACGAGGACCGTATCGAGGATCATTATTCCTTTGGAATAAAAGACCGTATCGTGCAAGGCTACCGGATTTGTTTTGTATCCCGATGTGTCCCTTTGTTTGTCGAGGATATTGGCATAACTGATATACGTGAATATATCCCGGTCGAGATAGTGTCGTTTGTCGGGGTTATTGGAAAAATTTTCAACCCCCTTTGTGTTTTTGATGAGGTTGGGCCAGAGGTCAAACGATTCACCCGTTTTTTTATCCTGGAAATTGACTTTAAAATAAATGATATTGCCCGCTGTATTCACTGAATCGTTGCTGAGATAGGTTGCAAAATATGTTCCCATATCCGTTTTGATATTTTTGATCAGGGTCAGATTCTCCAGCGGATTTTCTTTTGTTTTCGGATCGAAGGGAAGGTTGATGCCGGTCGTATTGTGAGAAAGCACTTCTTTTTTGGATGAAGAGATCAGGATGCCCACCAGCAGCAAACCAAATCCTGCATGAGCCACGGAGGCACCGGCCTTTTTTATTTTGCCCTTCATGGAATTGAAAATATAGGATGCGTTTGCAATCACAGAATAAATACCCGCAAACAGGGCCAGGTGTATCGCCGCCTGATAACCGCTGCCATAGTCGGTGTATTGAATGTCGCCGAATACACTCACACAAAATGAAATAACCAGGGCAATCGCTGTTGCCGGCCAGAGTTTTTTCATTACCTGGGCAGGAGAACTGTTTTTATATTTTAAATACTGAACCGTTGCGGTCAGTAATCCAAGAATTATAACTATGAATATTTCAATACGGTTATACCAAAATTTCTGATCGTCGCCGATGGTTTTATTTGTTCCGAAAATGTGATTGAACACAGGAATTGAAGTGGAAAACAGGATAAAAACGGCCGATAAAAAAACAACCAGCGCCCCAATGAACATCCAGAATTCCCTGGACCAGGTATTCTCTTCCTTGGATAAATGCGGAATCTGACTATACCTGATAAAATATAAAATAATAGCTGGCACAAAGAATACTGCAATAAATAAAATCAATTGGAGATTCAAACCGGAACCAATAAACGCATGAACTGACGTGTCCGTCAGGGCCCCGCTTCGGGTAAGATAAGTTGAGTATAGAATGAGCGTAAAACCCAGTATTAAAAAAAGATAGGTCGTGCGCAGGGAATGACCTGTAGAATTATAAACAACCTGTGTGTGCAGGCCTGCAATTAAAACGAGCCAGGGAACGAGCGAAGCATTTTCAACCGGATCCCAGGCCCAATAACCTCCAAACGTCAGAGACTCATACGCCCAGGCCGCCCCCATCATAATGCCGGTTCCGAGAATGCAGCAGGTGAACAGGGTCCAGGGCAATGCAGTCTTCGTCCAGCTGCCGTATTGCTTCTTCCATAAACCGGTTACGGCAAAGGCAAATGGAATAAGGGTGGATGAAAATCCAAGGAACAACACCGGCGGATGGATCACCATCCAGTAATTCTGTAAAAGTGCGTTCAGACTTTGTCCGTCCTGCATCTGGGGAATGGATAAATAATCCGCTTTTTGAAAAACGGGCGCGTCCTGGAAAATTTCAAGCTGTCTTACCAGCAAAAACGGACTATGGCCAAGCGGATGAGAAAAAATATATACCCCGAGTATCATCGTTGTCAGGCAGAGTTGTGCGAAACTGATAATCGTGAGCACCGGCGCCTCCCATTGCCTGGCGCGGAACATAAGAATAGTACCCAATACGCCGTTCCACATCATCCACAACAGAAAACTTCCTTCCTGGGCTTCCCAGATACAGCTTAGCATGTATTTCGGATCCAGATTTTTGCTGGAATGTTCCCAGGCAAAATTGTATTCGAAATAATGGTTTTTTATGATATAGAAAATGGTAGCAAATACGATGAATACGGAAACTACATTGACGAGAAATGCGAACCGCGCCATTTTTTTCCAGGAGGCGGCTTCGTCAATCGATTTGGCGTTCGCCGTTTTGAAATAAGAAAGAGTGGCTACCAGGGAAGCGGCAAAAGAAAGCACCACAAAGAACTGACCCAGTTTTCCCGGCATCAAGTGTTCGCCAACATACTCCATAACTTCTATTGGGTTTTACTGAGACTCTTTTTCGCTTCCTGCGGATCGTCTTTGTATTTGGATGGGCATTTGATCAGAATTCCGTCTTTTTGGGTGATCTCAAAAACGTCCCCGTTCATTTTACCTTTTAGTACAATACGCTCGGCCTTTTCCATATCGTAGGGTTTTCCGTAATGGTAAACGACTTTGGCCCGCCCACCCAGTGTATCGAGAATATAAAAACTGAGATAGTTCGGATCTTTTACCGGGTTATATTCCATCGGCCTGCTGTTGTCCAGTTTGGCAATGATGGTTACATTTTTTCCTTCCTTCTGCCGGGCTGAGGCAATGGTTTCATAGGTAGATAAATTACCCATAAAACTGACCAGCAATCCGATACTGAGGGCAATGAAAACCAGGAGGATAATGTGGGTGCGCTTCATGAGCCGCAAAACTACTTCAAAAAGACATAAGTCTTAGGAAAATGTGCCAATGTGCCAATGTGCCGATGTGACAATTAGATATGACAATTAAATGGGGTCGGGAAATGAATATGCCAATGGAACAATTTGTTAATTTTTGAAAGTCTTACAACTCATACATTAAAATCCCAGCCTCAATTGTCACATCGGCACATCGGCACATTAGCACCTTGGCACATTTGCACATTGGCACATTGGCACACTTGCCCGCCCTATTTTGCTATTTCCACATACTGCACTACCTTTGCCAACCGTTTTAAAGTACAGAAAGTACACCATGACAGATTTATCCCACTTCGATTCAAACATCGCAAGTAACCCCAAGAATACCATTTTTGGACTCCCTTTTTCAGAAGAAGACGCACGGCTTATAATCCTTCCTGTACCCTGGGAAGTGACGGTTAGCTCAGGATCGGGAACCTCCCGGGCGGCGGAACATATTTTCAGCGCCAGCATGCAGGTGGATGTATTCGATGAGGAATCCGGAAACGCCTGGAGACAGGGTATTTTTATGCGTCACCCTGACCGGAAAGTGCTGATGAAGAGTGACTATCTGCGCAAGGAAGCCGAACTCTATATCAATTACATTTCCAAAGGCGAGGAGATTGAGAAGAATAACTTCATGTGTAAATCACTCAAGGAAATCAATGAAGGGAGTGCCAACCTGAATAAATGGGTTTGTGAACAAACCAGCAGCCTGTTGCGGGATAATAAACTCGTGGTCTTACTTGGTGGCGATCACAGCGTGCCCCTGGGTTACCTGAAAGCCATTGCGGAGAAATACGGTGAATTCGGAATACTGCAGATTGACGCTCATTGTGATCTGCGCAAAGCGTACGAAAATTTTGATCACAGCCATGCAAGCATTATGTACAATGCGCTTCATGAGATCCCCGAGATCATCAAACTGGTTCAACTGGGCGCCCGCGATTATAGTGAGGAAGAATTCAATTTTATCAGAAACAATAATCAGCGCGTTGTAACCTATTTTGACAAAGACATCAAGGAAAAATTATTTGAAGGCAATACCTGGCGCTCGATCGTTGATGAGATTGTTGAACAGTTGCCCGCACGCGTTTACCTGAGTTTTGACGTGGACGGACTGGATCCAAAACTATGCCCGCACACGGGAACACCCGTTAATGGTGGATTTGAAATTGAACAGATTGTCTATCTTCTGAAAAAAATCATTGAGAGCGGTCGCAAATTCATTGGATTCGATCTGGTCGAAATTGCAATCGGAGAAAGCCATTTCGATGCGAATGTTGGCGCCCGGATTTTATGGAAGCTCTGTAATATGCTGGTCGCTGCCAATCCACTGCCATCCATACACAAAGAATCGGAATGCACTACGACTATGTAGTAACCCTGAAACGGGAAAATGCACGCAAAACCGATCTGGTCAGTTTTCTACTTTTAATTTTTTCCATACTGGCATTTTGCTATGTGCAGATCCCCAATGGTTTTAATGGATTTCTGATAATAGCAGCGGTCATCGTATTCACTGGTTTGATATGGAATTTGTTCCTTCAAAGTAAGGGACGCGAAATGCGTTTCAGGAACTGGTTATTTGTTGCCGGGATCTTCTGGATCGGCATGCCATATTTTCAATGGATGTTTATTCCCTTTGTCTTTTTTGCGCTGCTGGAAGCACAGGCAAAATATCCGTTGGAAATTGGATTTTATGAAGGCGGTATCGTGCTCAATGTCCTGTTTAAAAAAAAATGGCCCTGGTCCAATCTGCAGTCCGTGATTTTAAAAGACGGACTGCTAACCCTCGATTTTAAAAACAATACAGTCATTCAGAAGGAAGTACTCGATGACGAAGAACCCGATGCACCGGAAGATGAATTTAACGACTACTGCCGTAGTAAACTCGTAAATTTGTGGTGATGTCGCCCTTCATTTTATATTCAGACGGAGAAGGAAATATTTTCGAAGATATTTCCCTTTATGCCTGCGGGCGAAGCGGATGGGATGCGTTACCCATAGATGAATCCGACTGGATCCGGCTACCTGAAGGGGGTTCCCTGTATGAATTGCCGGGCCGCCGCGGAATTGGCATTGATGTGAAGACCGGGGTCATGCGACTTTGTGAAAAAGGCTGGGCCGTAGCTGCATTTATCCCCCCCGCTCATACGGGTCTTTATCTGGCTGCATATGAAACCGCTCACAACGCGCCTACCCTTCCGCTATTTTGTTATACGGCGGCAGGCTGGTTCAACGAAAAATTTTATGTGCCGGCCGTACGTATAGAACCCGATATCCGCCAGGAAGCCAGCGGATACAATGCATTGAATATAGAATCGGGCGCAGAAAATTTATTAAATGCATACCCGAACAACCGTCTGGTGAAACATCTGATGGAGAATTGCTGCAATACTTATCACTGTCCGGCTGCCAGAAATCTTTCCCTCGGTCGCTGGGAATGTCCTGTTCCGGTTTCACCTGCCTGTAATGCCAATTGTATCGGTTGTATTTCGTTTCAACCCCAGGAAGAAACCATTCACTCCACGCAGGACCGCCTTAGCTTCCGGCCAAAAGCCGAAGAGATCGTGGAGTTCACGGTTCCGCACCTGCAGACGGCCCCTTTCCCGATCATTAGTTTCGGACAGGGTTGTGAGGGGGAACCTCTTCTCATGTGGGAAACCATTCGGGAAGCCATTCTGGAAATCAGAAAACATACCAGCCGGGGCAGTATCAATATCAATACGAATGGTTCTAAGCCGGATGCCGTGAAAGCCTTGTGCAGAGCCGGTTTGAACTCGATCAGGGTGAGTTTGAATTCGGCCCGGAAACCTATTTACGAAGCCTATTACCGTCCCAATAATTATTCATTTGAAGATATTGTGGAGAGTCTCCGGGTCGTTAAAGCGTCAGGCGGATGGACCTCTATCAATTATTTCGTTTTCCCGGGAATGACAGACAGTGAAGAAGAATATGAAGCGCTGCGTAAAATGATTTCCGGCACCGGGCTCGATATGATCCAGTGGCGGAATTTTAATATTGATCCGGACTGGTACCTGGGGAAAATCGGATGTACAGAGACCGGAAAATCCCTGGGTGTGAAAAATTGTATGGATCTTTTGCGCGAAGAATTTCCGCTGTTAAAATTTGGTTATTTCAATCCGCCCATGGAGCGCATTCGTGGTCAGTTTGAAAAAGATTTTGCTTCTTGAGCCTAAAGCGTAAAGCCTAAAACTTCCTTTTGGATCTCCGAATTTATAATCTTTAATTATTACATTGATTTTAGGCTTTCGGCTTAAGAAGGCTTTGGGCTTTAGGCTTTCGGCTTAAGAAGGTTTTAGGCTTTAAGCTTTCATGGGCTTTTTAACTAACTTTATAAAGTGGACTATAAAATAGCAAATCACCTATTCGAGGCGCGTAAAAACCGGAAGGCCGGCTTTTTTACTTTGCTGATTTGCGGAACGTTGTTCCTCCTGCTTTTCCTGATCTCCTGGAACCTTCCTTTTAATCCACCCGAACCAGTGGAAGAAGGGCTTGAAGTAAATCTTGGAAACAGTGACCAGGGATTGGGCAATAACCAGCCTTTTCTGCCAAATGATCCTTCCAAACAGGACCAGGAAAAATACACGCCGCCAAAGACGGTTGCCGCAATCAGGGAAGCCCTGAAGGATGTGGAAACGGATGATAAGGATCCGGATCCCGCCCCGGCAGTTAAAAAGCCACCAGTTACCAAGCCGGATGCAACCAAGATTCCGGAAAAGGATTTTACCGCAAAAGCTCCTCGAAAAACCGTACAGCCCGCAGTCAACCCAACGCCCGCGCCGCCAAAGCCAAAGGCCGTTTTTCATGGCGTGAATGGAGATGGTACCGGAGGCAATGATGCGGATCATTTTAAACCGGGAGGAAATCAGGGTGTCGCTGGTGGAAAGGGCGACCAGGGACAGCCGGGCGGCGATCCAAATTCAACCAACTATAAAGGAGGAGGTCACGGAAATGGTATTGCGATCTCCCGTGGTTTACAAGGCAGAAGGATCAGCAGCACGCCTTCATTTACGGATGAATTCAACGAAAATGCAAAAGTAGCCGTGGATATACGGGTGGACGCAGCTGGTAATGTGACCAGTGCAGAATATCAGGCCAGGGGTTCAACCACGGCTGACGCAACACTGAAAGAAATCGCCATCCGGAAAGCACATCAGGTAAAATTCAATAGTGGTTCCGACGAATCCTCGGGCACACTGGTTTTTAATTTCAAATTAAAGAATTAGGATTCAGGCTGCGGCCCAAAGTACAGGCCAAAAGCGGGGAAACCCGTTTCCAGCCTGTCAAAGCAACTTTCCCTTTCTCCGGAACGTAATCCTCCATACCCAAAACCGCTGTATGAAAAAGCTAATCCTTTTTACCGTTATTTTGTTTTCGATTGCAACTTGCAAAAAATCCTCCTCGCCTCAGTCAAATAACGGTAGCATGATTGGTAAATGGAAACTGTCCGAAAATTTACTGGATCCAGGCGACGGAAGCGGAATTTACCATCCTGCCGACCCATCAAATCCGGTTTATATTGAATTCAAAGCAGATGGTACATTGATCATGACTCCAACAAACATATTCTCAGATCGGTATGAGATCACCAGTGACAGTACGATAAGATTTGGCAGCGATCCTGAGAAATTTACCACACGGTATCACTTCACCAAAACATTGTTGACTCTATACGGTCCATGTTATACCGTTTGCATAGATAGATTTATTCCTTCAGATAAATAATTCATCCCGGGGATCCTTACCATCCGATCCCATAATCCTCTCCATAGTTACTGCTCCAACCCCAGAAACTGCCGTGTTTCCAGTCATAATAGATCGCGTTGACGGGGCCGCTGGTCCTCAGAACCGCCCATTGTGTGCACATGGATGCCAGCATGGCACAGGCTGCATCCACGGCGTTACCACCCTGTTGAAAAATCTGTGCACCGGATTCAGCGCCCAGTGGCTTCCCTGTAATGGCCATCCAATGTTTTCCGTGAAGCGGCGGTTTCTGTGTTTGTTGCGCCAAACCGATTATATAACTAATCAATAAAAAAAATAAAAAAATATATTTCATACAAGCGATTGTGGAATGAAGTTAAAACATTCAGCCCGATGATGAATTAGGCATTAGGCATTAGGCGTTAAGCGTTAAGCGTTAGGCCTGACGAAGGCTTTAAGCTTTACGCCTGATGAATTAACTTTACCAAAAAAAGTGCATGTCCACGACCATCAAATGTCCGAATTGCCGCCACGAATTTGCGATGGAAGAAGCCGTATCCGAACAATATAAAAAGGACCTGCGTGAGCAGATGATTGCTTTCACCCGGAAAAAAGAAGAGGAATTCCAAAAAAAGGATCTGGATCTCGTCAAAAAACTACAGGAAAAGGACGAATTTTTTCAGAAAAAGTTATTGGAAGAAAGAAAACTCATTCAGCAGTCGCTGGAAGAAAATTTACGTAAAACCATTCACGGCGATTTCGAAAATCAGCTGTCCATGCTGAAGCAATCCAATGAAGAACAGCAGGAAAAACTAAAGACAGCCCGGCAGAAGGAACTGGAATTTTTACAAAAAGAACAGGTCTTAAAAAATAAAGAGGAGGAACTTGACATTTCTCTTCAGCGTCAGTTGCAGGAAGGGCGATTAAAAATCGCTGAGGAAATAAGACGGATAGAGGATCAGAAAAATCAATCAAAAGAACTGGACCATCAGCTCCAGTTAAAAGAAAAAGAAAAGCAACTGGAGGACCAGAGAAAACTGATAGAGGAAATGAAACGCAAGGCCGATCAGGGATCCACGCAAATGCAGGGCGAAGTGCAGGAACTGGCCCTGGAAAAATTATTGCAGGGCACATTCCCCTTTGACCTGGTAGAACCCATTGGCAAAGGCGTTCGCGGAGCAGATTGCATACTGACCGTAAGAAATCCGTCAGGACAGGAATGCGGAAAAATTATTTATGAAAGCAAGCGCACGAAAAATTTTGAGACAGACTGGGTGGACAAACTCAAACACGATATGCGTCAGCAGGGAGCCCAGGTGGCCATCCTGGTTACCCGGTCCATGCCGCGGGACATGACCTGTTTTGGAGAAAAAAACGGGGTTTGGATCTGCAATTTTTCAGAAGTCAGAGCCCTTACTGAAGTCCTGCGGGACGGTGTGGTCCGGATTTTTCAGGCTTCGAAAACACAGCAGAACAAGGGAGATAAAATGCAGCTCCTGTATGATTATCTTACCAGCAGCGAATTCAGCGAACAATGGAAAGCCATACGCGAAGGTTTTTCTTCCATGAAGATGTCCATCCAGCGGGAACGTGACATGATGGAGAAATTATGGAAGACACGGGAAAAACAACTCGAAAAAGTATTGTTGAACGCGGCGCATATCAAGGGGTCCATGGAGGGCATTTCGGGTCAGGATGATTTCAAAATGAATCTGATTGATGAAACCGATGAGATACTCGGCATTGAATAATCCAGCGTAAGGCATAAGGCGTAAGGCATAAGGCGTAATGCATAAGGCGTAAGGCATAAGGCATAGGGCATAAGGCGTAAGGCGTAAGGCGTAAGTCTTCTTGCATAAGCTTTAAGCTGTAAGCCTTACGCCTTTCAGGTGTACACAAATGTCAGCACCAGGTCGTCGAAGAATTTGTAATAGACGGAAAGCGGAACCGGTCCCTCCTTTCTGAACTCAAAACACAATTCACCCATGTCATCCGAGGGTTCGGCTGTACGGAAGAAATAGGGGGCCGTCCAGCGGATATGTTCTTTGAAGTTTACATTCCCCAGGCTATACCATTTGAAAATGGATTCCTTTGCACTCCATAACAGGGTGAGCTGACGAAGACGGTGCCCGGATTTTTCAATTCCATCGAATGCAATGGTCAGTTCCTGTTCCGACAGAAATTTACTTCTTATTTTTTCAACTGTCGGACCCGCTTTTTCAACATCCACCCCCACCCTGTTTGTACTGCTCACGATGGCCGCGGCATAGTGACCGAAATGAGAGATCGAAAAATGATACTGTTCACCTTCCAGGTATGGTTTGCGGGTATCGGCAATCAAAATTTCCGCCAATGGAAAATCATAAAATAATTCCTGGAGCAGATAACGACCCGCCAGATGTTGTAATCTTTTTTGGGCGTGGGATACGTCCCGCTTCAGGGGCACTTTCAAAAGAAAAAAATCCTCATTTTCGGTGATATGCCAGATCGCCAGTTTTGTGGATTCGTTGATATTATGTTGATAAAATAAGGGCATCAGAAAAAAGCTTAATGCGAAATTCGCTCCGTTCCGGAGCTGAGGGTAAACAAATAAACAACTAAACAGCCAAAAGAATGATTTTATCTGACAAGCGCATCATGGAAGAAATAGAAAAAGGTACGATTAAGATTCAACCCTACGACCGTGCTTCTCTCGGTAGTAATTCATACGACGTGCACCTGGGTCCCTGGCTTGCCACCTACCGGGAGCACATCCTGGATGCCAAAAAACACAATGAAATTGAATCATTCGAAATACCGGAGGAAGGTTTTGTACTCTATCCGCATATTTTTTATCTGGGCGTAACGGATGAGTATACAGAAACCCACGAACACGTTCCTTTTTTAGAGGGTAAGTCCTCCACGGGCCGGCTCGGTATAGATATCCATGCCACGGCCGGAAAAGGAGATGTCGGATTTTGCGGAAACTGGACCCTTGAAATTTCAGTTAAACAACCTGTTCGTATTTATAGGCGCATGCCGATCGGACAGCTGATTTATTTTCCTGTGGATGGTGAAATTGAAATAAAATACAATCAGAAAAAAGACGCGAAATATAAGGGTCAAACCAATAAGCCGGTCGAAAGTATGATGTGGAAAAATACTTTCTAAAATGCCGAGGCACCGTATTTCCGGTAGTACGCGATGGCCAGGCCGACCACTTCGTCATAGGAATTGATTCCCTGCGGTTGGCGATTCGCTTTCAGGTATTTGCCGTAAATGCGGTGTATAATAGGCTCAAATGGATTCTGATATTTTTGGTAGAATGCCTTCAGATCGCGCAGATCCCGGCGAACCGACGGTTTCAGCGACTCACGGTAAGGAATATACGCAGTTGAATCCAGCACATACAACGCGCCTGCAGAATACAAATACAGATCCACGTAAACCGAATAGCGGAAGGCCGGATCGGTGGAAGATTTGGTCGCCAGGAATCCACAAAAATTGGCTTCTTCTTCCTTTGCATATCCCAACTGGTGGCCGATTTCGTGACAGGTGGTAAACGGCTGCACAAACCTTGGTACGGTCGTATTCACCTGGGCCTCTCCGCTGAAAGGATTATAGTACCCGCTGAATCCCATATAATTGGCCAGATAACCATAAAAAGAAAACTTAACGGATGGATCGGGATAATAAAGTGCCTGGTCATCATGGCCCAATTGATGATAGGCTTCGACAGAATGCCGGAAAATGCTGTCGTTGCCAGTTAAATTTTTCCTGGCTACGCGGGAAACAGAATCTATTCCGTTCATCCGCGATACCAGGAGTCCGATCAGGTCCTTCAGATCGTCTTTGGAGTAGAGCCTGGTTTCCAGTTGCATTTCTTCTGCTATGGGCAAACGGTCGTAATTCAATCCCCATAAAATATTAAATACCAGGTACAGCCATAATGAGATCGAGACGAATCTTTTCAGACAAAGGATCAGGTACTGGCGGTGCAGTTTTCGTCTGAAGGCCCGGGTAAAAAAGCGGATCAGGACAATAATCAGATAAATCAGGCAACCTGTATACAGGATATCACCGATGCTAAATGGGATCCAGCCGAATAAAAGCCGCAGCAATCGCGAGATCATCGGGTAGACTCCGGTTGAATAATATTTCTCCACTGCACCCGGAAAAAAAGAAAATATTTTTATGCATACAGCACATAGTAAAGGAATGAACCAGGGCTTGAAACGTTTCCAATGCATATCCTTAAAAATACATATTATTAAAGCATCCATACTATATTGCAGCCTATACATTCTCCATGGATCTTGATTTTAACAAGAATGAAGATAACATGAAGCAGGCCCTGAGCCAGCTTCGCAACCGCTTTCAGAAAATTGCTATCGGAGGCGGCGTGAAATCAGTGGATAAACAACACGAAAAAAATAAACTGACGGCGAGAGAGAGAATCGCTTACCTGCTGGATGACGATTCCTCTTTTTATGAAATCGGTGCGTTCGCCGGTTATGAAATGTATGAAGAGTATGGAGGCTGCCCTGCTGCGGGCACCGTTGCGGGCATTGGTTATGTAAGCGGTCGACAATCGATCATTCTCGCCAATGATCAGACGGTAAAGGCTGGTGCATGGTTTCCCATTACCGGGAAAAAAAATCTGCGCATGCAGGAGATAGCCATGGAAAATCATCTTCCGGTTATTTATGTTGTGGACAGTGCCGGCGTTTTCCTGCCGTTGCAGGATGAGATCTTTCCTGACAAGGAACATTTTGGCAGAATTTTCAGAAACAATGCCCGTATGAGTGCCATGGGCATTTCGCAATTGTCCGTTGTTATGGGACCCTGTGTAGCCGGTGGCGCTTACCTGCCAATCATGAGCGATGAAACGCTGATCGTAGAGGGAAACGGATCCATTTTCCTGGCCGGTCCCTATTTGGTAAAAGCGGCGATCGGAGAAACGACTGACACAGAAACCCTGGGCGGAGCGGTCACCCATACTTCCATTTCGGGCATTGCCGATTATAGATTTAAAACGGAGGAAGAATGTCTGGACCAGGTAAAAAAAATCATGTCCACGCTGGGCCATACAGCCAGGGCCGGCTTCGATCGAATTGCGGCCCTTCCTCCCTCAAAAAAACCAGAAGACATTTACGGAATTATATCTGCTGATGCAGCCCGGCCATACGATATGCTGGAAATTATTAACCGGATCGTAGATGAACCCGGTATTCAACAGTTCAAAGAAGACTATGGTAAGACCATCATCTGTGGTTATGCCCGGCTGGACGGATGGGCGGTGGGCATTGTGGCCAATCAGCGTACGGTGGTAAAAACAAAAAAAGGGGAAGTACAACTGGGAGGTGTTATTTATAATGACAGCGCCGATAAATCCGCACGGTTTATCATGAACTGCAACCAGAAAAAAATTCCCCTTCTTTTTTTGCAGGACGTTACCGGTTTTATGGTTGGAACACGAAGTGAACAATCGGGCATCATAAAAGATGGCGCCAAAATGGTGAATGCCGTCGCCAATTCCGTTGTTCCCAAATTCACGATTATCGTAGGTAATTCATATGGCGCCGGAAATTATGCAATGTGCGGTAAGGCATATGACCCCCGGTTAATCCTGGCCTGGCCTACCGCAAAAATTGCGGTGATGGGAGGAGACCAGGCCGCAAAAACATTGTTGCAGATCCAGGTGGCTTCCTTACAATCGAAGGGCCAGGTAATTGATCCGGCGGAAGAAAAAAGATTGTTGGACGAGATCCGCGGCCGATATGAAAGGCAAACCAGTCCATATTATGCTGCTGCCCGCCTGTGGGTGGATGGTATTATAGATCCGCTGGATACGAGGAAATTTATTTCCGAAGGAATTAAGGCCGCGAACCATAATCCTTCTATTGCTGAATTCAAGACTGGCGTATTTCAAGTGTGAAAGTATGGGAGTATGGGAGTATGAAAGTATAATAAGGAAATTAAAACATATTGAATTGAAATATATTTGATATACATATACATACTGTAATATCATTTCACACTCCCATACTCCCATACTTTCACACTTGTACTTCCATACTTATGACAGATCCCGTAATCATGTACACCGACGGCGCTTCCCGTGGCAATCCGGGTCCTGGCGGGTTTGGAACGATCCTCCTGTGGAAAGGAAACGAAAAAGAATTATCGGCCGGTTTCCGCCGGACCACCAACAACCGGATGGAACTGATGGCCGTAATTGCAGGTCTCGAAGCACTTAAAAAAGAAGGGGTCAGACTTAAGATTTATTCCGATAGTCAGTATGTTGTAAATGCTGTTGAAAAAGGCTGGCTGAAAACCTGGATCGCAACCAACTTCCGGGGAGGAAAGAAAAATAAGGACCTATGGATTCGCTATGACGAACTGGCCGCCAAACACCATATACAATTTCATTGGGTAAAGGGACATGCTTCCAATCCGTATAATAACCGTTGCGATGAACTGGCCACTACAGCAGCCGACAGCCATCATTTGCTGGAAGATGAAGGGTACGAGGGATAATTATTAATTATTACGCTCTTATCTCCCGCCCCACGGCCCGATAATTCCTGATAAATAAATAACTGCCAAAAAGAATGGCGGAGAAAACCAATGTTGCCAGGATGCTCATTCTATAGAAAGGAATTCCGTCTGAATAACAAAGCATCAGTCCGTTAAATGTTTTTGGTCTGTCCAGGCCCCGGGTATTGCCATTGCTGGCCCAAACCAGAAAATTCGAGGCCAGAAAATAGAGTGTGGGTGCTGCTACAGAGGCAACCGCAATTTGCAATACGTTTATTTTCTTTACGGCCATGCCAACCAGGACCAGTAAAGCAAAAAGTAAATAATTCTGCCATTGTACTTCATAAAAACCCTGCATATTGGTTAAACCGCCAATATATAATACCTGATAAAGCAGGTCTGAAATAAACATGGAAAGAACGGGAATGATAAAGGCCCATTTTTTATCCTTTATAACGGCCCCGGCAAAAACAGCCATGGCCCATTGCGGAGCAAATCCGAAGCGTCTTCCAGGAATGATCCGGTAAAGCGCAGCTATAATAACCAGTAGCAAAAAAGACCAGACTATAATTTTTGAAGACTTCATCTCAATAATTTATAAATGTAAAAATAACTGATTTTGAAAAAATAGGAAAACATCGGATTCGAAAATTATTAACAGGCCTGAAAATCCTTAATTCATACCGGGAATGGACGCCTGATAAATAACCGCATCTTCCAGGGCCGTGACCTCGCTGTTAGCCCCATCAAAGCTCACCCAAGCCTCCCCTTTATTTCTCTTAAATCCCCCGCCTCCTTTTTCGGCAACCTCTGCCGATCCGGTAAATACAAGAAATATCTCTACACTATGGGAAATCAGTTTGACGGACTGACCCTTGGCAACCTGAAGGCGGCTGAGTTCGAAATCAGGCGCAGGAGTAGTATATACCAATCGGTCTGTTTCCGCCGGTTTTCCTGTAATGATATTCGGTATGGTCGCTTCAAACTTCACGTGCTTCATGAGTTCGGGTACATCCACGTGTTTGCTAGTCAGACCGCCACGTAATACGTTATCGGAGTTTGACATGATCTCCACGTTCTGACCTTCGAGGTAGGCATGAGGTAAACCGGCATCCTGGTATACGGCCTGTCCGGGTTGAAGATGGAGCAGATTGAAAAAATAAATAGAAAAAATACCCCGGTCTATACGAGCTTCCTGTGAAAAGGTCATAGCCGCCCGGGCTACCCAGAAATCCTCCTTTTCTTTATTGAGCTTTCCCGCCTGGTAATGCGAAGTGATCCGGTCCAGCAGGGTTTTCAGGTGCCTGTCAACCTGCACCTGCGGCATTTCCATGACGTGCCGATACAGCTTTTTATAATTGTCCCCGCCAAAAATCGGGACCAGGAAATGCAGTTCGGGTATTTCGCGAAGGATGGATTGTAATGCCTTGGGAGTCTTAAATCCATGCAGGAGCCAGAATTCACTGAGTGCCAGCATGAGTTCGGGCTTATGATTATTATCCTTAAAATTTCTTTCGGGCGCGGCCAGGTCGATGCCCTGTTCATTCTCCGCATCAAACGCGACCTGCGCATTTTCCCTGGAAGGATGAACCTGTATGGATAACATATCTTTTACGTCCAGCACTTTAAGCAGGAAGGGTAGATGGCCGAATAATTTAGATGCTTTTTGCCCCAGTGTTTGTTCCGGGTAAGCATCAATATAGTCTTTTAGCAGAACCGGATTTCCTGAGCCGTTTTTCAGCTCAGAGCTTCCGCGGTCATGGGTACCCAACCAAAATTCCGCGTATGTTTCACCCTTTTTTACAGGAATATTCAGCAGTTTCGGTAAGTAATAATATCCACCCCAGGCATAGTGTTGTACTTTCCCTGTTATCGGTATCACCCGATCTTTACTCAGTTCCATATTTATCATTAGAGGCTCAAAGTAAAGCAAAAATGGCCGCACATAATGAATTTGGAAAAGAGGGTGAACAAATGGCCGCGGAATGGCTGGAGCAACAGGGTTTTCAGCTGATTTCCCGAAACTGGAAATTTGCCAGGTACGAAGTGGATATTATTGCCAGCCGGCAGAACATTCTTCATTTTGTTGAAGTCAAATCAAGGCATGGCGACCTTTTTGGCAAACCGGAAGACTGGGTGAACAGGAAAAAAGGGAACCATTTATTATCAGCCGGCGAAGCCTTTCAAAATAAATATCCAAAGTGGAACCAGGTTCAATATGATATTCTATCTATTCTGTTAACATCAGACGGCAAACGGGATTTCTTTTTTATAGAAGACGTATATTGGTGGTAATGAGCCAGCCACCCCGTTCAAAGAAAGAGATCTTTCAAATCTACCGGCAGAACATTGAAATCCATGAAACAGTTATCGGGAAACTTAAGCAAAGCAAAAGGATACTTGCCATCGCCAGGCTGGCAGTTGTTATCGCCGGAATAACCATCTGCTGGTTTTCATGGCCCGTTTACACAATTTTCTTCATTGCACTTGTTTTGTTCGCAGCCCTTTTCATTTTTCTCGTCTTCCGGGATGCGGACAAAACAGCGGCCATAAATAACCGGGAACGGCTGATCAGCATTAACAAACATGAGCTTGATGCCATGCAGCAAAATCTCCATGCTTACGATGACGGACATATATTTGGCGACCCTGCACACGCCTATGCCGCTGACCTGGACCTGTTCGGACCTGCATCCCTGTTTCAATGGCTGAGCCGATGTCATGCCGACCAATCCAAAAAACTTTTAGCCGATTTTTTAAAGTCACCCTTACCCGTTTCAATAATAAAGGAGAAGCAATCAGCTGTAAAAGAACTATCTGAAAAACAGGAGGCCTGCCAGCAGTTCCAGTCCATGGCCCTGGCGAATCCACTCAGCATTCAAACGGAAAAAAGATTGGAGTCATGGATAGCGTTGCCCGCCGGCGGTTTTGAAAAACCCGTTTGGAAATGGATCCGAATTCTTTACCCGGTCATCGCGCTGGTCATACTCGGATTGTTTATGTTTGAATATATCTCAACGGGCATTTTTTTATCCTGCCTGATAGGCTTTTTTATCATCTCATCGGCAGTCAGCAGTAAAATTCAAAGGGTATACGAACTGCTTTCCCTTATTCAACCAGAAATGAATTCATTGTATCAGCAACTTCATCTGGTAGAAAAGGAAAGTTTTGAATCCACTTTTCTGCACGATTTACAAACCAGTCTGAAACCGGAAGGATATCCTTCCGCATCTGCCTCCATGGGAGATTTCCACCGCATTCTCAAAAGATTCGATATCCGTTTGAACATCCTGGTTTTTGTTTTTCTCAATGCCTTTCTGCTTTGGGATCTACGCCAGATGCTGGCGCTGAATGACTGGAAAAAGAAAAATCAAAATTACCTCCCAGGCTGGTTTCACATTATTGCGGATATGGAGGTATGTATCAGCATGGCTTCCCTCTTACACAATGAACCGGA
>Ga0080026_10000027_pt1 | contig 27726 bp, 23 predicted proteins | sample OrgsoiDNA2013045_FD_70941 | JGI IMG/M metagenome (GOLD analysis project Ga0080026, IMG submission 70941) | Permafrost soil microbial communities from the Arctic, to analyse light accelerated degradation of dissolved organic matter (DOM) -... | ecosystem: Environmental > Terrestrial > Soil >... | reverse complement strand
CCCCGTGACGAGGAGCGCGATGGATCAGCGGCTGGCCCTCGGCCGGCAGATTGCCGACGCGCGCCGCCGTCATGGCCTCTCGCAGCCGGAGCTAGCGCGCATGCTCGATCGCCCGGTGTCGTGGATGTCTCAGGTCGAGCGGGGCATCGCAGAGGTCGACCCCGCGCCGGTTCTTGACGCTGTCACCAGCGCGCTGGACGGCCCGTTGCCCGCGCAGACCGCCAGCTTTCCGCCTGTCGGCGCCCGCCGCCCGGACCCGGCCAGCGCCCTGCGAACGGTGCTCTCGGGCGGATCCCGGTACTGCACTGGGCGGGGTGACAGCCCCCCGCCGACGGTGGCCGTCTTGAGCGCGAAGGCAGATATGGCATGGGCACTGACCGGCGTCCGCCGCTATGGTGACCTGGCTGACGTGCTCAGCGATCTGGTGCCGGAGCTGGAGGCAGCCGTTCGCACCGCTCCTGATCAGCAGCAGCGCCGGGCGCTGTACGAGCTGATGGCAACTAGCTATCAGGCGTGCTCGGCGGCACTGGCCAAGCTCGGCGAGCACGAGAGCGCCAAGACCGCGGTCAGCCGCGCCCTGACCGCGGCGCAGCGAGCGGGAGACCTGCTGCTCGCCGCATCCAGCGCCTATCTGCTGGTGTGCATCCTGATGGAAGTGGGCCGCTATCCCCATGCCGACGAGACAGCCAGGAAGGCCGCGGCTGCCTTAGCGCACCTGGCCGCCGACGGCAGGCCCGGGGCCATCTCGCTCCGGGGTGCCCTGACCTCGCGCCGGTCCCTGATCGCTGCGCGCACCGGTGACCGGGCGGCCGCCGAGGCGCAGCTCAGCCTCGCCCGGGACATGGCCCGGCAGCTCGGTGATGAGGGCGACGCCAGCGACACAGGCTTCGGCCGTGACCATGTGGCGCTCTACGAGGTCGCCGTGCGCGCCGAGCTGGGAGGACAGCCGGGTCCGCCCTGGCCGGACGGCTGGGCTGAGCCTGGCCGCCCCGGCAGCCCAGGCCGCGGCCAGCAGTCATGCGCGATAGTCGGCTGGCACCACGAAGTCCGTTAGCTCAGCGCCGTCTGGGCCCAGATCAGGCCAGCTGCCGGTGAACGCCAGCGCCACGATCGCCGCAGTGGGAAACTTCAGCCTGACCCGCTCCAGCGTGCCGGGAGAGCTGCCGTCGGCCACGGCTCCGGCCAGCAGCAGGGTGAGGTCCCGCATGGTCGGCTCGTGCCCCACCACCAGCAGGGATTCCGCCTCGTCCGCGGTCTCCCGGACGAGGTCCAGGAGCTCATTGGCGCTGGCCCCGTAGACCCGCGGCTCGAGCCGGACCGGCGGGGCTGGATCCAGCTCAGCGGCGGCCAGCTGCCAGGTCTCGCGAGCGCGCACCGCCGTCGAGCAGACGACGAGGTCGGGCAGGTAGTCAGCCTTGCGCAGCCAGCGGCCGGCGCCGGGCGCGTCCCGCTGGCCGCGCTTGGCCAGGGGCCGCTCATGGTCGGGCACCTGTGGCCAGGCCGACTTGGCGTGCCGCAGGAGTATCAGCCGCCGGGGATGAATTCTCGTCATGAGGACAGGATGCCGCAATCGGGCGGCTGCCAGACTGGCTGCCGTGACCTCGGACAGCGCGGATGCCGCTCGCGGCAGGCTGGTGCGGCGTGGCCTGCGGCTGGAGTTCGCCACGCTGTCGTGGAACGTGATCGGGGTGGCCGTGCTGGCCGTTGCGGCGCTCGCGGCGCGATCGGTGGCACTGGCGGGATTCGGGCTGGACTCGCTGATCGAGATCGGCGCCTCGGCCGTGGTGATCTGGGAACTACGCTCTGCCGAACAGAACCGGCGCCGGACGGCGCTGCGGCTGATCGCGTTCGCATTCACGTTGCTCGCGCTGTACCTGGCGGTGCAATCGACATGGGTGATCGCCAGCGGGTTCCGCGCCCGGCACAGCCCCGCCGGGATCGCGTGGACGGCGCTGACCACGGCAGTGATGTTCACGCTGGCCTGCGGGAAGACCCGGACCGGGATGGCTCTGGGCAACCCCGTCCTGGTCACCGAGGGCCGGGTCACTCTGATCGACGGCGTCCTGGCCGCCGCCGTGCTGGCCGGGCTGATCCTTAACACCGTGCTCGGCTGGTGGTGGGCCGACCCGGCTGCCGGGTACGTGCTGGTCTGCTATGCGGCACGCGAGGCGCGGGCCATCCTCATCGGTCCGCACTGAATTCGCGCGCGAAGGACGGCCATGCTCGGGCTGCTGCCCGTTCGTGCCTGCCTCAGCTTGGACGCCAGCTCAGCGGAACCAGCGTCACCGCGCCGTTGCTGGCCAGACCGGCCAGCGGTCAGCAAGAGCCAGGCCCGGCGGGTTTCCGACGGCGAGCCCGGCCGCGACGGCGGCTGTCCCGGCAAGCGGATACACCACCGACTGGCCGCCAGCCGCGGGCTCCTGACTGACCAGGTTGCATAGGTGCCAGGTCGGCGATGCCGAGCCATCCGCGGGCGCTACCGGATGGGCCTCGGGCAGCCAGACGTGCAGCGGCACCAGGCCCGCCTTGAAGCCGAACCCGGCCAGTGCCAGCAGGTAGACGGCATCGCCCCAGCCGCCGGGCACGAGGTGCGCGCGCGCGGCGATCAGGTCGAGCTGCATCGCGTGGGTCTTGGCCGCCAGGCCGGCTGCCGCGGCTCACGGTGCGCTGAGCAGCAGCACGGGAACTGCCCTGGCTGGACCGCAGCCTCAGCCACCCGGCCGAGGCGCTGCCGCGCGGCACCGCCGTCGCCGTGCCTGCCGAGCACGAAGCCGTGCTCGGCGGCGTAAGGGCGGGTCACAAGGTCCGGACTTCGTGCAGGCATCTGCGCCTGGTGCCGATGAATGCGCCGCGGCTCAGCTCAGCGCGCTCACTACGGCGAGCATCGCGACGAGCGCGATCAGCATGTAGCCGAGATAGGCGTCCAGGCGGCCGGACTGCAAGCGCCTGGCCGCCCGGCCGAGCGCCGCCAGCGGCCGCAGGACAGGCCGGTACAGGTATTCCTCGAACACCTCGACGACGTCCGAGCTGAAGCCGACATGCGGGACTCCCGCTCCAGGCCCGGCCGTATCTGCGGCACCCGCGCCGGCCGGAAAGCTGGCCAGGCTGGCCGGGCTCGGTGCGGCCAGGCTGGCCGGGCTCGGTGCGGCCAGGCTGGCCGGGCTCGGCGCGGCCACCGGTGCGCGCGTCTCGATCCGCCGGACCTCGGCCCTGGTGTGCAGCACGGCCGCGAGCACCCGGCGGGTCGGGTTGGCGAAGCCGAAGGCCGTGTAGCTGTCGCGGCCCTCGACGCCGGCCGTCGCTGACTGCCATGGCGGCACCCGGCGGACCCGCAGCATCCTGCTGCCCGACGCCGCCCACGCCAGCACGGCCACGACCAGGAACAGGGCAGGCATCACGATCCAGAGCCAGGATGGCGAAAGGATCGAGAACCCGGCGAAAACCGGCTGCAGGACCCACGGGGATTTCAGCGCCGCGGCGGTCGCCGCAGCCGGCACGTCCGGCGAGAGCCCGGCCGCGATGACCCTGATCTCCAGCGGGGTCAGCATCGCGGTCACCAGGCAGCCCCCGCTCAGCAGCACGATCCCGGCCCGCCCGGCCAGCCCGTAGTCACGCAGCCGCACGGCACTACCGCGCGGCTGCGGCGTGCCGAGCACGATCAGGCCGAGCAGCCGGACGAAGGTCACCCCGGCGAATCCGGCGGTCAGGGCGACCGCGGCGCCGGCCAGCGCGAGCACCAGCCGGTCTGCCAGCCCTGGCACCCGGAACTGCTGCATCAGCGCCTCCAGGAGGAACCACTCGGAGACGAACCCGGCGGTCGGCGGCAGGCCCGCGAGGGTCAGCCCGCCGATCGCCAGCCCGGTGCCGCTCCAGGGCAGCCGCCGCACGGTCCCGCGCAGGTCGTCGAGATCGGCCGTGCCGGTCGCCGACTCGATCTGGGCGCTGGCGGTGAACAGCAGCGACTTGGCCGCGGTGTGCGCGATCACCTGCAGGGTGGCCGCCAGCAGCCCGACGGCGACCAGCAGGCGGTCCGCCGAGGCCGCCCCGACCAGGGCTACGCCGAACCCGGCCAGGATCAGGCCGGTGTTCTCCACGCTGGAGTAGGCGATCACCCGCTGCAGTTGCGGCTGCACGGCCGCATGCGCGATCCCGAGCACGGCGGTCAGGCCGGCCATGACCAGCAGCGCTCCGGTCAGCCAGGAGGGCGGTGGGCCTAGCAGCGCCAGCGTCCGCCACAGGCCGTAGAAGCCGACGTTGACGGCCACTCCCGCCATGATCGCCCTGGCCGGGCCCGGGGCGGCCGCATACCCGCGCGGCAGCCAGATCTGGAACGGCACCAGGCCCACTTTCACCGCGAAGCCGAGCAGCAGGAGCGCCTGCGCCGTGGTCCGCACGCCGCCGGGCGGCACGTGCGCGAACGTGGCCACCGACAGCGACCCCGACCGGCCGGCCAGCAGCAGCAGGCCGATCAGCAGGGCGGCACCGCTGAGCCTGCCGAACGCCAGGGTGACCAGGGCGGCGGCCGGCCGGCCGGGCCGGCCTCGCTCGAAGCCGGCCAGCAGGTAGAACGCCAGGGTCAGCCCTTCCCAGGCGAACAGCAGCGTGAAGGCATCCCTGGCCGTCAGGATGACGGCGACTGCCGCCAGGGCCAGCGCGTAGCTCGCGCCCAGCCCGCGGCGCCCCGGCCTGCCCTGCCCTGCCCAGCTCGCGAACGCGAGTGATACCCCGGCCGCGGCGCCGAAGGCGATCACCAGGAACAGCCCGGACAGCTGGTCGGCGGCGGGCCCGGCGGTGCCCTGGCCGAGAACGCCGCCTGCCCACAGCCGCGCGCTGCGGCCTGCCAGCGCGCCCGCCCCCGCGACCACGATGCAGGCGCAGGCTGCTGCCCCGAGCAGGTACGGCACCTGCACCAGCCGCGGCCGGCGCGTCCCTAGCGCCAGGTCAGCGACCGCGGCGACCGCCAGCAGCCACAGGCCCGCGCCGAAGACCACTGAGTAGGCGCTCATCGCTGCGCCCCGGCGCCACCGGGCAGGCGGCCCAGCGCGAGCAGCAGGGCATGCAGGATGGCAAACGGGCTCGGCGGCGAGCCGGGCAGCCACACGTCCACCGGAACGGTGGCGGCCACGCCCGCCGTTGTCGCATAGGACGGGCTGACCAGCCCTCCGCTGACCGCGTCGGTGCCGACTGCTATCACGACTTTCGGATGCGGCATTGCCTCGTAGGTACGGCGCAGCGGCTCGGTCATCCCGCGGGCGCCGGAGCCAGTGACCAGCAGCACGTCGGCGTGCCGCGGACTGGCGGTGAAGAAGATCCCGAGCCGGTGCACGTCGTAGACCGGGTTGAGCAGAGCCAGGATCTCCCATTCCTCCGTGCCGTCCGAGCCGGCGTCGACGTGCCGCAGGTGCACCGAGCGGCGCAAGGCCCTGGTCCTGGCGCGCAGCCGTTCGCTGAGCGCGGCCAGGTTCTCCGGGTTCTCCGGAAGATCTCCCGCGATCAGGCCCGGACGCGCCAGGGCCGCCCCGGCCGGGCCGGCCGACCAGGCGAACACCTCAGGCCGGGCACTCACGCACCGGCCGCACTGCACGCAGCGGCCCTGGTCCAGGCTGAGCGCGCCGCCGGTCACGCCGATGGCGCCGGTCGGGCACAGGCTGGCCAGCTGGTCGGCATCAGGCGGCCGCGCGGTAGTCACGACGGCAGGGCCGCGTGACGCCTGCGCGTACTGGTCCGGCCTGGCCGGCCAGCGCGTGGTCAGCACCCCGTGCCGCAGGCCTGCAAGTACCCACATCTGCTACCTCACCTGCGTTTGGTATCGGTACGTCATCTAGCCAGCCACCCCAGCGACCGAAAGGCCGAAGCTCGCCTCGATGAACGGGAAGTCGGTCAGGATGTCGCCCGCGAATACCTCGTGCATCAGGACCAGGTTGTGAAAGGACGCCGAGCGCGCACGGCAGCGGGTCAGACGGCCGCCCTCGATCCTGACGTCATACAGGACCTCGCCCTGCGGCGCCTCGGCCCAGCCGACGGACCGCCCGTCGTGCGGGTGGCACGGCGCGCGCAGCGGTCCCGCGGCCGCCTCGCTCAGCTCGTCGGCCGCCTGGCGCAGCAGGTGGAGGGACTGCCCGACCTCATCCCATCGGACCCGCAGCCGGGCCAGCGCATCGCCCTCGTCATGCGGGCCAGCGGGCCGCAGCCCGAGCCGCGGGTAGGCGTCATACGGCCTGGCCAGCCGGGCATCGTCGGCGAACCCCGACGCCTTCCCCACCGGGCCGAGCGCGCCGTGCTCTGCGGCCCGGCCGGGCGGCAGCGGGCCAGTGCGGCGCAACCGGTCGAGAAACGAGGCGGTGCCCATCAGCGCCCGAACGTCCGCCGTGACCCTGGCGTCCAGCCGGCCGGCCGCGGCCAGCAGGTCGGCCGTGCTCATCAGCGGCAGCGCGCTGACGCCGCCCGCAATGACCACCCCGCGGCCGAACCGGCTGCCGCATAGCTGGCTCACCAGCCGCAGTACCTCCTCCTTGTGCCAGCCAAACCGTGCCGTGGCGACGGCGAGGCCGGCCGCGTCGGCCAGCCGGACGGCCACATCGAGATGGCAGGCCACCCGTTCCAGCTCGGCGTGCAGCACCCGGACCAGGGCGGCGGCCCACGGCACCTCGACTCCGGCCATCCGCTCGAGCGCATGACAGTACGCCAGGGCATGCGCGACCGACGCGGTTCCCTCGGTGCGCTCGGCCAGCAGCACGCCGTCGGCTGGCGTCATTCCCTCGAAGCGCTTCTCGATGCCGCGGTGCTTGTAGAACACGCGCATATTCAGGTGCGGGATGTCCTCCCCCGGCGTCTCGACGAGATACTCGACCGACTCCATCACCCCCGAGCGCACCGGGCCGTGCGGGATCGTGAACATGCCGGGGCCGATGACATGCTGGGGCAGCGCCCGCGGATCTGGCTCAGCCACCGCGGGGCCGCCGGGTGCTCCCGGCCGCGGCCGGGGCGACTGCGCGCCCTCCAGCGGCAGGATCAGCGGCTCGAGCCGCGGATGCCCGGCGGGCACGATGCCGAACAGGTCCCGGATCTCGCGCTCGTACCAGAACGCCGCGCCCAGGCGGGGGGTCAGGGCGGGATAGCTGGCTGCTGCCGGAGGCAGCGCCGTCTCCACTATCGCGATCCCGGCGGGTCGCGCCAGGTGCGCCGACAGCAGCAGGTGATCGGAGCGGGCGGTCGCGAACAGGCCGGCGAACCTCGCCCCGGCGGCTACCTCGCTGGTCAGCTTGGCCCACATCGCGGGGACGTCAGCCGCCACTGCGGCGCCGGCCGCGGCGGGCATCACGCGGCCCCGCTCAGCTGGTGCACCGCGCGCGCCAGCAGGCCCGTCAGCTCAGCCGGCGGATGCACGCCCAGCACCAGCAGCGCAAGCGCTCCTGCCGCGACCGGCACGACCATCCAGGCGCTCGGCTCGCCGCGCTGCAGGGCCGGCGGGGGCGAATGGCCGTCCGCGCCGCCGCTGGCTACCCGGGCGGGCACCGGCTCGGGGACCTGCGCGGCGCGTGGCATCAGCAGCATCCGGTTGGTGGTCGCCGCAAGACCCAGGAACGCCAGCGTGACCAGCACAATGAGGATGGCCGAGGCGATATTGCCGCCCGAGGCCAGACCCCCGGCGACGATCTCGAACTCACTGCGGAAGATGCCAAACGGCGGCATGGCGCCCAGGGCCAGCACCGAGAGCAGGAACAGCGGCCCGCTCCACGGCAGCAGGTCCAGGCCGCCGCTCACCTGGCTAATGCGTTTGGTGGCGAACTTCGTGACGATCACCCCGGCTCCCATGAACGCGTTGCCCTTCGCGGCGGCGTGCGCGAGCACATGCAGCAGCACCCCGGCCAGCGCGATAGGTGCACCGAAGCTCACCCCGATCGCCAGGATTCCCATGTGCTCGATGCTGGAGTAGGCGAGCATCCGCTTCACGTCCCGCTGCTCCAGCAGGTAGAGCGCGGCGAGCAGCAGCGAGGCGACACCGAAGACCAGCAGCACGTCACGGGGGAAGCGGGGCCCGAGAGCTGCCGTCGCCACCTGGTAGTAACGCAGGATGGCGTAGAAGCTCACCGCGAGCAGCGAGCCGGACAGCAGCGCGGAGACCGGTGTGGGCGCCTCGGAGTGGGCATCGGGCAGCCAGGTGTGCACCGGGACCAGGCCCATCTTGGTGCCGAAGCCGAGCACGGCGAGGCCGAAGGCCAGCCGGACCGGCGTGTGCGGCAGCTGGCCGGACACCTGCAGCAGCGGGCCGAAGTCCAGGTTGTAGGACTGGCCGAGCACCTGCGCGCCGGCGTAGTAGGCGAAGACGGTCGCGAGCAGGGCCAGGCCCAGGCCCGCCGATGCGATCAGCACGTACTTCCAGGCCGCCTCGGCAGCCCCGTCGGTGTCCTCTATGGCGATCAGCAACGCCGAGATGACCGTGGTCACCTCGACCGCGACCCACAGGAGCGCGAGGCTGCTCATCATCGGCGCGGCCAGCATGGCCCAGGCGAACAGGTTCAGCCCGGCGTAGAACCGCCGCGAGTGCGCCGAGAAGCCGGGGTCGCTGCGGGCGCGGGCCAGGTAGCCGACGCAGTACACCGCGACGCAGGCGTACAGGAACCCGGTGGCCAGCAGGAACACCACGCTGATCGCGTCCACCCGTAGGTAGGACAGGTAGTTCAGATCGCGCCGGGATGCCGCCGGAACGAGGGCCAGCACCAGGCCGAAGCACGCGACGCCGGATGCCGCCGTGACGGCCTGCGCGGCCGCGGCCGGCGCGCGCAGGCAGATCAGCGCGGCCGCAGCCGGCACGACGAGCAGCGCCACGATGACAACGAGCATGGCTCAGCCTCGCAAGCTGGTCAGGTCGGCGGTGGACAGCGATTCCGCGCGGCCGTGGTGCACGCGGATCAGCAGCCCGAAGACCACGACGACCACCAGCAGGTCGAACAGGAACGCCACCTCGAGGATGAACGGCAGCCCGGCCGCCACGACCAGCGCGGTCAGCGAGATCGCGTTCTCCAGCGAGAAGAAGCCGATCGCCTGGGACGCCACGTCTCTTCGGATGATCATCAGGACGAAGGCCACCAGGGCCACCGATACCGAGATCGCCAGGGCCGTGACCGGGAGCACGGGGCTGCGGATGGCCAGCGCGCCGACCGAGAAGAAGCCGAACGCGGCGACCGCGATCGCCAGCAGGACGGTGCTGGCCAGGCTCAGCGCGCCGCTGCCCGCGATATCGGTCCAGCCGTGTTCCCCGGAATCCCGGCCGGTGCCGCGCAGCAGCCGTCGCAGCAGGATGGGAACGATCACTACCTTGAGCGCGGCCGACAGGCCAGCGAGCACGTACAGTTCCGGCAGGTGACGCGCAGCGGCCACGATGACGGCGAGCACCGAGATCAGTGCCGACTGCGCCGCGTACAGCCGCACCTGGTCGCGGAGCAGTGCCTGGCGGAACATGCCGAACTCGGCCAGCAGCACGCCCACCGCGACCACGTTCGCGCCGCCGGAGAACACGCTCGGCGCAGCTACCGCTGCCATCGGCCACCTCCCAGCATCAGCCACTGCCCCGTCCGCCCCGTCATGTCAGCCGCCTCCATGTCAGCCGCCTCCCAGGTAGAGAGTGAACACGCCGAGGACAGCCAGCAGGAACGCCGCGGCGGCGAACTCCGTGATCTTGAAGAGGCGCAGCTTGGCGAAGGAGTTGTCGATGACCGCCACGACGATCCCGAGCCCCGTTGCCTTGGCCAGCAGCGCGACGATCGCCAGAGCGACAGCGACGGCGCTCGCCGTGGCCGCCAGGCCCCACGGCGCGACGAAGACGTTCAGCAGGATCGTGTAGAGGATCAGCTGCTTCATCGCCGATCCCCACTTGAGCAGGGCGAAGTAGGGGCCGGAGTGCTCGAATGGCCTGGCCTCCTCGATCATCCCGAACTCGTTGGTACCGGTGTGCGTCTCCACCGGGATCCGGCCGGTCTCGTACAAGATCACCATGAACAGGGCGGCAGCGGCGAGCAGGTGCGCGGGGCGCACGATCTGGCCGGCCGACGACCGGACGGTCGCGGCCAGCGCGTAGGGCAGGTCGGTCCCGGTGATCAGGGCCACGACAAAGACGACGAACAGCACCACCGGCTCGGTGATGGCCCCGAAGGTCTTGGCCCGGCTCGCGCCCATCTGCGCGTACGGGCTGCCGGTCTCCAGCGCGGCCATCGCGACCACGAAGCTGGCCAGCGACAGGATGAAGCCGCCGCCGAGGATGTCCCCCATGTAGCCCAGCGGCAGGCCGAAGGTGGTCAGCACCGGGATCAGCAGCGGCACCGTCAGGTAGCAGGTCATGGCCGCTAGCGGAGCGGCCAGGAAAACCCAGCTCGCCCCCTGCGGGGCCAGTGCCTCCTTGCGGAAGAGCTTCGCCAGGTCGTAGTACGGCTGGAGCACCCGCGGGCCGGCCCGCCCCTGCAGCCGCGCCTCGACCCGAGCGATGACGCCCGATATTCCGGGCGCCGCGCCCATGATCGTCGCGGCCTGCAGGAACTGGATGATCGGGATGGGCAGAACGAGACTCACCAGGCTGCTCCCGCCAGCCAGGCTAGCGGGGCGGGGCGATCATTGCCGGGCGGCTCCGGCGCGTCATCTAGCACTGAACGGTCTCCTCTCCAGCGGCCGGTTGCCCGGACTCGGTGGTAGAGGCCATCAGCGAGACACGTTCCCGCGGTTTCGGCGAGCCTCATCGCCAGGTCCCCATTCTGGCGGACAGCGCTCTGCTCCCGCAAACCGCCCCTGGCCATCGGTCTCGAAGGGTGCATGGGCAGAGGTTCGGGCCCGCCGCGCGAGCCGTCTTCAGCTCACTGATCCCAGAGCGCGCTGATGGGCAGCGCGGTGAGCCTGTCGCCAAACGACAGGGAGCGGGCGCCGGTGTAGAGAACGAAGCCGTGCACGAAGCTGCCGCCAAGCTCGTCCCGCAGGGTGGCCAGTCCCTTGAAGTCGGCCTGGCTGATCGCATCGGTGGCCTTGGCTTCGATGCCGATCACGCGGCCGTTGCCGCGCTCGGCCACCAGGTCCACCTCAGGACCCTGGCTGACCCGCCAATGATGGAGATGAACGGGGAACGGGGCCCAGGTGACCTGCTTGGCGAGCTCGTTGGCGATGAAGGACTCCACCAGAGGACCGCGGGAAGGTGCCACGGGCGCGGCGAGTCCCTCGGCGTCAACGCCCAGCAGATGCGCGGCAAGGCCGGTATCGGCCAGGTGGAGCTTGGGCCGCCGGACGGCCCGAGTCATCAAGTTGCGTGACCAGGCCGGCAGGTAGCGGATGAGGAATACGGTCTCTAGCAGGTTCAGGTAGCTGTTGACGGTCGTACGGTGCAGTTGGAGGTCGCTCCCGGCCTTGACGGCATTGAACTCCTGGGCGGTAGCTGCCGCAGCCAGGTGGAGCAGGCGGCGCACATTACCTGGCGCTTCGATGCGGGCCATTTCACGAATGTCAGTATCGATGACAGCCTGCACGTAGGCGCGATACCAGGCATCGCGGGCCAGAGCCGAGGTCATGGTGTTCGGCTCCGGGTAGCCACCTCGGCAGATCAGGTCGAAATAGTCACGCCGGTCAAGCTCGCTCGGCGGCGCAGCGCGCATCGCCGCTGGCTCCGTGAATGCCCTGCTGAGGAAGGACACGTCGCGTCCCGCAAGCTCCTGCTGGGCAAACGGCCAGACCTCCAGGATTCCTGCTCGCCCGGCCAGGGACTCGCTGAGCGAGGGTGTCGACAGAAATCGAGTCGATCCAGCAAGCACGAATTGCCCCCTGGCGGGGATCTCGTCCACGGCAGCCTTGATAGCCAGCACCAGGTCGTCGCCACCCCGCTGAATCTCGTCGATCATCATCGGGCGAGCGCCGCCGGCGATGAACACCGCGGGGTCGGCTTGCGCAGCAGCCCGCAGCGGGCCGTCGTCCAGGCTGAGGTAGGTGCCCCGGAGATCCTGATTGAGCTGGTGCAGCAGAGTGGTCTTGCCCGATTGCCGAGGACCGTTGATGATCACAATGCGGAAGCTTTCGAGGAACTCGGCGGCCAGGCCTGCGATCTGCCGTGGCATCAGCTGTGGTGTCATCGATGTTCCCCGATCGGTCGGCAGGGCGATGGCTTGGTCGCGGGGCTGTCGTCATCCGACATTTGAGAGGAGCTGCAACCGACAACATTATCTCTACCAACCGACATTTGAGAGGGCTTGCAACCGACACACTTAGCTACTCGGACCGACAAACACCAGCAAAATCTCGCACCCCCACCGGTATGCCGCAACACCGGCAGCGGCCAGTCCTATCCCCTGCCCCTAGGCTCATGAGCGTGACAGCGTTCTCCCGCAGTGCGGCCGAGCTGATCGTGCGGTGCCTGGAGAACGAGGGAGTGACGCATGTCTTCGGCATTCCTGGCGAGGAGAACATCCGGCTGGTCGAGGCCATGTCCCGCTCGTCCATCCGGTACGTGCTGACCCGGCATGAGCAGGGCGCGTCGTTCATGGCCGAGACCTACGGCCGGCTGACGGGCCGCGCCGGGGTGTGCTCGGCGACGCTGGGCCCGGGAGCGATCAACCTGCTGCTGGGTACGGCCGACGCGACCACCAACTCCACGCCGCTGATCGCGCTGTCGGCGCAGGTCGGGATGAACCGCAGTTTCAAGGAGTCCCACCAGGGCGTGGACCTGGTGTCGATGTTCGCGCCGGTCACCAAGTGGTCCGCGCTGATCGCCGCACCCGAAGCCGTGCCGGAGATGATCCGCAAGGCGTTCAAGCTCGCCCAGACCGAGCGGCCCGGCGCGGTGTACCTGGCCGTGCCGGAGGACGTGGAACAGGCCCCGGTGCCGGGTGAGCTGACTCCGCTTCCGGTGAACGTGCCGCGGCCGGACGAGCCGTCTCCGGGACAGATCGAGCGAGCCGCGGCGCTGCTTCGCTCGGCCCGTGCTCCCATCGTGCTGGCCGGGCACGGGGCGGCGCGGGCGGGCGCGCGCGACGCGCTGTGCCGGTTCGCTGACGCGCTGGGTGTCCCGGTCGCCACCACGTTCCATGGCAAGGGCGTGTTCCCTGATGATCATCCGCAGGCGCTGGGCGCGGTAGGGTTCATGCGCCGCGACTATGTCAACTTCGGCTTCGACCGCGCTGACCTGATCATCGCGGTGGGCTATGAGCTGCAGGAGTTCGACCCGGTCCGGATCAACCCGCGCGGCGACACCAAGATCATCCATATCCACCGGTTCCCCGCCGAGGTCGACGCGCACTATGACGTCGCGGTGGGACTGCACTCGGACATAGGGCACAGCCTCGATGCGCTCGCCACCGCAGCCGGGCGACGCCTCCGGGCCCGTCCGGCCGAGGATCGGATCCGCGCGCTGCTGGCCGGCGAGCTTGCCCGCGGCCGCGCCGATGACCGGTTCCCGCTGGCGCCGGCGCGGATCGTGGCCGACACCCGCGCCGCGCTCGGCCGGGATGACATCGTGCTGGTCGACACCGGAGCCCTGAAGATGTGGATGGCGCGCCTGTATCCGACCTACGAGCCGAATACCTGCCTGATCTCCAACGGACTGTCGACGATGGCCTGGACCGTGCCCGGCGCGATCGGCGCGAAGATCGCCAGGCCACACTCCAGGGTGCTGGTGGCGACCGGCGACGGCGCCTTCCTGATGAACTCACAAGAGATCGAGACCGCGCTACGGCTCCGCCTCCCCTTCGTCATCCTGATCTGGGTGGACGACGCCTACGGGCTGATCAGCTGGAAGATGGACCTCGAGATCGGCCGCAACGTCGATACCACCTTCGCCAATCCGGACTTCGTGGCCTACGCCGAGAGCTTCGGCGCGGCCGGCTACCGGATCAACTCGGCCGCCGAGCTGCTGCCGACGCTGCGTACCGCGCTGGCCGCCGACACGGTCTCGGTGATCGCCTGCCCCGTCGACTACTCGGCCAACCTCGAGCTCATCGAGTCTCTCGGCGACCTGGACGACTCCCTGTCCTAGGGCTCGGCGAGCGCCGCGACGATGTCGCGGATCTCGGCTGGCTCAAGCTCGCAGGTGGCGTCGCCGACGGAGAGTTCCACCCGCTGCACCGCGGGGTCGGCGGTCGTCGCCGCCCGCCGCCAGGTCCAGATGCCCTGGTCGGTGGCTAGCCGGCGGGCGGCGGCCAGGAAGCCCTCCTGGGTAGTGCTCAGCAGCAGGTGCATCATCGGAACCTGCGGCGGGTCAGGAACCACCCGGACCCCCCGGACGCCTCCGAGCGCGGCCCCGATGGCGCGGGCATGCTGGAGGTAGGCGGGCATGAGCGGCAGCCGCCGGGTCAGGCAGGTCAGCGCGGAGGCTGCGTTCGGCCACAAGCCGGACAGCGTGCCGCCCATCCGGTGCCTCCACTCCCGCACCTGCGCAATGATGTCTTGCGGCCCGGCCACGCAGCAGCCGGGCAGCGCGCCGATGCCCTTGTAGAAGGAGACGTAGACGGTGTCGAAGAGCGCCGCGATCGCCGCGGGAGGCTGGCCATAGCCTGCCGCTGACTCCCAGAGCCTGGCGCCGTCCAGGTGGACGGCCGCGCCGATGCCGCGGGCCCAGGCTGCCTGCGCGGTCAGGGCCTCTAGCGACGGCTGCTGGCCGCCGAGATCGCGCTGCGGCAGCTCGATCAGCAACGCCGCGACCGGTTCTGCGATCGCGCAGAGATCGGACAGCTCGATGAGCCGGTCCGGGTCACCGGCGGGCCTGCCGGTCAGGTGATGCAGCCGCTGGTAGGCCTCCCCCTCGTGCTGCTGGAGATGGCACATGGGATGGAAGACGACCGTGCGCCGCTGGCGGCGGTCGGCGTGCACGCGGAGCACCGCCTGCTGGGCCATCGTCCCGCTCGGCAGGAACACCGCGGCTGGCGTGCCGAGCATCCGGGCGACCTCGGCCTCGAGCTCGGCGACCACGCCGCTGTCGCCGTAGTGGTCGAGCGCGGTGCCGGCCGGGATCGTCGCCAGCAGGTCAGCGGCCGTGCCCGGCCCGTGCCCGTGCAGGAAGCGGGTGCAGCTGTCCCGCAGGGCGGTGACGGCATCATCATCATCATCGACGTCAGCAGGCACGCGTTTACCCGTCGCTCTCCGGGATGTAGTGGCGGCTCTGATCGGCTGGGTCAATCCAGACCCGCATGACCACCCTGGTCGTCGGGTCGCGGGAACGCTCGGATGTGGGGACCCAGCCCGGTCCCGGCCGGTCCGCCTGCGCGTGCCCTCTTCGCCGGGCCCGCCTGCCGGGCACCGGCCCGGCAGGCACGATCGACGGGAGGTCAGTGACGGCCCAGGCAGCCTCGTCCGCGAACTCCGCCGCCAGCACGATGCCGACCCGCCGGTCCAGCTCGCCGTCGTCCAGCCGGCCGCGGGCGTAGTGCTCGCGCAGCAGTCCGACCAGGTGCTCGCGATCGGCGTCACCGACCGGCGACCGCGGGCCGCCCGCCGGGCTCGCCGGGCCTTCGGGCACGGCTAGCCGACGGGACGGGCGACGACGGCGGTACCGTAGGCCACGATCTCGGTGAGCTGCTGGCCCATCTCCGAGGAATCGAATCGCATCGCGATGACCGCGTTGCCGCCCAGCAGCCGGGCGTTCTCGATCATCCGGTCGACTGCATGCCGGCGGCTGTCCTCGAGCAGCGCCGTGTACTGCGTCACCTCACCCTGACGCAGGGCCTTGATGCCTGCGCCCAGCGACTTGGCCAGCCCCATGCTGCGGACGACCAGGCCGAAGGCGACGCCGAGGTCGCGCTCGACCGTCATCCCTGTCAGTTCGAGTGCCGTGGTCACCGGAAAGGCGACCGCAGAAGATTCCGTCATACCGGCCATCGTACGGACTGCGGTGGAGCCGCCACGAGATACCGCATCTTCACGTTCCCCGGCGGCACCGACGTGCAGGAGAACCGGCCACGGCACGGGCGGTCAGTATGACTTCGGCAGTCCCAGGGAGTTCTGCGCCACGAAGTTGAGCACCATCTCGCGGCTGACCGGGGCGATGCGGCTGACCCGCGAGGTGGCCAGCAGCGAGGCGAGACCGTATTCGCGGGTCAGGCCGCTGCCGCCGAGGGTCTGCACCGCCTGGTCGACCGCGTGCACGCTGGCCTCGGCCGCCGCGTACTTGGCCATGTTCGCCGCCTCGCCCGCGGCCTTGTCGTCCCCCGCGTCGTACAGGGTCGCCGCCTTCTGCATCATCAGAGCGGCGAGCTCGAGCTCGATCTTGACCTGGGCCAGCGGGTGGGCGATGCCCTGGTGCGCGCCGATCGGCTGGTCCCACACGATCCGCTCGCGCGCATAGCTGACGGCCTTGCCCAGCGCGTACCTGGCCGTGCCGACCGACATCGCGGCACCCATGATCCGCTCCGGGTTGAGCCCGGCGAACAGCTGCGCCAGCGCCGCGTCCTGCTCGCCGATCAGCGCGTCGGCGGGCAGCCGCACGTCGTCCAGGAAAAGCAGGTACTGGCGGTCCGGGGTGACAAGCTCCATCTCGATCGGCTGGTAGGTGAAGCCGGGCGCGGTGGTCGGCACGGCGAACAGGGCCGGCTTCAGCCGGCCCGTCCTGGCGTCCTGGCTGCGGCCGACGATCAGCACGGCGTCAGCCTCATCGACCCCGGAGATGTAGATCTTGCGGCCCGACAGCACCCAGTCCGCGCCATCGCGCCGGGCGACGGTGGTCAGAGCGTGCGAGTTCGATCCGGCGTCCGGCTCGGTGATGCCGAACGCCATGATCTTCGAGCCGCTGGCCAGCCCCGGCAGCCAGTGCTGTCGCTGCTCGTCGGTGCCGAACCTGGCGATGACCGTGCCGCAGATAGCCGGGGAGACGACCATCATCAGCAGCCCGCAGCCCGCGGCGGCCAGCTCCTCGAGGACCAGCGACAGCTCGTACATGCCGGCTCCGCCGCCACCATAGCGCTCGGGCAGGTTCACGCCGAGGAAGCCGAGTTTGCCCGCCTCCTGCCACAGCTCGGTCATCCGGCCGCCGCTGCGTGCGCGCTCGATGTAGTACGAGTAGCCGTACCCGCTGCCGAGATCGGCGACTGCAGCGCGCAGTGCCCGCTGCTCATCGTTATCGGTGAAGCTCATCGGCCCTCCCAGGGGACCACTCCATCCTCCGTCCCCGACCATGACTGCGCCACCGCTGCCGCCTTCCCGCCGCTCATGGCGCGGGCATCCTGGCGAGGATCGGCCGGCCGCGGTAACTGCCGGAAATGGTCGCGACCGGGTGGTGGACGTAGTCGCGGTAGGTCACCGCGATCCTGGCCGAGCGGCCGCCAGGCCCGGTGACGGTCAGCCACGCGCGCACGAGCCCGGAGTCCTGGTTCCAGAGCGCGTGACCGCTGACGGTGGTGTCCGTGGTCCACCGCACCGCGCGGAACCTGATCCTGGTCGCGCTGGCCGGGCCCGAGTAGGCGTACCTGCCGCCGCGCAGCCCCCGGCCGGTGACGCCGTCGCCGTAGAACCAGCGCCACTCGGCGTCGCCGGTCACGGCGGCGCCCACGGCCGCCAGCTGGCGGCCCTCGCGCCCTGCCTTGCTGCCCGCGCTGGCGGCGGCGGGCGTCACGCCGGCGAGCCGCCTGGCGAACCGGCCGATCGCCCGCACCTCGGGGGTCCTCGTCGCGCACGACGCGTTCAGCTGCCGCAGCCGGGCCGGTGCCGCGATGAAGGCGCGGACCAGGCCGCTGGCGCAGCCGAAGGTATCTTGCAGCGCGTTGACGTGCGTGTCGTTGCGGATCAGGATCCAGCGGGCCGACGGGCCCATGTCACGTGCGGCCTGGCGGCCCTCGAACGCAGTGGTGAGCGAGTCCAGGTCCCCGGACAGGACCAGGACCGGGAGCTTCGGCGGGGCGTAGGGCACCGGGGTGGTGATCGGCGGGTCCGGACGGGCTGGCTTCGGCCAGTCCAGGCAGGCGTCGAATTCCTCCTCCGGCTCGGTGATCCACTCGCTGACCGTGAACGGGGCGAACGTCCGCCGCGGCAGGGCCGCCGCCGCCGCGTCATACTGCGCCTGGCGCTGGGCGAGGCCGCTGGCGTAGCTGAACGGCTGCGGGTAGTCCAGGCAGGTGGTGGCCTGGTACAGCCCGTCGTTGAACTCCCTGACCGGGCCCGAGGTCCCGGTGAAGAGGTCCGTCGCGGCCAGGCGCAGCAGCGGTGCCGGGTCATGATCGTCCAGCAGCGCGCGGGCTGCCGGGTCAAGCTCCCGGTAGACGATGCTGTCCGTGCCGGCGTTATTGACCAGCTCGATCAGCTGGTCGATGCCGACCCGCTCGGTGCTGAGCTGGCCGCCGGAGCTCCTCGTCCTGCCGGTGACCGGGCGGGCGCGCAGGTAGCTGGCCAGCCGTACGATCCGCGCCCACGAGGAGCCGGGCGCCGCGGCCGCGCAGGCGATGCTGCGGCGGCACGACGCAGTGAACGCCCGCCGCGCGGTCTTGATCGTCTGCGGATACCACGGATTGGTCTGGCTGACCGGGTAGGCGGCGTCCAGCGTCACTGACCGCAGCATCCTGGCGTACCGGGCGGTGAACACCTGGCTGAAGAAGGTGCCGTACGAGTCGCCGTAGAGGTCCACCTTGCCGGTCCGCAGCCGGCGCAGCACCCTGGCCACGTCGCGCGCTGCGTTCGCCGTCGTGTACAGATCGCTGGCCTGCACGTACCCGCCGCCGCCCGCCAGCTTGCGGGTGTGGTCCAGCTGGCGGCCGCATTTCCCGGTGTCGGCCGTGTAAGCGGCGATGCTGTCGGCCACGGTCCAGTCCTGCAGGGCCCTGCAGGTGAACGCGGAGGAGTTCCCGGTCCCCCGCAGGTTGATCAGCAGCAGGTTGCGCGTGCCCAGCAGCGGCCGGAACGCCGCGCGGTAATCGGCCGCGGTGCCGGTCGTGGCGAAGCCCGGGCCGCCTTCGACGGCGAGGATCGTCCCGGCGGCCTTGCCCTTGGCGGCCGGGTACCAGCGGAAGCCGATCTTGATCGTGCCGGCGGCGGGGTTCCGGTAGTCATAAGGCACCGTGATCCTGGTGCACCAGGCCAGGACGGAGGCCTTGCACGGCGGGATGGTCACCGTGCCAACCCGGATCGGGTGCCGGGCCGCGGGGGCCGCCGCGGAGGCACCGGCCGCCGAGGCACCGGCCGCGGAGGCACCGGCCGCGGAGGCACCGGCCGCGGAGGCACCGGCCGCGGAGGCACCGGCCGCGGAGGCGAGCGGGCTGGCGAGGATCGCCGCCAGCGCGCCGGCTGTGGCCAGCGCCCGGGGCGAGGGTCGTGATACGGGCATAGCGCTTTACGGTCCACCGGGTGAGTTCCGCTGTCAAGACCCGGGCTGAATGACTGGTCAGCACAGCAGCGGCCCGCCGGTGGCCCCCTGGTGCGACCCGGTCAGCCCGTCAGCCCGTGATCCCCATCGCATCGAGGATGAACGCGTGCACCTCGGCCTCGTAGCGCAGGTGGGCGAACCGGCCCGAGGGGCCAGTGTGCGCGCCCGCGCCGAGTTCGACCCGGAAGAGCAGGCGCGAGCCCGCGGCGTCGGTCTCGCGCAGCCTGGCTACCCATTTGGCCGGCTCGTGCACCAGCACCCTCGGATCGTTCACGGCCCCGGTGACCAGCAGATCCGGGCGCGGCCCGGCGGGCAGGTTCTCGTACGGGGAGTAGGAGCGCAGGCAGGCGAAGTCGCCAGGGTCGCGAGGATCGCCCCACTCATCCCACTCGTTCACGGTCAGCGGGATGCCGGGATCGAGCATCGTGTTGACGCAGTCGACGAACGGCACCTCGGCGACGACCGCGCGCCATCTGCCCGGTGCCCGGGAGTAGACCGCCGCCTGCAGCAGGCCGCCCGCGGACAGGCCCCTGGATATGATCCGGCGCCCGTCGACCAGCGCCCGCGAGCCGGGCAGGTCGCCCGCCAGCCAGCCGGCCACGGCGATGAAATCGTCGAACGTGTTCTGCTTGGCGCGCAGCCTGCCCCGCAGCCACCAGTTCCTGCCGCATTCGCCGCCGCCGCGTACGTGCGCGATCGCGTACACCACACCGCGGTCCAGCAGCGAGGGCAGGCTCGCCTCGAAGGCCGGGTCCTCGCAGGACTCGTAGGCGCCGTAGCCGTACAGCAGGCACGGCGCCGTGCCGTCGAGCGGGGTGTCGTGCCGGTAGGCCAGGGTGACCGGGACCAGCGTGCCGTCTGGCGCGGTCGCGCGCAGGCGCTCCGTGCGGTAGCTGGCCGGCTCGTAGCCGGGGACCTCGCGGCGCCTGAGCTCGGTGCGCCGGCCGGTGGCCAGGTCGAGCTCGGACCATGTCTCCGGCTCGGTCAGCGACTGCTCGACGATGATCACGGTGCCGGCGGCGTAGTCTTCCGCGTGCGCCACGGCGATCGAGCCCGCGGGCATGACGGGCCAGACCTCACGGACCGAGCCGCCCGCCAGGTCCGTGACCGCCAGCAACGGTCCGCCGTCGCGGCGCATGGTCAGCAGCAGGTGGCCGGCCATGACGTCGCAGGACAGCAGCCGGGTATCCGCGCGTGCCGGGGCGGCCGCCGGGCAGGGCAGCTCGGCCCAGCTCTGGCGGCCAGGCGCCGAGACCGGCGCCCGCATCAGCCGGAACTCGGCCGCCCCGTCATCGGTGACCAGGTAGAGCCAGCCGCCGTCCGGCGGGTCAGCCGCGTGGTCGGCTCGGTATTCGACGCCGCGACGGCGCGGCGCCACCACAGCCGGGGCGGCCAGCGGATCGGCGGCGGGAATCAGCCACACCTGGGCGGTGTCCCTGGAGGCCGCCGTGATCACGATCAGCTCGCCGCTGCGCGAGGAGCTCAGGGTCAGCTCGAACCGGGCATCACTCTCGTGCAGGATCAGCGCATCCTGCCCGGCGGGCGTCCCGACCCGGTGGCGCCATACCTGATGCGGGCGGTTCAGGTCATCAGCCACCAGGTAGAACAGGTGCGCCGAATCCGCGCTCCAGGCGCAGCCCGGATAGCTCGGCTCGATGACCTCGCGAAGGTCACAGGCGCTGGCCATGTCCCTGATCCGCAGCGCGTAGATCTCCGCCCCGGTTGTGTCGGCTGACCAGGCCAGCAGAGTCCCGTCCGGGCTCGGCTGGCGCACGCCGATGTCGGCGAAGCCCGTATCAGAGGCGATGACGTTCTCGTCCAGCAGGAGCTGCTCGGCGGTGCCGTCCGGCAGTGACCTGAGCAGCTGGATGCCCTCGCCGCCCGCAATAGCCCGCGTGCGGTAGCAGAATCCGCCCAGCGGCCAGCCGACCGACTCCTCGGCGTGGTCGGCGATCCGCCCGGCTGCCTCCCGGTACAGCTGGCCGGTGAGCCGCGTCAGGCGCCCGGCGTGCTCGTCGTAGTAGGCACGCTCCGCGGCCAGGTAGTCACGCAGGGCTGGTGTCGCGGGATCTCGCATCCAGGCGTAGTTGTCAACGTCGCTATGGCCGTGCAGATCCCGCCGCGACGCGACGCGCGGCGCACGCGGCGCAGGCACCGCCGGCGGCCCGTGACTGTCGGAGATCATGGGCACGTCAGCCCGATCTGGTCAGGCGAGATGGCAGGCGGCCAGGTGGTCGGCCGCGGTGACCCCGGCAGGCTGCCGCAGCCGCGGGTCGTCGGTAGAGCAGCGGTCCACGGCCACCGGGCAGCGCGGGTGGAAGCGGCAGCCCGGCGGCACGTCGATGGGGTCCGGTGCCTCGCCGGTCAGGATCTGCGGCACCGTCCTGTCCCGCGGGTCGCGCTTGGGCACTACCGACAGCAGCGCCTTGGTGTAGGGGTGCTGGGGGTTGCGGACGATCTGGCCTGCCGGTCCCTGCTCGACGATCCGCCCCAGGTACATCACGGCGATCCGGTCCGCGAAGTGCGCCGCGGTGGACAGGTCATGGGTGATCATGAGGATCCCCATGTCCGCGTCCCGGCGCAGCCGGTCCAGCAGCGCGAGCACGCCGGCCCGGACCGACACGTCCAGCATCGAGACGGGCTCGTCGGCCAGCAGGAGGTCGGGGGACAGGACCAGCGAGGCGGCTATCGCTACCCGCTGGCGCTGGCCGCCGGACAGCTCGTGCGGGTAGCGCTCCAGGTACATCTCGGCCGGGGTGAGGCCGGCCTGCTCCAGGGCCGTCACGATCTCCTCCCGCCGCTGCGGGCGCGATCCGCCGATGCTGTGGACGAGCATCGGCTCCTCGACTGTCTCCCGCACCCTGAACCGGGGATCGAGCGACTCATACGGATCCTGGTAGATCATCTGGACGGTACGCCGCAGCGGCCGCATCCGGTGCTCGGGCAGCCCGGCGATGTCGGCGCCGTTGAGCCGGATGGCGCCGCCGGTCGGCTTGACCATGCCGAGGATGGTCTGGACGGTAGTGGTCTTGCCGCAGCCCGACTCGCCCACCAGCGCCATCATCTCGCCGCGGGCCAGCGCGAAGCTGATGCCGTCCACCGCGTGCACCCAGCGCCTGCCGCGGCCGGTGAGCACCTGGGTCAGCCCCCGCCGCACGGGGTAGTGAGCGGTCAGGTCCGTGACTTCCAGCAGCGGCCCCCGGGCGGCCAGCCCGCCGCCGCCCGCGCTGGCGTCCGCCCGCGCCTGCGCTTCCCCGGTCCCGGTCACTTCGCCTCCGCCAGGGCATCGCTGCGGTGCGTACCGCCGCTGCGGTGGCAGGCGGCCTGGTGATACAGGCCCACCGGCCGCAGCGCGGGACGCTCGGCGGCGCAGCGGTCCAGCACCACATCACAGCGCAGCCGGAACGGGCAGCCGGTGATCTCCCGGTCCAGCCGCGGCGGCGCACCGGGGATAGAGACCACCGCGTCCCGGCCGTACAGGTCGGGCGTCGCCGCGAACAGCAGCCTGGTGTAGGGATGCTGCGGCTGGTGGAACAGCGCGTCCATCGGCCCGGTCTCCACGATCTCGCCCGCGTACATGACGGCGGCGCGCTCGCACGTCTGGGCCACCACCGGCAGGTCATGGGTGACCAGGATCAGGGCGAGCCCCAGCTCATCGGACAGCCGGGTCAGCAGCTCCAGGATCTGCGCCTGCACCATCACGTCCAGGGCCGTTGTCGGCTCGTCGGCCAGCAGGATTCTCGGCTCGCAGGCCAGGGCCATCGCAATCGAGGCCCGCTGCCGCATGCCGCCGGAGAACTCGTGCGGGTAACGGTCCGCGGCCGCGGCCGGGATGCCGACCAGCTCGAGCAGCTCGGCCGTGCGCTTCCTGGCCGCCGCGCCTTCCGCGACGCCGTGGAAGGCCATCGGCTCGGCGATCTGCCAGCCGACCTTCTTCACCGGGTTGAGGGCGTTCATCGCGCCCTGGAACACCATCGCGATGTCCTTCCACCGGTGCGGCCGCACCGAGTCCTCGCCGCCCGCCAGGATGTTGCGCCCGTCGAGGCACACCTGGCCGGCCACGGAGGCGGTCGGCGGGAGAAGTCCCATCAGGGCGAGGATCGTGGTCGTCTTGCCGCAGCCCGACTCGCCGACGACGCCGAAGCGCTCGCCCGCCTCCAGCCCGAAGCTCACGCCCTGGACCGCGTGCACCTGCCCGCCGCGCGGCAGGTCGAACCAGACGTGCAGATCGATGACCTCGAGCAGGCTGCTGCTCATACCGCGTCCGGCCCCCGTCCGGCCAGCGTTCGCGGCCGCCACCGGCGCAGTGACAGGTGCGAGACCTTCAGCCGCGGGTTGAGCGCGTCCTCGATCGCCTGCCCGAAGAGGAAGCAGCCCACGATGACGGCCGCGATGACCAGGCCGTCCGGCACGATCGCCCACCAGGCACCCGAGCTGATCGCGGTCCGCTCGAAGGCGTGCTCGAGGATCGTGCCCCAGGTGGTGACGGTGGGATCCTCGAGCCCGAGGAACGCCAGCGCGGTCTCCAGGTAGATCGCGATCGCGACCGTGAGCACGGTGTTGGCGATCAGCAGCGGCCCGACCTGCGGCAGGATGTGCTTGGTGATGATCCGCCAGTTCCCCGAGCCGATCGCCCGTGCTCGCTTCACGTAGACCCGCTCCTTCAGGCTCATCACCTGGGCCCGGATGACCCGTGCCGTCGACGTCCACTCCAGGATGCCGATGACCAGGATCACGTGCAGCAGGCTCGCCCCCCAGATGTCGGCGATCACCAGCGCGAACACAAGGTCGGGGATGACCAGCAGGTAGTCGGTGATCCGCATCAGCGTGACGTCGATCCAGCCGCCGAAGTAGCCAGAGACGATGCCGACCCCGCCGCCGATGATCATGGCGACCAGGGTCGCCGCGAAGCCGACCACCAGCGAGATGCGCCCGCCCTGCATCAGCTCGCTGAGCATGTCGATGCCGCCGTCGTCGCAGCCCAGCCAGTGGTGCACCGACGGCGGCGCGTACACGGCGCAGGTCTGCGCGGACGCGCTGTAAGGCGAGATGTACGGCGCCACCACCGCCAGCACGATGAAGAACACGATGATGCCAAGGCCGATTACCGCGGCCTTGCGCTCTCGCAGCACGCCCAGGAAGAAGCCGGCCCGGCGCGGGGGCAGGCCGAATCCCTCGGCGGCCAGGGTCGGGTCCTGCAGCGGCAGGCTCATGCGGTGATCCTCGGATCCAGCCGGAAGTAGACCAGGTCGGAGGCGAAGTTCAGCACGATCACCGAGACCGTGAGGATCAGGAACCCGCCCTGCAGCATCGGGTAGTCACGCTGCCCGATCGCGGTGTACATGGCCTCGCCGATGCCCGGCCAGCTGAAGATGACCTCGACGAGCAGGGCGCCGCCGACGATGTAGCCGAAGTCCAGGGCGATCAGGGTCACCATCGGCAGCAGCGCGTTGCGGACGGCGTGGCGCCAGACGATCCGGCGCACTGGCAGGCCCTTCGCCCGCGCGGTGAGCACGTAGTCCTCGCCCAGGGTCTCCAGCAGCGACGAGCGGACCACCAGCGTGTAGCTGCCGTAGGCCGTCAGCATCAGCGTCCCGGCCGGGAGGATCATGTGGGTGCCGATGTCGCCGAGATGCTGCCAGAACGGCTCCGCGACGAAGAGGAACGGGTCGCTCATCCCGCCGGCCGGCAGTATCCCCGCGAAGAGGATGAGCAGCATCAGGCCGAGCCACTGGGTGGGGAAGGCGTAGGCGAAGATGGCCAGGTTGGTGCTGATGTGATCGGGCGGTGAGCCCCGCCGCCAGGCCGAGAGCACTCCGGTGCTGACGCCGACCACGACGGCGGCGAACGTGCCCACGGTGACCATGGGGATGGTGTTCTTCAGGTCGGCGATCAGCAGGTGGATCACCGGCTGCTGGTAGTTGAAGGAGATGCCCATGTTCCCGTGGACCAGTTCCCTCAGGTAGATCAGGTACTGCTCCCACTTGGGCTTGTCCAGCCCGAACTCGACGGTGAGCGCATGCCGCAGCTGGGGGCTGGCGTGCGGGACCCGCGCCAGGTCGGTCACGGCGCTGCCGGGCAGCACGCGGAACAGGAAGAAGTTGAGCGTGACGGCGACGAAGATCGTCACGAGGGCGAAGAACCCCCGCTTGATCACGTAGTCAGCGCGCTGCACCGCGGCCCCGCCCTCCCGTGACCCGAGCTGCCATCTCGCCCTCGGTCATCCTTGCATCCGCTGCGCGCACCGGGTCACCCGGCCATGTGCACGGTCTCGAACGGGATCTTGGAATAGGGCGCGAAGGACAGGCCGGCCACCAGCGGAAGGTCGGCCCAGGTGGCGCTGTGCGCCTCGATCGAGTCCGCGTAGTCGATCACCAGGTACGGTCGCGCCGAGGCGATCATCTGCTGCATCTGGTAGACGATCTTCTGGCGCTGCTGCGGGCTGGTCGCGGCGCTCTGCGCGGCGTAGAGGCTGTCGTAGGCCTTGCTGCAGTATCCGGTGTCATTCCAGACATTAAAGGAGCCGCAGGTCAGCACCGAGAGCATGAAGTCCGGATCGGTCAGCGGCGACCAGTCCCACATCGACAGCTCGAAGCTCCGGTAGTTGCTGGCGGTGACCGCGGTGTAGGCGGCCGAGTTGTCCAGGTTCTTGGGGTTGAGCTTGACGCCGATCTTGGCGAAGTCCGACTGGACGATCTGGAACGAGCGCTCGCCGTAGCCGTCGGTAGTGTCGGCCGGCATGATCATGGTGTACGACATCGGGTGGCCATCCGCGATCCGCACGTTATTCGGGCCCATCTTGTAGCCCGCCTGGTTGAGCAGCTGGCTGGCGCTGGCCAGGCTGAACGACGCGGGCTTGACCGCCGGGTCATCCCAGTGCCCGGTAGCAGGCGGAATGACCGACGACCCCGGCTGCCCGAAGCCGAGCAGCGATGTCTTCACGATGGCCTGCCGGTCGATGGCATCATCAAATGCCTGCCGCAGCAGCGGGTTCAGCAGCTCCTTGTGGCTGGCGTCCTGCCTGGCGTCGGAGTTGATGATGAAGTCGTCGAAGTAGAGGCCAGGGCTGTCGGGCACCACGAAGTGCGCGGCCTTCAGGGTCTTCACCGACGTGGGCGGCACCGCTTCGATGCCGTCCAGCTGCCCGCTCTTGAGCGCGCTGACCATGGCGTCGTCGGTGCCGAAGAACTGCAGGCCCAGACCGTCGATATGCGGCTTGGGGCCGTAGAACGCCGGATTGCGCTTGAACAGGGCAATCTGCTTGGCGACGTACTTGACCAGGGTAAACGGGCCGCCCGAGACGATCGGTGCCGCATTGGTGAATCTGGTCAGCCCCTTGCCGTTGCCGGCCGCGTACTGGGCCCAGATGTGCTCCGGCAGGATCGGCGTCTGCTGGATCTGTGACAGCACGTTGGCCACGGGACGGGCGTAGGTGAGCACCAGGGTGGTCGCATTGGGCGCGGCGGCGCTCTTCAGGTGCGCGACGTACCCGGCCGAGTTGGCGGTGGGCCCGTTCTGGAACTTCAGGATGGTGTTGTACGTCCAGGCGGCGTCGGCGGCAGTCAGCGGCTTGCCGTCGGACCACATCGCGTTCGGCTGGGTATGAAATGTCCAGGTGCGCCCGTCCGCGGACTCCTGCCAGCTGCGCGCGAAATCGGGCACGAACTGCAGCTTCTGGTTGTACTGCACGAGATACGGATAGATGTACTCGAAGGTCGTGTAGGCGTCCTCCTGGAAGGCGACGAACGGGTTGAGCGAGTCAATGCTGGAGGCACTCCCGAGGCGGAACACCCCGCCCTCTTTGACCGCCTGTCCGCCGCCGCCCGTGCCGCCGCTGCCCGCGCCGCAGGCGGTCGCCGTCAGTGCGATGGTCACCAGGGCCACCGCGAGGACCGGCCCGCGACGCGGCCGGCCGGGGGGTCCCGCTAGCAAGTTCCGGCGGAGTCTCACGCTGCGTCACCTTCGTTCTCGTGCGACGGACGGCACGCGGTGCCAGCGGGCGGGCAAGCTCGCCGAACTCGGCGCTTAACGCCGCTTGACCCATTGTTCAAGTCGCGCGATGTTAACATAGGAGAAAGTTGCCCGTACAGTCCCATCTGCGTACTTTACGGGTCTCACGCCTGATCATCTGCCGTCCGGCCGGCCGCCGCGAGCAGTTGCCGCACATCGGCGACGGGCAGGGCGACCGAGGTGTTCCCGTCGCGGCCCGTAACCGTCGCGGCACCGAGCAGGCTGTTGAGCACGGCTTCCTCGGTCGCCTCCACGACGGCATCGAAGAACGGGTCAAGCGCGCTGGCGCTGACCGGCGGGACGCCGCCGCGCGGGACGCCGCCGCGCGGGACGCCGCCGCGCGGGACGCCGCCGCGCGGGACGCCGCCGCGCGGGACGCCGCCGCGCGGGACGCCGCCGCGCGGGACGCC
>Ga0080026_10000022_pt1 | contig 29634 bp, 21 predicted proteins | sample OrgsoiDNA2013045_FD_70941 | JGI IMG/M metagenome (GOLD analysis project Ga0080026, IMG submission 70941) | Permafrost soil microbial communities from the Arctic, to analyse light accelerated degradation of dissolved organic matter (DOM) -... | ecosystem: Environmental > Terrestrial > Soil >... | reverse complement strand
GCCGGTCCGTCATCGGTAGCAGTGGTCGGCTGTTCCTACGGCGGGTACCTGGCGTGCGCCATGGCCCAGCGTAATCCCGGCATGATCGCCGGGATGCTCATGGTCTGCTCCGGTGTGCGGATCTTGCCCGGTGACCGCGATCTTACGGGCGTGCTGCCCTCCGCCCCCGAGCCCGGCTGGCTCCACGACGTTCCCGAGCAGCTTCGCGAGCATTTCGACCTGGCCGTCGGATGCCAGACCAAGGCGGCCGCCGACCGCCTCAGCGCGGCCCTGGAGCTGAACGGCCCGAGCGACCGGCAGTATCTGAAAATGCTCCGCGCTACCGGCTACCAGGTCACCGATGAGCGGTCGATGCTGGCACTCATGCCGACCGCCAGCGTCATCGCGGGCCGCCGCGACAGGATTGTCGGTTACCGCGATCAGTTCGACCTCGCAGCCAGGAGCAGGTCCGCCGATTACACCTGCCTGGATGACGCCGGGCACTACCTGCCTTTTGAGCAGCCAGCGCGGTTCCGGACGCTGGCGCTCGACTGGCTCGCCCGATGTCACCCCTCCCGCCGGTCACGCTGATGGCAAAGTCTGCCTGCCCCGCTTGCCAGCTCCGTTTACCCGCTCGCTCACCCTCTAGCGCTCAGAGTCGGCGCAAGACCGCCACGACCTTGCCCAGTATCTCGGCCTCATCGCCGAGGATCGGCGTGTAGGCCGGGTTGTGCGGCATCAGCCATACGTGACCGTTGGAGCGCTTGAAGGTCTTGACCGTGGCCTCGCCGTCGATCATCGCGGCGACGATGTCGCTGTTCTCCGCGACCGGCTGCTGCCGGACGACCACCCAGTCCCCGTCCGCGATCGCGGCGTTGATCATTGAATCGCCGACGACCTTGAGCAGGAACAGCGTGCCCTCGCCGACGATCTGCCTGGGCAGCGGGAAAATGTCCTCGATCGACTCTTCCGCGAGGATCGGGCCGCCCGCCGCGATCCGGCCGACGAGGGGGACGTACGCGGCCTCCTGCGAGGTGATGTCCATCGGGGCGTCATCGTCGATACCTGGCTCTGGCCGCACCGCCGGGTGGCCGGGCAGTCGCACCTCGACGGTGCGCGGCCTGCCCGCGTCACGGCGCAGGTAGCCCTTGTTCTGCAAAGTCGAGAGCTGGTAGGAGACGCTGGAAGTGCTGGTCAGGCCGACCGCCTCGCCGATTTCCCGCATCGAGGGCGGGTAGCCGCGGCGCTGGACCGACTCGCGGATGACCTGGAGCACCTTGCGCTGCCGCCAGGTGAGCACATGGTCGGGGTCGGGCTTGTCGGGTATCTCGGCCACCGCAACGGGAACGCTGCCCTTCGGCTTTCTCCCCGGCTTCCCCCTGGGCCGGCGGTCAGTACTCGCATCGGTCTCAGCTTCGATGCGCTGTGCGGTACCGTCCGCGGCGGAGGCCCCCCGTGTCCCTCCGGCTTCGGTCGCGTCGTTCATCATCGGGCCTCCGGCTCGGTGGTCTGTGGTCAAAGCCGACGCTAGCGGTTTCGGCTGCGGATCTCAAACATCTGTTCGACAGTTTCTCAAAGTGTCGGACCCTCGCGATATGACGGTACCGGATCTTCGTTCGATCGAACGAGAATGCGATAGAACAGAGATACGATCGAACAGTCATTCGATAAGGGAGGCCAGGATGAGCGTGATGAGCACCGGACAGCCGAGCACGGGGGCCGCTGTCGGCGCCGAGTTCACGGTGCCGGGGCCGTGGCCTGCCGGGCCGGCGTCGTGCGGCACGGCCGGGCTGGCGGCCGGCGGCTGCGGCTGCCAGCAGGCCGGTGCGGACACGGGCGAAAGTGACCTGCGCATTACGGAGCTGCAGTTCAGGGAGCTGCACTTCAGGGAGTTGCGGGTCAGGAGAGTGCGGGCCGGCGGCCGGGGTGCCCAGCCGCACGGGACCGGAACGGCACGTGCTCGTCAGGCTCGGCCGCGCGAGATCGGCGTCCGTCCGGTTCAGCTTCATGCGCCGCTGGCCAGGACCGCCGGACCGCGGCCGGCGCCGTTGCGGCTGACCAGGCGCGGGCGCGCGGTCGTGGCCGGGCTCACGGTCCTGGCGGCTGCTGCCGTGGTGACCCTGCTGTGGCTGGCCGCGGCCAGCGGCGCGCAGGCGTCCAGTCATGGCCAGCCGGCCGGGGCGGGCTTTCAGGGCATGACCAGGGTCGTTGTCAGGCCCGGCCAGACGCTGTGGTCCATCGCCGCTTCCGCGCAGCCGTCGGCGAATCCGTGGGTCGTGATTCAGCAGATCGTCGATGCTAATGCGCTCGGCGGTACCTCGGTGCACGCCGGGGAGCTGCTGTGGGTGCCGGAGGGCTGAGCGGAGCCCAGCGCCTCCGACACTCCGGCTGAGCCCCGGCCGGCAGCCCCGGCCGGCGGCACCGGCGGGCGACACGCCGGCGAGCTTGAGTAAATCCCGCGACACGCCGGCCCGGCAGGCGGTCGCCTACCAGCCATTTTTGGCGCATGCCGCGAAGCCAGTTGCGCGATCAAGTCGCTGGGACCACAATATGTAGTAGTTACATGCCTGTAGTTTTGGATAGGTTGTGATTCGGGGAAGCGCTCCGGGGCACGCACGAGGGAGGTGACCGTATGTACTGCCCGTATTGCCGGAATCCGGACAGCAGGGTCATCGACAGCCGGACCGCCGAGGACGGCGCCGCGATCCGTCGCCGCAGGTCGTGCCCGGACTGCGGTCGCAGGTTCACCACCCAGGAGACCGTGATCCTGATGGTTGCCAAGCGCAGCGGAGTCACCGAGCCCTTCAACCGCGACAAGATTGTCGGCGGAGTCCGGCGCGCCTGCCAGGGCAGGCCGGTCAGCGAGGACCAGCTCGCGATCCTGGCCCAGCGAGTCGAGGATGCGATCCGGTCCCGTGGCAACGGCGAGGTTCCCTCGCACGAGGTGGGCCTGGCCATCCTGGGACCGCTCCGCGAGCTTGACGAGGTCGCCTACTTGCGGTTCGCCTCGGTCTACCGGGGATTCGAGTCGCTAGCCGACTTTGAGAGCGAGATTGCGGCGTTGCGCGGCGAGCACGCGGCCGCGTGCCGTCCTGCTGACGACGGCCCGCAGCGCCCTGGGCAGGAAGATGCGCTGCGATCCGACGCGCCAGGAGCCGGCTCAGCCGCGCCAGGCCCGGCCGGGCCGGAGTCAGCTGGGCCGGAGTCAGCTGGGCCGGAGCCGGCCGGGCCGGAGCTAGTCGTCAGGCAGGAACAGCGTGTCTAGGGCTGGGCCTAAGCGCCCGGGCAGTCAGGGAAGTCAACGGGAGCCAGGGCCTGGTAGGCCCGCTAAGGGGTCCAGGCGGATCCTCGAAGGGGGAAAAATGACCGAGACGGCGAGCGGGCCGGGCGGATCAGCCTCGCAGGACGGCAAGAGCGCGAGCAGCAGGCTGACGATGCGCCGCATCCACACCCGGGAGGGCGTCCATCCCTACGACGAGGTCACCTGGGAGCGCCGCGACGTCGTCATGACCAACTGGCGGGACGGCTCGGTCAACTTCGAGCAGAAGGGCGTGGAGTTCCCCGACTTCTGGTCGGTCAACGCGGCCAACATCGTGACGACCAAGTACTTCCGCGGGGCGGTGGGCACGCCGCAGCGCGAGTGGAGCCTCAGGCAGCTTGTCGACCGGGTCGTCGGGACCTACGGGGCGGCAGGGCGCGAGCACCGCTACTTCAGCACCGAGCAGGACGCCGAGATCTTCGAGCACGAGCTCACCCATGCGCTGATCCACCAGATCTTCAGCTTCAACTCCCCGGTCTGGTTCAACGTCGGGACCTCGTCCCCGCAGCAGGTCTCGGCCTGCCAGCCTTACGACGCGCCGGTCAGCACCCCGGCAGGCATGGTCCCGATCGGCCGCCTTGTTGCGGAGAACGCGGTGGGCGCCAAGGTGCACGACGCGCACGGTGCCACGCGGATCGTGGCCACCAAGGCCAATGGCGTGAAGGAAGTGCTGCGCCTGCACACCACCGCCGGCGTACGCCTCGATGTGACACCGGATCATCTAGTCTGGCGCGCCGTGGACCTGGAGACCGGTGAGTTCACCGTGGCCGGCTTCCTGCGGCCCGGCGACTTCCTGCTGCACGTGGATCCCGACGTCGGCGGATCGGACCGGCGGCTGGTCGAGGTGGCCAAGATCGAGCGGCTCGGTGCCATGGAGGTCTACGACATCCAGACCGAGAGCGGTGAGTACCTGTCCGGCAGCCTGCGGGTGCACAACTGCTTCATCCTGGCCGTGGACGACACCATGGACTCGATCCTCGAGTGGTACCGCGAGGAGGGGCTGATCTTCAAGGGCGGCTCGGGCGCCGGGGTCAACCTGTCCCGGATCCGCTCCAGCAGGGAGCTGCTGTCCTCTGGCGGCACCGCGAGCGGGCCGGTCTCGTTCATGCGCGGCGCCGACGCCTCGGCCGGGACGATCAAGTCGGGGGGCGCCACCAGGCGCGCGGCGAAGATGGTCGTGCTGGACGTCGACCACCCCGATGTCGAGGAGTTCATCGAGACCAAGGCGCGCGAGGAGGAGAAGATCCGCGTCCTGCGCGACGGCGGCTTCGACATGGACCTCGGCGGCAAGGACATCGCCAGCGTCCAGTACCAGAACGCCAATAACTCAGTGCGGGTCTCGGATGAGTTCATGCGGGCCGTCGAGAATGACGGCACCTTCGAGCTCGCCGCGCGCCGGACCGGCGAGCCGGTGGCGCAGGTCGAGGCCAGGAATCTGTTCGGCAAGATGGCCAAGGCTGCCTGGGAATGCGCTGACCCTGGCATTCAGTATGACAGCACGATTAATGACTGGCATACGTGCCCGGAATCCGGCCGAATTACCGCAAGTAACCCGTGTTTCCCGGCGGACCAGCGCGTGGTCACCGACTCCGGGCTGGTCCGGATCGGCGATCTGGTGGCGCGTGCCGCCGGCGGCGAGAGCTTCGCCGTCTACACCAATGACGTGACGTCGCAGGCGGCTCCCGCCGAGCGGGTCGTGGCGACGAGCCCGGCCCGCTACCTGGTCACCGGCACCAATGAGATCGTCGAGCTGCGATTCTCCGATGGCTCGCGGCTGCGCTGTACACCCGGCCACCGGATCTGGGCTGCCGGCCACGGCTGGGTCCGCGCCGAGGACCTGACCGCCGATGACCATGTCGTGCGCTCGCTCCAGTACGCCGCGCGCGCGGCCGCCGATCCGCGCATCCCCGCTGGCGCCCTGGCCGCGGCTGCCGCAGTGAGGTCGCGCAAGCCGCTGGACCTGCCGGAGAAGTGGGACGAGGAGTTCGGGCACTACCTGGGCTGGCTCGTCGGCGACGGCTGCGTGACTGACCAGAATGCGGTCACGGTCTACGGCAGCGACGATGACCTGAACGAGGTCTTGCCCAGGCACCGCGCGCTCATCGCCAGGATCACCGGGTTCGACGCCAAGCCGAGCATCCAGGCGAACGGCACTCAGCAGCTCCGGGTGACCGGGAATGCCTTCATTGCCTTCGTCCGGGCTCTCGGCGTGTCATCAGGCCGCGCGCCGGGCAAGCATGTGCCGGACGCGGTCTTCGAGGCGCCGGAAGACGCGCTGACTGGTTTCCTCCAGGGCCTGTTCGACGCCGATGGCTGCGCCGTCAGCACGCAGAACGGTACGCGCTACGTCGGTCTCGGCAGCCGCTCGCAGGAGCTGCTCATCGGCGTGCAGGAGCTGCTCGCGTCACTCGGCATCGCCAGCAGGATCTACCAGAACGCCGCTAAGAAGGACAGCTTCAGCTACATCCGCAAGGACGGGACACAGGCCAGCTACGGTTCTGACGGCCCGAGCTTCGACCTGCGGATCACCGGCCGGTCGCTGCGCGAATTCGGGGCCAGGATCGGCTTCAGCCTGCCGGCCAAAGAGCGGAAGCTGCTCACTATCATCGCGTCGACCACCTGGTACGACAAGGACGAGACCGTCCGGCTCGTCTCGCGCGAATCCCTCGGCTTCGAGACCACCTACAACCTCACCGAGCCGCGTAACCACTCCTACATCGTCAGCGGTACCGTAGTCGCCAATTGCAGTGAGTATGTCCACCTGGACAACTCGTCCTGCAACCTGGCCAGCATCAACCTGCTGAAGTTCCTGCGCGGGGACGACACCTTCGACGTCGAGCGCTTCCAGGCAATCACCGAGCTCATCATCACGGCGATGGACATCTCGATCTGCTTCGCCGACTTCCCGACCGAAAAGATAACGGCCGTTACCCGGGCCTACCGTCAGCTCGGCATCGGCTATGCCAACCTGGGCGCGCTGCTGATGGCGACCGGGCACGCCTACGACTCGGACGACGGCCGGGCTATCGCCGGCGCCATCACCTCGCTGATGACCGGGACCGCCTACCGGCGCTCCGCCGAACTGGCCGCCATCGTGGGCCCGTATGGCGGCTATGCGCGCAACGCGACCGCTCACAAGCGGGTGATCAGCAAGCACGCGGTGGCCAGCAAGGAGATCAAGCCGCTGGGCGGGATCGATGACGCGATCCTCGCGGCCGCGAACCAGGCGTGGACGCAGTGCCTGACGCTAGGCGAGAAGAATGGCTACCGGAACGCCCAGGCGTCGCTGCTGGCCCCGACCGGATGCCTGACGGGCGACACGCTGGTAACGACGGACCGCGGGCTTGCCCGCCTGACTGAGCTTGGCGACGCCTACGGGGACCGCTGGCAGGATCTGGACCTCACAGTGTCGACCGACGAGGGCCCGCGCCGCGCCACAAAGTTCTTCGTCAACGGGGAGGAGCCGACCCGCCGTATCCGCACCGAGGGCGGATACCAGATCCAGGGCACCCTGGCGCACCGGGTCAAGGTAGTCGACGAGCTGACCGGCGCGTGGGTGTGGAAGCGCCTGGCTGATATCGAGCCCCACGACCTGCTTCCGATGCAGCTTCGCACGCTGATCGGCGAGCCACGCCGGGTGCCGCTTCCCGTGCTCGACCAGGCGTTCTACACCGCGGATCGGCACGTGCATGTTCCGGACGCGGTCACTGCCGCTCTGGCGGAGCTGGTCGGGTACTTCATGGGCGACGGCAGCCTGCACGCCAAGGGAATCCGGCTCTGCGTGGCGAACACCGACCTGGACGTCGCTGACCGGCTCAGCGTCCTGGCCAAGGAACTGTTCGGGCTGTCACCCGTGATCACCGCACAAGAGGGCTACCAGGAGGTCGCGCTGCAGTCGGTACGGCTCGCGCGCTGGTGGCAGGCGGCCGGATTTGCCAAGGATCTGCCCGAGGCGGGTCACACCGGGAAAGGCTGGGTTCCTAAGATCCCCTCGGCAATCCTCGAGGCGAATGACCCCGCCGTATATGGCGCCTTCCTGCGCGGGCTGTTCGAGGCGGACGGGACAGTCCTGGAGGGCGTCCCCAGCCTGTCCACGGCAGATCAGTCCTTCGCGGGCGAGGTCCGGACCGCGCTGCTCGCCCTTGGCCTGGCCACGACCACACGGGAGACCACCAGCGGCTGGGGCGGCCCTATATTCCAAGTCAGGCTCCGCAATGTCGATCACGCGCTGAACTTTGACGAGATCGTCGGATTCATGAGCGAGCGCAAGTCAAAGCTGATGGCCTTTCTTGAGCCGTCCGTATCGGCCAAGAAGGACTACGTCTTCTTGCCGAAGCGCGACTGGAGCGAGCTTGCGCCCGCTGATCACCCGGCTCGCGGCGCAGTTCTGCAGTCCATCTACAAGACTGGTGGCGTCCCGCGCATGCTTGCCCGTCGCCTGTTCGAGGAGACGTTTGACGACCAGCTGGGCCGGGCTATCGAATACCTGTTCGAGCGGGTCGCGAGCAACGAGGACGGCGGGGTTCAGGCCACCTACGATCTGTCGGTCCCGGACAACGTGACCTACGTGGCCAACGGAATGGTCAGCCACAACACCATCGGCCTCATGATGGACTGCGACACCACAGGGGTCGAACCGGACCTGGCGCTGGTGAAGTTCAAGAAGCTGGTCGGCGGCGGCTCCATGCAGATCGTCAACCAGACCGTGCCTCGTGCCCTGAAGAACCTCGGCTACCAGCCAGAACAGGCCGAGGCGATCATCGAGTACATCGCCGAGCACGGCCACGTCGTCGATGCCCCTGGCCTGCGGCGGGAGCATTACGACGTCTTCGACTGCGCGATGGGCGAGCGCGCGATCAGCCCGATGGGCCACGTCCGGATGATGGCCGCCGTCCAGCCGGCCCTCAGCGGGGCGATCTCTAAAACGGTTAATCTACCAGAAACTGCAACAATATCAGACATAGAGAAGATCTACTTCGAGGGCTGGAAGCTCGGCTTGAAGGCGCTGGCGATCTACCGCGACAACTGCAAGGTCGGCCAGCCGCTGTCGGTCTCCAAGCGGCAGCCAGCCGCGGCCGGGGCTGCCGAGCCGCCGCCCGCTCATGAGGTCCGCCCGGTCCGGCGGCGGCTGCCCAGGCAGCGGCCGGCGACGGTGACCAGGTTCTCGGTCGCCGGCGCGGAAGGCTACATGACCGCGTCCAGCTACCCGGACGACGGCGTCGGCGAGGTGTTCCTCAAGCTCGGCAAGCAGGGCTCCACGCTGGCGGGCGTGATGGATGCCTTCTCGGTGGCCATCTCGGTGGGCCTGCAATACGGCATCCCGCTGGAGTCGTATGTCGCCAAGTTCACCAACATGCGGTTCGAGCCGGCCGGGATCACCGACGACCCGGACATCAGGATGGCCAGCTCGGTGATGGACTACATCTTCCGCCGCCTGGCGCTTGATCACCTGTCCTATGAGCAGCGCTCGGAGCTGGGCATCCTGTCGGTCGGCGAGCGGACCGCGGCGCTGGCGGGAGACGGCCCAGCGGTGGCGGACGAGGTCGACACAGAAGAGCTGGCACAGTCAGTGCCGGTAGAGAGGGCCAGCCGGCAGCAGGCAGAAAACCCGGCTGCGAAACGAGCTTCGCGTGCTGACTCAACCACGCCGCCACCGCACAGCTCCACCGAGCTGATCGAGTCCCAGCAGGGGCGCAGCGCCGACGCTCCGCTCTGCCTGACCTGCGGCACCAAGATGCGGCCCGCCGGAAGCTGTTACGTCTGCGAAGGCTGCGGCTCCACCAGCGGCTGCAGCTGAAAACGGGCAAAGTTGCGGCAGATACAGCATCTGCGCTGATGCGAATAACTGAATAACGGCAGGTCAGCGGAGGTGACGAGGTCCGTCGCCTCATCACCTCCGAGAACCTGATCCAGGTAGTCCGCTTCGACGAACTGGAGACAATAATGATGCATTAGATACAACATGCGGGAAAGTGGAACTCAGTTGCCACAGATCACCCATCGTGACCTCGTCGCGTTCGCCGACGAGAAGGTCAATCTGAAGTAGTCCGAGGTCGATGATCAGCGTGCCCAGGTCAATCGGCTTCGTGATCGGATCGAAGCCAAGATTGCCGCAGCACCCGGATACGGTCTCGTCAAGTCGCTGCACGCCGGGTCTGTAGCGAAGGGCGTCCGTCTGCACCGCTGCGGCATCGACGCCCATGCCGGCCGCAACACCGCCCGCCTGGTCCTGGCCGCCGAACTGCCCGCTTCGGTGCTGGCCGACCTTACCGGCATCAGCATTAGCACCGCCGAGCGCTGGTCCCAGTGGGCCAAGCGAGACTGGGTCGCCTATGTCGGCCAGCGCGCCGCCGACGACCGCGAAGACATCGACAGCGGGAAACCTGCTAAACAAACCCTCTAAACATGCTAATCGGCACTAGGATTAGGTTGTTTAGCAGGTTACTTGGGAGGTTCCTTGCGCAGCTTCGCTGACCTTGATGCTCTCATCGGCCTGGTGCCGGCCCAGGCCGTCACCCGGCTCGGCGCGATCGACTTCGGCCGGGGCTCGGAGGCGCTCTACCGTGATCAGATGCCCGGGCTGCTCACCGAGCTCGCCGACCGGGCCCGCGTCCAGAGCATCACCGCCTCGTCCGCGATCGAGGGCGTCATCGTCGCAGACACCGGCCGCGCCCAGCGGATCATCAACCGGCAGGCGACGACGCTGCGCAACCGCAGCGAACAGCAACTGGCAGGCTACCGCGACGCTCAGGATTACCTGTTCCAGCAGGACTGGCGCCCGCTGAACGCCGGCCTGATCCTGCACCTGCACCAGCTGCTGTTCGCGCACACGGCGGTGCCCGGCGGGGCGTTCAAGACAGAGGACAACCTGGTCGTGGACCGCTCGCCGGACGGCTCGACGACTGTCCGCTTCAAGCCGGTGCCCGCCGCGAGCACCCCGTTCGCCATCGATGACCTGATCGAGCGTTACACGCACGCGGTCGCGGCGGGCGAGCACCATCTGGTGCTCCTGTCCGGGCTGTTCATCCTCGACCTTCTCGTCATCCACCCCTTCGAGGACGGCAACGGGCGAGTGGCCCGCCTACTCACCAACGCCATGCTCAGCGAGCACGGCTACACAGTCGGCCGCTACGTGAGCCTTGAGCAGTCGGTCGCCGAATCCGCTGACGCCTACTACCAGGCGCTCTTGGACTCCACCCACGGCTGGCACGAGGGCACCGCCGACCCATGGCCCTGGCTCGGCTACTTCACCAGGGTGATCGCCGGCGCCTACGCCGTCTTCGCCGACCGCGCGGCGGCGGCCCAGACTCCGGGGACCAAGCAGCAGCGCGTCCGCGAGCACATCCTGCGCCACGCGCCGGTCACGTTCCGCCTCGCCGACATCAGGACGGCAGTGCCCGCTGTCAGCGACCAGACCATCCGGCTCGTCCTGGAACAGCTGAGGAACGAAGGCAAGGTCCGGGCCGACGGAACAGGCCGCTCCGCGACGTGGACACGGACGAATACCGCACATACCGCACGCTGCGAATAAGTGCCCTGCGCCAGCATTCGACGTTCGACGGCTCAGCTCCCTGATCAGCTTGGCGCGCCAGCGTCCGAGCATCCGCAACCGGTGACGGACGAATACCGCACCCTCGAAATAAGCGCTCTGCGCCAGCAAACTCGGCGAACTGTACGACGAATTACCTGGTCAAGCGGGCAGCGAGGTGTAAAGCCTGCTGCCCGCTTGACTGTCGGAACAAATCCCGTTGCGTTTGATGCAATGCTCAGCCGACTGATTCGCGGTGGGCACGTCCGCCGACGGTGAAGCCGCCTTCATCGCCTGGGCTGTCCTACAGGCGTCCGTGGTACGGCGGATATTCCTGTGGACTTCTTCGTCCCGTGCCTTCTACGCCAACCAAGGCGATGGATGACTGGCGTCCAGGAGCACAGCGACGGTACCGACTCTGGTCGGTTTCCTCTTCGGCACGTCTGGTCAGCGCGCCTAGCGACAAGGATCGCTAGCCGACGCTGGCCGTCAGGTCTTGATAGGCAGGGAGGAGCTCGTCCCACCGCGCGTCGGCGTCGCAGCGCTCACGCCCGGCGAGGTGGGCGGCGAGATCTTCGACATGGACCTGGATCCCCGCCCCGTAGGCGGCGAGCTGGTCCAGGGGCATGCCCCGTTCCTCCCAGACCAGGATGGTCTGGTCGCCGTCGGCGGCCAGCGTGACCTCGATGACATGCTCGCCCGGCTGGCCCGGTTGCATGGTCAGCAGCAGCAGCCGCCGCGGGCGCTCGCACGCTTCCACGCGCCCAGTGCCTTCCCATCCGCTGGCAAAAAAGCGTGCGCGGAACTCACCGCCCAGGCGGAGGTCGCCCTCTACCACGCCCATCCAGCGGGCGAGACGCAGAGGATCGGCGAGTGCCGACCACAGGTCGTCGATATCGGTGCTGTAGCGGTCTTCGATGCGCACGATGCCCTTGCCATCTGCTGATCGCAGGCTGCCCAGGATGCGGGTGCCCGGACGTGCGTTGCTGGTCATCTGGTGCTCCTTCGTTCGCGTTTCCCCCGGGCCACCTCGGTGTGCAGGGCATCCAGCCGCTGCTCCCACAGGGCCCGGTACCGGCCCAGCCATTCATCGACCTCGGCGAGCGGCTCGGGGCGAAGACTGTAGACCCGCCGCTGCGCCTCCTGGCGGACCTCGACAAGCCCGGCCTCCCGCAGCACCCGCAGGTGCCGCGATACCCCCGGGCGAGTAATCGGCAGCAGCGCCGCCAGCTCACCCGCGGTTGCCGGACCGCCGGTCAAGGTCTCCAGCATCGTCCGCCGGCTCTGGTCGGCCAGTGCCCGCAGAGCAGCTTCCATGGCGGTTAATGTACCGAAGTGGTTACGTAACTGTCAAGGTACATAAAGGAGCGCAAGTGCGCCATGCCACACCAGCGAACCAGATGCGGGCGCTCCGCCGCCGGCGAACTGTCAGTGACATCTGGCTGTCGTACTCCTCGCTGTCGTACTCCTCGCGATCAGGATGGATTTCCTCCCGGCCAGAGCGCCTTGCGACGTGAGGTGCGGCGTGCAGCGCGCTTTGCAGCAGATACAGCCCGGAGGCGCCGGACAGGGCCAGCAGGTACGGCTCCCAGCTCGCGAACACGTGGGCCCAGCCGCCGTCGCGCAGCAGCGTGGTCACGGTCTTGGTCAGCGCGGCGTTGTAGGCGAACAGGACGGCGGAGGCCGCCCCCAGCACGGCTGCCCGCCACCACGTCTCGCCTGGTCGGCGCCGAAGCGGTGCGCTGGTCAGGTTTGAATCCTGCGGCACGGGGCTCTTAAGCCTAGAGGTTCGCCAACCGGCGATCGGTCCCGAAAGGCCATTCGATGCCTGTCCAGCTGAAAGCCCCGCGGTCCCGCCGCCGCGCTCGCGCCGTCCCGCCGCGCCCGCACCCTGTCGGCGGCTGGAAGGCAATTGCCCTGCGCCTGGCCGGTGGCGCCGTGGCGCTGTGGGGCGTGCTCTCCTTGATTGGCTTGCTCTTCACGCATGTCCTGAATACCGGGTCGGCGCATTCCGCGGACCGCGGCGTGGACGTCTGGTTCGCTGCCCGCCGTACGGGCGTGTGGAACGACATCACGTTTTTCGGCACGAGCATGGCCACGACAGATACGGCCATCGCCGTCACCGTCGTGGTGGTGCTGTTCCTGCGCTGGCGCCTGGGGCGGTGGTACGAGTCCTTGGTCATGATCGCGGCCATGGCCGGGGAGCTGCTGATATTCCTGGCTGTGACGCAGACCGTTCACCGGCCTCGGCCCCCGGTGGCGCGGCTGGACGTGGCGCCGCCGACCTCGAGCTTCCCTTCTGGGCATACCGCCGCTGCGACCGCCCTCTATGTCGGCCTCGCGATCCTGATGTTCTGGATCTACGGTCGGCGCCCGGTCACCCGGGTCGCGGCCGTGGTGCTGTGCTGCATCCCGTTCGTCGTCGGGCTGTCGCGGCTGTACCGGGGCATGCACTACCCCAGCGACGTGCTCTCGGGTGCGCTGCTGGGCGTGCTGTGGCTGCTCGTGGTCATGACTACCCTGCTTCCGCGCGAACAGCGCAGCACGAGGCGCAGCGGCCATGACCCGGCCCGTCGGTAGGAGAGTCTCGGTGCAGCGCCAGAAGCAGAACGGGGATCCGTCTGAGGCGTCTGAGCCGTCTGAGCTGCCGGGCCTGCCGGAGCCGCCGCCGGACGCCGCCGGCGAGTCCCCGCCGCCGGTGGACCTGCCGCAGATCACGCCGTCGCCCCTGGTGGTGTCACGTGCCACTGCCGCGGCCGTCTCGGTGGCCGCCGGCCTGGCGTTTGCCCTCCTCACGATCTGGATCGCGCGGCGAGGATCCTCAGTGCCAGGAGTGGATCAGCACATCCACCGCTGGGTGATCTCCCGCCGCAGCCCCGCCAGCGTCACCATCGCCGGGGACGTCACGTGGGGCGGAGTCACCAGAATTGTCCTGCCCGCCGTGCTCGCTGTCGGCGTAGTAGCCGCGAGGGCCGGCCGTAACATCAGCCGGCGCCTCGGGTCAGGGCTGCTGCTCGCGTGTGTCGCCAGCGCCGGAGTCTACGCCGAGATCCGGATCAGCACGCTGATCGGGCGCGGCAGGCCGCCTATGGCGGACTGGGCAGGCGCTGCGGGAGGACCATCGTTTCCCTCCGTGCACACTACGGCCGCCACGCTGTTCGCCCTCTCGTGTGCCTGGGCCATCGCCGGCGCAGTGCCCGCGGGCTGGCCCCGCCGCGCAGTCTGGGCCGGAGCCGGCGCCTACGCCGCGGCAGTGGGCTGGTCGCGGGTCTGGCTGGGCGTGCACTGGCCCACTGACGTCCTCGGCGGCTGGCTCTTCGGCCTGGCCTGGTCCGCCGGCGGGATCGTGGTGATTCTCACGCTGCGGCGCTGGTCCGCCAGCCGCCGGGCTCAGCGATCGACGGACTGAACGTCCCAGGTCACAGGCGGCCGCGAAGGCGGTCCCGCCAGGGCCGCCCGTCCGGGTCGTAGACCATCCGGTACAGGGGAGTTGCCCACAGCCGCTGCACGGCCGTGACGCCGCGAGGCGGATGTGGCACGACTCGTCCGGGAGGCCTCAGCCCGATGCGGCCGCCGTAGTGCCATGCGGCGAGGAGCCGTGCCTGCCGCCGGAACGCGGCGAAGGCCTCTTTCGGGTCCAGAAGATCCGCCACGTCATATGCGCCCCGGTCCAGGTGCTCGCGCCACAGCCCCAGGCGCAGGTCCCTGGCAAAGGTCCGCGCGCCGTCGCCGAGACCAGCAGGGTCGCGGGGCTCCCGGGCATCCGGGTCCGAGTCGAGCACCGCGATCGACAGTTCGCTGTCGTGGCTCCAGGACCTCCGGTTGAGGTTGTCCGACCCCACCATCGCCCACACATCGTCCACGACCACGACCTTGGCATGCACGTACACCGGTGTTCCCTGATGATTCTCAAGATCATAAACGGCGAAACGATCGCCGCCGGCGGCTGTGCACGCGCGCATGACGTCATGCCTGCCCAGCACGCCTGGCACCCGGGTAATCGCGCCGTCATGGTCGGGGTAGCGCGGAACTACTGCGATGACGTGCAGGTCGGGCTGGTCCCGCAGGGCCGAGGCGATGATCTCGGCCACCGGCCGCGACCACAGGTACTGGTCCTCCAGGTAGACCAGGCAGCGGGCCCGCGCGAACGCCTTCCGGTAAGCGTGCGCGATACTCCGCTCGCCGTGCGGCGCGAACGGGTAGCGGCGAAGCCGGGCCGGGTAGGTGCGCAGTACCTGGACCGCGTGCGGGCCCCGGCGCGTCCTGTCGTCGGCGGTCGGCTCTGGCAGGGGCCGGCTCGTCATCGCGCCGATGTGGTAGGCGCGGTCGTAGAGCTGGCGGACCGGACTGGGCAGGTCCAGGGCGCTGCTGCCGTACCAGCGCTCCCGGAAGCTGTGCTCGAGGTCGTGCACGGCCGGGCCGTGCACCTCGGCCTGGATGTCGTGCCAGGCCGGCCGCGGGCCGTAGGTGTCGGGGAACTCCATGACCTGCGGGTCGCCGGGGTGCTCCGAGTCGTCATTGCGGCCGTAACCGAGGTCGATGCCGCCGACGAACGCAACGTCTCTGGCGGGAAAGCCCGGATGACGCACAACGACCAGCTTCTGGTGATGACTGCCCGCACGGCGGGTCCGGCCGTCCAGCATGACCTGACCGCCGTCCTCGTCAATCCCCCGGACGAACTCCGCGTTGGTCTCCTCGGACTGCTTGAGCAGCTTGGGCTGGGAACGCCACAGCATGCCGAAGACCAGGACCTTCCGGCGCGCGGCCAGGCCGAGTACCTCTCCGATCTCCGACCCCGGACCGTCGAGACGCTCATCCAGGTCACCCCGGAAATCCAGGAAGTACACCTGGTCGCCCGCTTGCGTGGCCATGAGCTCGGCGGCCAGGCGGGCGAAGTAGCGGCGGCCGTCCACGAGCGGCTCGACCAGGTTCCCGGTGGTGAACGCTCTCAGATCGGTGGCCGGGTTGGCTCGGTCACCCTCAGCCAGGAACCAGGACGCGATAGCCGGGTCGTCGATCGGCTGATCCGGGGCATCCTGCTCGAGCGGGTCATCAGGCGAGTCGGCAGCATCTGGACGCATGTCCGGATTGTGCACCATCCGGTTCGCCGGCGCACAGGGCTACCGGCAACCGCCCTGGATGCCCGGTTCCTACGCGCCGTCGGATGGCCCGGTCGCTGCACTCGCAGGGACGCAGATCCTGATCGAGCCGGGGTGCACCTTGATCCGTATCTTCGTGACAGCCGGGCGCGCACCGCCGTCAAGCTCGTACGGAACCGGCCGCTTGAGCTCGATCCGGAATTTCCTGCCCCGCGTGACCTCCACGAATGGTGACTTCTCGGCCTCGCCCAGCGCCACTCGCCCCAGCGTGCGCGCCCATTCGACCGGATTGGCGGCGGTGACCACGCCGAGCTCGAGCAGCCCGTCGTCCGGCCGCGCCCCGCTGAACACCTCGACGCCGCCGAGGACCTTGCCCACGTTCCCCACCAGGACGCAGGAGATCCGGCCCTTGAAGTAGCGCCTGCCGTCCACCTTTACCCGCGCCTTCACCGGGCGCTCGCCGAGGTTCCTGGCTCCGGTGTAGAGATAGGCGGCGCGGCCGATCCGGTCCTTCATCCCCCGGTCGGCGTCCTTGATCATGCGGGCATCGAACCCGGTGCCCGCCATCACCGCGAAGTGCTCGCCGTTCACCGACCCGGTGTCCAGCCGGCGCCGCTCCCCGTGCAGGCCGACCCGCACTGCCTCGGTGAGATTGTCCGGGACCTGCAGGTTCGTCGCCAGCAGGTTCGCCGTGCCGGCCGGAAGGATCGCCAGGACGGCCTTCGTCCCGGCCAGCGCGTCGACGCAGCGCTGGACAGTCCCGTCGCCGCCCCAGACGAATATCACCTCGGCGCCGCCGGCCAGCGCACGCCGGGCGTAGTGAGGTGCCTTGCGGCTCTTCGTGACCTCATACCACAGCGGATCGGCGTAGCCCTCCCGCGCCAGCACCTCCCGAAGCTCGGTCAATCCGCCACCGAAGGTCTTGTCCGAGTGCGCCACAACCGCGACCGTCGCCATGCCTGGCCTCCGTAATCCCGGCCGCTGCCGGCCGGGCGCTCGTGTCCAGCAGATCGCGCGCCGGCAGGAGGTTGGCCCCCAGGCGCGTACCGATGTGAGCTGTCCGCAGGACCGCGCGGCAAACATCATCCAGGACCGCGCGGCGAGCATCGGCCCGGACATCGCGTCGGCGCGGGGCTGCGCCTGGAACGGCTGGGGCGGTGTCCCGTTACTGTGGTCCCGGCGGGCGGCGTGGCATAGCCGCCGCCGGGGGGGCCCGGGATCGGCCGGGATCGGTCTGCGATGACGAGGAGATCAGATGGCTGACAGGTCGGTGGCGGTTGTCGGGGGCCTGGTGGTCCCGATCACCGGGGAGCCGGTCGACGGCGGGACGGTTCTGGTTGAGGACGGCAGGATCGTCGCCGTCGGCGCCGACGTAGCCGTTCCCGAGGGTGTCCGTGTCATCGATGCGGCGGGCTCGTGGGTGCTGCCGGGATTTATCGAAGCGCACGGGCATGTCGGTGTCCACGAGGAGGCCGAGGGGTGGGCTGGCCAGGACACCAACGAGATGACCGAGCCGGTGACGGCGCAGGTGCGTGCCCTGGATGCGATCAATCCCGCGGACCTGGGCTTTCGGGATGCGATCAGCGGCGGCGTGCTGGCCGTCAACGTCAACCCGGGATCGGGGAACCCGATCGGCGGCCAGACAGTAGCGCTCAAGTGCTGGGGCAGGACCGTCGATGAGATGGTGCTGCGCGAGCCCTCGGGCATGAAGTCGGCCCTCGGCGAGAACCCCAAGCGCGTCTACGGGGACCAGAAGAAGACGCCGAGCACGCGCCTTGGCACGGCAGCGGTGATCCGCGGCGCCCTGGTCGACGCGGTCAACTACCTGGCCCGGATCCAGGACGAGCAGCGCAAGCCGGAAGGGGAGCGCAAGCCCGTTGATCGCGACCTGAAACTCGAGGCGCTGGGCAAGGTGCTCCGGCGGGAGATCCCCTGGCGCCAGCACTGCCATCGTGCCGACGACATCGCCACCGCCATCCGGATCGCTGATGAGTTCGGCTACGACCTGGTGATCGACCACGGCACCGAGGCGCATTTGCTCGCCGACATCCTCGCGGCCAGGGGGACTCCAGTGATCATCGGACCGTTGCTGACGAGCCGGTCGAAGGCCGAGCTCCGGAACCGGTCACTGGCCAATCCCGGCCGGCTGGCGCGGGCGGGAGTCACGATCGCGATCACGACCGACCATCCGGTCGTTCCGATCAATTTCCTCGCCTACCAGGCCGCGCTGTCGGTCAAGGACGGCCTTGACCGAGAGACCGCCCTGCAGGCCGTGACCATCAATCCTGCGCGCATCGTCGGCATCGACGACCGGCTCGGCTCCCTGGAGGTCGGCAAGGACGGCGACCTGGTGATCTGGTCAGGTGATCCGCTCAATGTGCTCAGCCGGGTCGAGCGTGCCCTGATCGGCGGCGCCGAGATCTACAGCTACGAAGAAGGCGGCGAGGCGATCTTCGCCGATCCGTTCCTCCGCTCGACTACCTGAAGCCCTCGTCGACTCAGACGGCGGCCGGAGGTGCTGCCGGAGCCTCGGCGTCGCCCGGAAGGCCCGGGCCGTCGGCGGCGCCCGGGCGGTTCTGCGAGATCCACGTGTCGATGCGTTCCCACCAGCCGTAGAGCCACTGCACCTGGGCCTCGTGATCCAGCTGGCGCGGCACCTGATCAACTGCTACCCGCCACCACTTGGCCCGGATGGTCTGGTCCATCGGCAGGCTCCGCCAGATATCGCCGACGCTGACGAGCCTGTCCAGGCCGGCATGGGCGACGAAGATCACGTCGGCGTCGGGGCATGCGGCGATGGCCGCGAGCGCTCCGCCGGTCCGCGGTGCGAGCAGGTTGGGCATCTCCCGCGCGCGAGCGGCCAGATCACGCCGCCCCAGTTGCTCCAGGCGCCGGATGCCGCGCTGCCAGCGGCCAGGCGTCCAGTTGCCGCCTTCCGGGAAGATCACCAGCGCCCCGGTCTGATCGAGCCCTCGTGCGAGCCGCTCGATCTGCTCGACGAATACCTTCTCGCCGGTCCGGCGGTGCTGAATGAAGACGTTCGGCAGGCGATTGGCCACCACGTCCAGGCCCGGATCAAGCTGGAGCGTTGCCTTCATGACGACGCGCGGCCGCCGCCCGTACACGCTGAGCAGATGGTGCACCAGCAGAAACGAGTCGCCTGGCCCGGCATGGCGGCTGAGCACGATGACCGGACGAGCAAGCCGGGCCGCCTGCTCGCGGGCGTCCAGTTGCGGCTCGTCGACCTCGACGCTCACTCCGAACGTGCTGGTGGCCGCGTTATACACCAGATCCAGGAAGCGCCGCATGACGGCGTAGTGGCGGCTCTGATACGGCTCCGTGCTCAGCCGGCCGCCGAATCCGCTCGCTATCCACAAGCCCAGGCACGTGAACAGCGCCGAAGCCTCCGCCGCGAGCCAGATAAGCGCGAAGTACAGCAGGCGAAGACCGCGCCTGCGGCCGGGTCGCGCGCGTCCGACCAGCCCGAACGCCAGGGTCATCAGGGCAAGCAGCGGAGACAAGATCACGACGGCGACCGCGAGGACGATCGCCAGGGGCGCCAGCACCAATCGGCGGACCAGCCTGGGTGGGAGCATGGTCGGCTCCTGTCATCGGTGGCCGGATCAGCGCCCGGTCAGCTCGGCGAGATAGCTCGCGGACGCGGCGTACGCACGCTCGATACTCACTCCGACCTTAGTCTTGTCGCGGTATCGCAGCTGGGACAGATCGGGCGGCCGCTGATCTGCGCCGGCCGGCAGGACATGCACGCGCGCGTCGTCGGGCAGGGCGGCCATCTCCTCGTGGAACCGGTGCCTGCGGGCAATCTCGAACGCGACAAGACCCACCTCCCACGGACGGCGAGGCACGGCCAGCGGGCGCTCGATCCGGCCGACATGCAAGACATAGACGGTGCGCGCGCCCAGGGCCACGGCCCGCCCGACCGGGATGGAATCGACCAGGCCGCCGTCGAAGTAGTGCTCGCCGTCGACCTCAACGGGCGGCAGCAGCCCGGGCACGGCACAGGAGGCCAGGACGGCAGGGACGATCGGCCCACCGCTGAACCAGCGCGCGCTGGCGCGCTCGATGCTGGCGGCTACGCACTGAAAAGGCAGTTCGAGGTCGGCGAAGTCCTGGCCGGGAAGCATGTCGTCCAGCAGCTTGCGCAGCGGCTCCATCGAATGCAGGTGCGTCCCCGAGCGGGCCAGCCGGGCCGCGCGGCCCCAGAGGGTCTCGCTGAAAGCCTGCCGCAGAGCATCGCCCTGCCACATCTGGCCCAGCAGCGTCGCCGCGCCCGCCGGGTCGGCTGCGACGAACACGCCATTGATCGCGCCCACCGACGTGCCCACGACCACGTCGGGCCGGATGCCCGCTTCGGACAGCGCCCGGAGCATGCCGACCTCGTGCGCGCCGAGCACGCCCCCGCCGCCGAGCACGAACGCCGTCTTCACCCGCTGGCCTCTCCCTTGACCTGGCGGCCGGCGACCCAGACCCCCGTCACGCGCTCGGGGCTGGCCAGAACGGAGATGTCCGCCAGCGGATCGCCATCCAGCGTGATCACGTCGGCGTCGTAGCCGGCCTCTAGCCTGCCGCTGAGTGGCGCCTGCGGCCCGAGCGTGAGCGGCGCCGTCGCGGTCGCGGCCTCGATCGCCTGGAGCGGCGTCATCCCGAGCGTGACCAGATGAGCCAGCTCCGATCCGTTTGTGCCCCATGAATTGGGCAGGTCCATGCCCGTCAGGCCGATATCGGTTCCCATCGCGATGGTGACACCGCGCTCGATGGCCAGGGTCATCGCGCTGGCATGCACCTGCGCCATCGCGACGAGCTTCGCTGCGGCGTAGTCAGGCACGGCGTCCAGGTTCACCAGGATGTCCTCGACGATGCTGCGGGTCGGGACCAGGATCGCGCCGGTCTCCTTCATGGCGTCGCAGGCCTCGTCGTCCAGGTAGGTGCCGTGCTCGATCGTGCGCACGCCTGCCTCCAGCGCGGCCATGATGCCCGGCTTGCCGTGGCAGTGCGCCGCGACCACGCGGTCCGCGAGCCCGGCGACCTCCACCATCGCGCGCAGTTCCTGCGCCGTGAACTGCTGATGAATGGGATCGTCGACCTCGGAGAGCACTCCGCCCGAGGCGCACACCTTGATCACCCGCGCGTTGCGCCGCAACTGCTCCCGGACCGCGCGCATGCACCCGTCCACGCCGTCGGCGAGGGCGAGCACGCCGTCGAGCCGGGAGAATTCCTCCATCCAGGACAGCGGATAGGAGTGCAGGTCGGCATGTCCGCCAGTGGTGCTCAGGATCGCGCCGGCAGCATAGATCGTCGGGCCGTCGAGCACCCCTTCGCCGACCGCGCGGGCCAGGTAGATGCCCAGGCCGCCCACCTCGCGCACCGACGTGATGCCCGCGTTCAGCGCATTGGCCAGGTCCCGGCCGGACCGGGCGGCCCGCAGCGGTAGCGGCTCCAGCGGAAGCTGCGCAAGGTCGAATTTCCTGGTGCCGAGGAAGTGACCATGGCAGTCCCACAGGCCCGGCAGGACCGCCGCTGCGCGCCGCACGCTGACGCCGGGGCTCGCCGGCGCTCCCGCTGCCGGGCCCGCATAGGTGATTTTCGGGCCATCCAGCACGACCGCGCCGTCGCGAACGGGCTCGCCGCTGCCCGGGATCAGCAGCCCGGCCTCGATCTTCTCCATCAATCCTCCGCGCAGTAGTCCGGCAATCGGGCCGCCAGTATCAGGCCGCCAGGCAGGGCGGCCCCGGTCATCATCCTGGCATTGCGGGGCCGGCCACAATGGCGCGACTGGCATGCGGGCCAGACCACCCGCAGGCGCGGCGGACGCCAATCCGCGCTAACGGCGGTGGCGATCGCCGTCTGCGCGCGCCACTCATACACCATGACCATTAGGTCGTGCGCCTGGGTCGGGGTTACCCTAGATAGGCCGGCAGCGCAGGAGATCCACCTGGCACGGGACGCGGCGGGCAGAAGACGGCGAGTGCAGCAGTGGGTAGACGGGCGGAGAGCCGGGATGTCGTAAAGGATCTCGCGGAATCAATTTTCTGCGTGGCATCTGATTGTGTGTCTCCCGTCTGCAGTCGGTAATGCGCTATACAGGTTCAGTACAAGGGGAGCGAGATGCGGACAGAGGAGCGGTCCCCGTCCCCGCCCGGCTGGCGGACGGTGCAGGAAGGCATGAGCCGCGCTCGCGGCGCCTTCGCCGCCGCTCCGCTGCCTGTCAAGATCCTGATGGCTGTGCTGGCCTGCGTGCTCGCCTTCCCCGCGGGCCTGGTCTACGCGCCGTTCGCGGTCTGGGCCGGCCGGCGCACGGTGGCCGCTTCGCTGTCGGTGGCCCTCTGGGGAGCGACGCTCGCTGGCATAGAGACTCACTCCTTCAGCATCGGCCCGCGGATCGCGCTGCTGGTGATCACGCTCGCCGTGGCAGCCGTCGCCCATCTCGGCACGCTGGGCCGCTGGTTCGTGCCGTGCCGCACCGTGGCCTGGACCCTGGGCTGGTCGCTGACCCTCGGCATCCTCATGTCCCACCTCTGGCCCAGCGAGCAGGTCATCGGCCCAGCCTTCGCCGGCCTGATCGCCTGCGTCGTGCTGGGCTGGCGGCTCGCCAAGTCATGGCAGGACACCCGGGAGTACGGCCGCCAGCAGGCCCGCGCCCTGGCCGCTCCGCACTCGTGGCCGCCACCGCGCGCCCCCCGTGGCGGCGGCCCTGGCGGGGCGGCCCGCCCCGGCGGCCCCCGGTCGGGCGGCGCCCCGGTGGCCACGGCCGACCCGGCCGGCAAGCACCTCAATGGCAGCGCCAGGATGGCGGCCGCCGCGGAGGCCGTCCGCACCGCGCACGCGGGTGGCGGCGTGCGCGGCCAGCCAGGCGCTGACCTAGCCAGGGATGGTCCCGGCGAGCAGCCGGAGATCACGGTCGACGAGGCCATGGCGGAGCTGGACAGCATGGTCGGCCTGACGGCCGTCAAGGACCAGATCCAGTCGATCACGTCGTCGATTGAGGCGGCCCGCCGGCGCGCGCTGGCCGGATACGGCACCGATAAGCCGATGCAGCACTTTGTGTTCCTCGGGCCGCCGGGGACGGGCAAGACGGCGGTGGCGCGGATCGTCGCCAAGATCTTCTATGCGTTCGGCCTGCTCGACACGCCAGCGGTGGTCGAGGCGCAGCGTTCCGACCTGGTCGGCGAGTTCCTGGGCGCCACCGCGATCAAGACCAACGCGCTTATCGACTCCGCGCTCGGCGGCGTCCTGTTCATCGACGAGGCGTACAGCCTGGTGAACGAGGGCGACGGGCAGGGCGACAGGTTCGGCAACGAGGCGGTTCAGGCACTGCTCAAGAGGGCTGAGGACGACCGCGATGACCTAGTGATCATCCTGGCCGGCTATGAGCGGCAGATGGAGAACTTCCTCGCCACCAACCCCGGCCTGACCTCGAGATTTGCCATCAGGGTCAAGTTCCCTGGCTACGCGCCCGCCGAGCTGCTCTCGCTGGCCGACCTGGCGCTGGAACGCCGGGGCGAGCTGCTCGATCCCGATGCCAGGCCGGTGCTCTGGCGGATGTTCGAGGAAGTGGGCCGCAGGCGGCTAGCGGACGAGCTCGGCAACGGCCGGTTCGTGCGGAGCCTGCTGGAAAAGGCGGGCCAGGCACGGGATGTGCGGGTGATGGGCGCCGCGATCGAGCCGACGTCGGCGGATCTTGTCACTGTCCGCGGCGCCGACCTGGAGCACGCGTACAGCGAGCTGACCACCCGATACCGCGGCTACGGCGAGACTCCCACGCTGGAAAGCGCGCTGGCCGAGCTTGACGCGCTGGTCGGGCTCGAGCCGGTCAAGCGTCAGGTGCGCGAGATTGCCGCGCAGCTGCGCGTCGCCCGGCTGCGTGACCGGCAGGGCCTGGCCAGCCAGCCGCCGGCCAGGCACTTCGTCTTCACCGGGCCGCCCGGAACCGGCAAGACCACCGTCGCGCGAATCCTCGGCCGGATCTTCTCCGCCCTCGGCCTGCTGGTGCGGCCCAGCGTGGTCGAAGCGCACCGCGCCGACCTGGTCGGCGAGCACCTGGGCTCCACGGCGGTCAAGACGAACAAGCTGATCGACTCGGCGCTGGGCGGCGTCCTGTTCATCGATGAGGCCTACTCGCTGCACAACGACGGCTACTCGGGTGGTGACGCGTTCGGCTCCGAGGCAGTGGCGGCGCTGCTGAAGCGGGCCGAGGACGACAGGGACCGGCTGGTGATCGTGCTGGCCGGGTACACCGCGGACATGGACCGGCTGCTGCGCAGCAACCCCGGCCTGGCCTCCCGGTTCGGCGTGCGGATCGGGTTCCCCAGCTACTCGCCGCAGGAACTGACCATGATCGCGCAGAGCATTGCCCGGCAGGCAGGGGACAGCTTCGACGCTGACGCGCTGCCGGTGCTCGAACAGATCTTCAGCCAGGCCTGCGAGGAGCAGCGGATCGACGAGCTCGGCAACGGGCGGTTCTCGCGGTCGCTGTTCGAGCGCGCCTGCGCATCGAGGGATGTCCGCGTCGCTCATCTCGGCGAGGACGCAAGCGCCGCTCAGCTGACGACCATCGCCGCATCCGACTTGCTGACCGCCTACCGCGCCATCACCGGCTGAGCCTGAACCGCTCTGCTGGACCGCCTACGAGGCCATCACCGGCCGAGCGTGACCGCTCTGCTGACCGTTCTGCTGACCGCCAACGGGGCCATTACCGGCCGAGCGTGAACCGGACAAGCTGCCCAGGACGCAGCTGGGCTGCCAGGCTGATGTCCGCCGACTGGACGACGGCAATCACCGGATAGCCGCCGGTCACCGGATGATCGGCCAGCAGCAGGATCGGCATTCCGTCGGGCGGCACTTGCAGCGCCCCGGTCACCAGTCCTTCGCTGGGCAGTTCCTCGTCACGCGCCCGCCGCAGGGCAGGGCCACCCAGCCGCAGCCCGGTGCGGTTGCTCGCCGCCGTGACCGTATAGGCGCCGCCGCACAGGACCTCCAGCGCCCCGGGCACGAACCAGTCGTCACGGGGCCCCGCCACTACCCGCAGCCGCGCATCGGTGCCCGTACCAGCCAGGGCCGCAGCCGGGGCATCCGGGACAGGCGCCGGGGCGGTGCCGCCGCGAGCCGGGGCGGTGCCGCCGCGAGCCGGGGCGGTGCCGCCGCGAGCCGGGCCAGTGCCATCGGCTGTAGCGGGGGTGGCGCTGGCTGTCGTGGGAGTGCCGCCGGCGGCCATGGAGCCGACCCGCAGCACGTCACCGGCGCGCAGCGGGCCCGGGCCGAGCCCGGAGAGCAGGTCAGCTGACCGGCTCCCCAGCACGACCGGCCCGTCGATGCCGCCTCGCACAGCCAGGTAGGTGCGGACGCCGGACGCGGGAGCAGCCAGCCGCAGCACCGATCCCGCCGCCACGCCAAACGCAGCGCCGAACTCTGCCTCTGCCGCCTCTGCCTCTGTCTCTGCCGCCTCTGCCTTCACCGGGCCGCCCAGGCCGGTGACTGTCAGGCGGGTCGGCGCGCCGGTCACCGCCACCAGCGCGTCCCCGGCGAAGCGCAGCGCCGCCCGGCCGAGCGTGAACTCAAGGCCCGCGGTGTCCTCGGCGTTGCCCGCCAGGCGGTTGGCGAGCCGCAGGCTGGCGGCGTCGGCGGCGCCGCTGCCGGGAACTCCCAGATGCCCGAGCCCGGCCCGGCCCAGATCCTGGATGGTGGCCAGTGGCCCCGGCCTCATCACCTCGATGACGATGCCCGATGCCCGCGCCGGCTCCGGCGTGACCGGAATGGAGGTGGTGTCGGTGACCCGCATGGAGGTGGCGTTGAGGTCGGCGACCGCACGGAAGCGCACGTGCGTGCCCGGCTCCAGCAGCGCGGGCGGCTCGCGTCCCGGATCCCAGATCCGCGTCGAGGTCCGTCCGAGCAGCCGCCACCCGCCCGGTGACGTCACCGAATACACGCAGGCCAGCCCCCCGGCGATCGCCACTGATCCGGCGGGCACCGACAGCCGTGGTCGCGCAAGCCGCTGTATGTCCCGCAGCGCGGGGTCGAGCCCGGTCAGGTAGCCGAAGCCGGGCGAGAAGCCCATCCAGCCGACCGTGTACTCCGCGGCCTGGTGCCTGGCGATAACCTCGGCGGCATCAAGCCCGCTCAGCCGCGCCACCTCGGCCAGGTCGGGCCCGTCATACACCACCGGTATCTCGGCCACGGCTGCGCCGCTGGCGGCAGCGGCCGGCAGCGGAAGCGCGAGGATCAGCGTGGCCAGCTCGCCGAGATCCCAGCTGCCCGGCTCGGTGATCACCAGCACGGTGCGGGCACCGGGGATCACGTCGAGCACGGCGGCCAGCCGCCGCACGCGGATGGCGGATGCGAGCCTGGCCGCGATGCCGTCGGCCGAAACAAGCAGCGCGGCGTCGCCCGCGGGCCTGGCCAGCCTCATGCGAACGGCGCCACCCGCACGCCTGCCTGCTCCAGCGCCGCCCGGACCGCTCGCGCCAGCGTGACCGCTCCCGCGGTGTCCCCGTGAATACACACAGAACGGGAACAGATCCGGATCTCCCGCCCCGCCGCCGACTCGACCATCTGGCCGGTCGCCATGGCCACGGCACGGGCCGCGACCACGGCCGGATCAGTGAGCATGGCACCGCTCTGGCCACGGGGGACCAGCGTGCCGTCGCCGTTGTAGGCCCGGTCGGCGAAGGCCTCGGGGATCACCTTCAGGCCGGCTGCCGTCGCCGTCCTGGCCGCCTGGCTGCCCGGCAGAGTGAGCAGCGGGAGGGCCGGATCGTAGCTGCGGATCGCCGCCGTGATCGCGCCTGCCTGGACCGGGTCCCTGGCGGCCCGGTTATACAGGGCACCGTGGGCTTTGACGTAACTGACCTTCCCGCCCTCAGCGCGGGCGATGCCGTCGAGCGCGGCAATCTGGTAGAGCACCTCGGCGGCCAGCTCGTCCGGCGGCACCTCCATTTCCCTGCGGCCGAAGCCCGCCAGGTCGCGATAGGACACCTGGGCGCCAATCGATACATTCCGGGCGACGGCGCCCGCGCAGGCACGCCGGATGGTCAGCGGGTCACCCGCGTGGAAGCCACAGGCGATGTTCGCGCTGGTGACGATCGACAGCAGGGCCTGGTCGTCGCCGAGCCGCCAGGCGCCGAAGCTCTCGCCGAGATCGGCGTTCACGTCGATAACGGGCTGCCCGGTAGTCACCCGGGCCCGGGCCCCTCCGGTGGCAGGTCGCTGAGTGCTGTCGCGATGTCGTTCTCGTTGCGGCCCGCCGTCCGGATGGTGCTGATCAGCGTGTGCACCACCTCGTGCCGGTCCTCGCCGAGATCCAGCAGGCGCTGCGCGGCCTCCCACAGCTCGGGCGGGTCGCCGCGCCAGAGCCGGTCGGCAAGCGCGACATGGCCGTCGATATGGTCACCGTCCGCCTGCCGCCCTGACCGCTCGCCGTGATCCGCGGCGAGCAGCATGCGCCGGTGTTCCGGCTTGGCCGGGTCGAGCGCTCCCAGGTCGGTGCCGCGGTAATTGCCCTCGAGCACGGGAAACGCGAACGCCCGGCGGGGGAGTGCCTCGAGATCGTGGTCAGGAAGCAGCCGGGCGACCAGGGCGGGCTCCAGGCCGAAGGACGCCGGGTCGTGATAAACGCGGGTAAAGGTGCCCATGGAGTCGAATACCGCATCCAGCGTCTTGCTGATGGCGGCGATGTCGAGGCCGGACCGGCTGCCGGCCCAGCGAACCCAGGCCACGAGCACGTGCGGCATGGCGTGCTGCTCAGCGGGCGACAGCATCACCTTTCTCGGCAGCCAGTCGAGCAGGAACGTCTCAGCCTTCGCCGGGCTCATCCGCAGCGGGCGGCCGAAGTCGTGATCGCATCCGTACTCGACGATGTGGTCAGCGCAGCGGCTCGCCGCCTCGCGGTCGGACAGGTCCTCGGCCTCGTCGGAGGCCAGGAACTCGGCGATCAGCGTCGCCCGGCGGTCCTTGCGCCAGGCCATTCGCCTGCTGGAGGCCGTGGCTGGAGCCCCGGCGGGCACGGCTGACTGGCTGGCCGCGCCCCGGGCCAGGACCGGGGGCAGCGTGCGGACCCGCGCCCTGATGAACGCGTGGTAGGAGGGGAAAGAACCGCTGACGGGCGGATCGGCAGCGCTCTCGGTCGCGGCGAGCGCCGACTCCAGCAGCCGCCGGGCCTGCGGTGCGTCCAGCCTGGCCGGGCCGGCGTCGGCTGCCGCCTGACCGCCCGCATCACGGCAGTACGCGAGCAGCTTGTCCACCTGCGAGGTGACCCAGCCATCGCGCACCATGCCACCCGCGTTGTAGTCGACCACCGCCACCAGAGCGTGCTGCTCGCGGCCGGCATAGCTGAAGACGCAGACCACCTCGTCGCGATCGCCGTAGGCATCGGAGTTGAGGTAGCACTCAGCCGCCTCGACGGCGCCCACGTGCTCGGCCCAGCCGGGGCGCGCCACACCGTGTTCCATCAGGGCCAGGGCGGCCTGCTCGGCCCTGGCTGCCTGCCGCGGCGTCCCGAGGCAGGCGATGCCGGACAGTAGCGCCAGCGCAGCCGGGCTGCCCTGCTCGGCGGCGTAGGCGACGAGGCCCTCGCCGACCATTTCCTCGATGTCAGCACGGCGACGGCGGACCTCGCGCATGCCGCCACGGCCGGGGCGCTGGCCCCACCAGGTGCCGAGAAGCTCGCTGACCATCAGTTCGGCGTCCAGCGGGCTCCGGACGGCGAGCAGTTCCCTGGCCGCGCGCAGCATCTCCGCGAACAGCGCATTGGGCGGCGGGGTCGACAAGCCCGATGAACCGCGCGACTGCCCGGGGGGCCCGGAAGATCCGGAATCACCATGCCCGCCGGGTGGTTCTCTGCGTCGGCTCTGCGGGCTCACCCGGCTAGCCTTTCAGATACTCGCTCGGGGATGCCATGCCCGGACGCGGCGCGCCGCTCGTTTCTGCTTCCTGGCCGGCAGATTCCGTGCCGGAGCCCGGTTTCGCCATCTGTCGGCCAGTTCAGGCGGATGCTGATGTGGTTGTCCCATCTGTCCTCTAGCAGGCGTATTCATTGCCTAGAGTATCGTCTGGGTGCCACGCGGGCAGGTCGGTTTGCCCGAGGCGCTGGCCGGACCGCCGCGAAGCCAGGACAACAGCGGAGAAGGCATGACAACAGCGCAGGGGTGCGGACATCCTCCGTCCGCCGGATTGGCTCTCATTACCGAGTTGTTGCCGCTGGCCATCTTGCGCGCGTTGTTGCCGCTAGCCTTCATGTGTCCGCAGTGAGCAGGAAGGAGCCTTCCGATGGCACGCGCTCGCCCGGGTGTGGGGTGTTCGCGATGAGCACCGGCATGTCCGTGCCGAAGCCTCGCGTGTCCGGCACAGAAGCTTCTGACTCCGCACTGCTCGCCACGCTGCTGAGCGAGGCACCGGTCGGAATCGCGTTCGTGGGTGCTGATCTGCGCTTTCGCCGGGTGAACGAGGTCCTGGCACGACTGTGCGGTGTCGAGCAGTCCGAGCATGTCGGCCGCACGCCCGCCCAGGTGTGGCCGGAAGCCCTCGCAGCAAGGGCTGAGTCAGCTGTCCGGCACGTACTGGCGCACGATCAGCCGCTGCTCGAGACGGACCAGCCAGTCGCCGTCACCGGGCCGGCCGAGCCGGTGTCCTGGGCTGAGCCGCACCGCGGGCCGCTCGGCCCCAGCTCGGCCGGGGCCGAGCCGCACCGCGGGCCCGCC
>Ga0080026_10000020_pt1 | contig 30616 bp, 22 predicted proteins | sample OrgsoiDNA2013045_FD_70941 | JGI IMG/M metagenome (GOLD analysis project Ga0080026, IMG submission 70941) | Permafrost soil microbial communities from the Arctic, to analyse light accelerated degradation of dissolved organic matter (DOM) -... | ecosystem: Environmental > Terrestrial > Soil >... | reverse complement strand
AGGCGGCAGGCCGCTCCCGCCGCGTGACGACGAAGGCGGCAGGCCGCTCCCGCCGCGTGACGACGAAGGCGGCAGGCCGCTCCCGCCGCGTGACGACGAAGGCGGCAGGCCGCTCCCGCCCGGTGACGACGAAGGCGGCAGGCCGCTGCCAGCCCCGTGACGAGGTTAGCCGCGAGCAGCCCCGGCTCCGGGGAATAGGTGAGGCGGATGTGCGGCGCGGCGCGGCAGATGATCGGCGAGGCTGTCGGCGCGCACCACTAAGCTCAGGAACGTGCAGGACACCGCAGCCGGCAGGGTGTTCCCGTGGCCCGCCGCGTGCGCCACGGGAGTCGGCTCGATGCCGGGAACCGACCCGGCGCAGGCGATAGCCGTCATTCTCGGCGAGCTGCCTGACCTGCCGCACATCCCGGAACTGCCCGGCCGCGGACCGGGCGCGGACCTGACCGGCCGCACCGCCGCGCTGCTGCTCGACCTGCCGGTGGAGACGACGCCGCGCGGCTGGAAGCTCACCGCGCGCCCCGGCCGTGACCAGCATCGCGCGGCCGACCTGATGTCAGCGGACCTGGACGCGCTGCAGGAGGCCGCCGACGGCTACACCGGAGCATTCAAGATCCAGGTGTGCGGGCCCTGGACCCTCGCCGCCACGCTCGAGCTGAGCCGCAGCCAGGATCCCGCCCTCGCCGACCCCGGCGCGCTGGCCGACCTGACCGCGTCGCTGGCCGAGGGCATCGCCGCGCACGTGGCGCAGATCCGCGGCCGCCTGCCCGGCGCGACGGTGCTGCTGCAGCTGGACGAGCCCGCGCTGCCCGCCGTGGTGGCAGGCGCGATTCCCACGGCCAGCGGCCTGAACCGGGTGCCGGCCGTCGATCCGGCCGTGGCCAGCGACGGCCTGCGCCGCGTGCTGCGCACCACGACGGCCTTCGCCGCCGTGCATTGCTGTGCACCGGATATTCCGTTCGGGATCATTAAAGAGTCCGGTGCCGGGGCGGCCTCCTTCGATGCGGGCCTGCTGCGGCGCGAGGACGAGGACGCCGTGGCCGAGGCCGTCGAGGCTGGCATCGGGATCCTGCTCGGCGCGCTGCCGGCCACAACGCGTGCGATACGGGATTCGCCCGCCCCATCGCCCACGCCGCGCCAGACCGCAGCCGCGGCACTCACGCTGTGGCACCGGATGGGAATGCCGCCCGCGCGGTTCACCCGGCAGGTGGTACTCACCCCGGCCTGCGGCCTGGCGGGCGCGTCGCCGCAGGGCGCCCGCGCCGCCATGGCCCACTGCCGGGAGGCGGCCGGCCTGGTACCCGAGCTGATCGAGGAGGGCGTGCGGTGAGCGAGGGGAACGTGCCGTGACCGAGCCGACAGCCGAGCCAGAGCCGGCCGGGGGGACCGAGGGGCCACCAGGGTCCGAGGCCGCGCCCGTTCCCGAGGCCACCCCGGCGGCGCGGCAGCGTCACGCCCGGCTGGCCGGCGAGATCACCGAGCACAACCACCGCTATCACGTGCTCGACTCGCCGGTGATCTCTGACGCCGAGTATGACGCGCTGATGCGCGAGCTGCGCGGCCTCGAAGAGGAATATCCCGGCCTGCGGACGCCCGACTCGCCCACCCAGAAAGTCGGCGGCATCTCCACCGACTTCACCCCCGTCGAGCACCTGCAGCGGCTGCTCAGCCTGGACAACGCGTTCTCCCGCGATGAGCTGGACGGGTGGGCGGCGCGGGCACAGCGGCTGGGCGCCGCGGCGGCACTTCAGACGCTGGGCGCCTACCTGTGCGAGCTGAAGATCGACGGGCTGGCGGTCGCCCTGCTCTACCGCGGCGGGACGCTGGTCCGCGCCGCGACCAGGGGCGACGGGGTGACCGGCGAGGACGTGACGCCGAACGTCCGGACCATCTCCTCTGTGCCCGCCCGGCTGACCGGAACCGGCTGGCCGGACGAGCTGGAGGTCCGCGGCGAGGTGTTCCTGCCGGTCACGGCGTTTCATGAGCTGAACGAGCGGCTGGCTGACGCCGGCCGTGCGCCGTTCGCCAACCCGCGCAACTCGGCCGCGGGGTCGCTGCGGCAGAAGGACCCGCGGGTGACTGCCACCCGCGCGCTCAGCATGATCGTGCACGGGCTGTTCGTGCCCGGCGCCTCGGCGCAGGCCGGCATGCCCGCACCCGACGACGCGGGCGCGGCCGCGTCGGTCGGCTCCGACGTGCCGGATACCCAGTCGGGCTGGTACCAGCGGCTGGCTGAGTGGGGACTGCCGGTCAGCCAGCTGTACCGGGTGGTGGATGAGCTCGACGAGGTGCGGGAGTACATCGCCCACTACGCCGAGCACCGGCACGACCCGTCGTACGAGATCGACGGCGTCGTGGTCAAGCTCGACCAGCTGAGCGTCCAGCGCGCGCTCGGCTCGACCAGCCGGGCGCCGAGGTGGGCGATCGCCTATAAGTACCCGCCCGAGGAAGTCACTACCCGGCTGCTCGACGTCCAGGTCAACGTCGGGCGGACCGGGCGGGTGACGCCGTTCGCGGTCATGGAGCCGGTCAAGGTGAGCGGCTCCACGGTGGACAGAGCCACGCTGCACAACGCGGATGAGGTCGCGCGCAAGGGCGTGCTGATCGGCGACATGGTGGTGCTGCGCAAGGCCGGCGACGTGATTCCCGAGGTGGTGGGGCCGGTCGCTGACCTGCGCACCGGATCCGAGCGCGCGTTTGCTTTCCCGACCGTCTGCCCGGCCTGCGCAACGGCGCTCGCGCGCGAGGAGGGCGGCGTGGACTGGCGCTGCCCGAACGCCCGCTCCTGCCCGGCGCAGCTGCGCGAGCGGCTGTTTCACCTGGCCGGCCGTGGCGCCCTGGACATCGAGGTGCTCGGGTACGAGGCCGTAGTCGCGCTGCTCGGCGGCGAGGGCGAGAGCGCGGGCGGCGAGGGCGAGAGCGCGGGCGGCGAGGGCGAGAGCGCGGGCGGCGAGGGCGAGAGCGGCGAGGGCGAGGGCGGCGAGCGCCTGGTGCGTGATGAGGGCGACATCTTCTCGCTGACCGCGGACAAGCTGGCCAGCTGCCCGTTCTTCGTCAACAAGCAGGGGACCCTGACCGCGAACTCGGGCAAGCTGCTGGCCAACCTGGAGGAGGCGCGGCACCGCCCGCTGTGGCGGATCCTGGTCGCGCTGTCGATCCGGCATGTCGGCCCGACCGCGGCCAGGGCGCTGGCCGCCGGGTTCGGCTCCGTGGACGCGATCGCGGCGGCCCCGGCCGAGCTGCTGGTCGCCGTCGACGAGGTTGGCCCGACGATTGCCGCATCGGTGCAGGACTGGTTCGGCGTGGACTGGCATAACGCCATCGTGGAGAAGTGGCGGGCGGCCGGGGTCCAGCTGGCGGTGGCGGGCTTCACCGGCGGGGTGCTGGCCGACCGGGAGCGCGCCGCCGCGGCGGCCGGACCGCTGGCCGGCGTTACCGTCGTGATCACCGGCACGCTGACGGGCTACTCCAGGGACGAGGCGGCCGAGGCCGTCCGCGGTCTCGGCGGCAAGGTATCGGGATCGGTGTCGAAGAAGACTGATTTCGTGGTGGCAGGAGAAAATCCAGGATCGAAGCATGACAAAGCGGTTGCGCTCGGCGTGCCGGTGCTGGACGAGGCGGGCCTTGGCGTGCTGCTCTCAGAGGGGCGGGAGGCGGCCGGAGCTTCTGCCGACAGCGGTGGCTTGATTGTAACCGAATAGCTACAGCCTGACATCTTGTAACGGATAGTATGCAATTGGCTTCGGGAAGTATGTTTTCCGCCGTACGCTTCTCGGAGGAGCATCACGAGCATACGGACGCTGCAATCGGTTGCCCCCGCGTGAGGACGCCTATGAAGGACCCGAACGACACCAGGGATATCGGCCCCCGAGTCGGCTCGCCGCTGTGGATCCACCTGACAGCGGTAACCGCCGGCGGCGCGATAGTGCTCGCCCTGGCGTTGACGCAGGTGCACCACGTGCCGACGCTCCCCGGGCATCCTCTGTACACCCTGCCGCTGTTCTGGCTGGTTGCGCTGATGGTCGTGATCGGGGAGATCTGGCCGATCGTGATACCCGGACGGTCGGTTCCCGAGTCGCCGCTCGCCTCGCTGACGTTCAGTTTCGCCGCGCTGCTGTACTGGGGCTTCCCCGTGGCCGTCCTGCTCCGGGCGGCGACCACCCTGGCGGCCGGCGCTGCGCAGCGCAAGGCGCCGCACCGGGCGGCCTTCAACGCCGCCCAGGTCACGCTGAGCATGGCCGCGGCCGGGACCGCCCTCTGGCTCACCGGGGTCACCCCGTCGCCGAGCCAGTGGAGACCCACGGGCACGCACATGCTGCTGGTGGCCGTGCTGGTCGCGGCCATCGCCTACTTCCTGGTCAACTTCGTGGTCGTCGGCGTCGCGATTGCGCTGCACTCGCGTTCCCCGATCGCCAAGACGCTTCGGGCCAACCTCACCTACCAGGCGCTCGTCAACCTCGTGCTGCTGGCCAGCGCCCCGCTCGTGGTGGTGGTGATGGCGGCCAACTCCGCGCTGCTCGTCCTGCTCTTCGCGTTCCCGCTGGCCGCCATCTACATCAACGCCGCGATGTCCGCTCAGCGCGAGCACCAGGCGCACCATGATGAGCTGACTGGCCTGTGCAACCGCAAGCTGCTGATCAGGCGCACCGACAAGGCACTGGCGCAGGCCGCCAGCGCAGGTGCACGGGCCGGGTTCCTGCTGCTGGATCTTGACCGGTTCAAGGAGGTCAACGACACCCTGGGCCACCCGGTCGGCGACCGGCTGCTGCGGATCGTGGCCCACCGGCTGACGCACAGCGTCAGGCCCGGGGACGTCGTGGCCCGCATGGGCGGCGACGAGTTCGCCGTCCTGCTGCCCTCGGTCCGTGAGGTCACCGCCGCGCGCGAGGTCGCCGCGCGGCTGCGCGCCGCGCTCGCCGAGCCGATCCGGCTGGAGGGCATGTCGTTCGACATCGAGGCAAGCGTCGGGATCGCGCTCTACCCGGACGACGCGAGCGGCTTCGAGGTACTGATGCAGCATGCCGATGTAGCGATGTACCTGGCCAAGGAGCGCCGCAGCGGCGTGGAGCGCTACGTTGCGGACTCCGACCGCAACTCGCCGGCCCGCCTGGCCCTGCTCGGGGACCTGCGCCGGGGCCTGGACCGGGGCGAGCTCATGCTGCACTTCCAGCCTAAGATCCTGCTGCGGGACAGGCAGACGGCCGGGATGGAGGCGCTGGTCCGCTGGCAGCACCCGGTGCGCGGCCTGATGACGCCGGATGAGTTCATCCCGCTGGTGGAGCAGTCCTACCTGATGCGCGACCTGACCTTCCAGGTGGTCGAGATGGCGCTCGCGCAGGCCTCACTGTGGTGGCAGGACGGCATGCCCGTTCAGGTGTCGCTGAACGTGTCCGCGCGCGACCTGCTCGACGCCGGCCTCGCCGAGACGATCGCCCGCGGCCTGGAGCGCCACAGCCTTCCAGCCGACGCGCTGCTCCTGGAGATCAATGAGCGAGTCCTGGCCACCGAGCCCGTGCACGCGGTCACGACCGCGGAGTCGCTGGCCAAGATCGGCGTCGGCCTGAGCCTCGATGATTTCGGCACCGGCTACTCGTCGCTGGCCCGGCTCAAGCGCCTGCCGGTCAGTGAGGTGAAGATCGACTCGTCCTTCGTCGGCAGGCTGCTTGACTCTGCCGACGACGAGGTGATCGTAAAGTCCATCGTGGACCTCGTCCGCGCGCTGGGCATCCGCTCCGTCGCCGAGGGAGTCGAGTCAGCCGATGTGGCGAACGCCCTGCGGGTCATGGGCTGCGTCGCCGCGCAGGGCTGGTACTTCAGCAAGCCCCTGAACGCGGCGTCGGCTACCGCGTGGCTCGCCGAGCATGGCGCGCAGGAACCTCGCCGTCCGCGGCTCCCGGCCGGGTACGCTGCCGCGCGGCTTTCGGCCGGGCAGGCTGCCGCGCGGGTTTCGGCCGGGCAGGGCGCCGCGCAGGTTTCGGCCGGGCAGGGCGCCGGGCAGGTTTCGGCCGGGCAGGGCGCCGGGCAGGTTTCGGCCGGGCAGGGCGCCGCGCAGATCTCGGCCGGGCAGGGCGCCGCGCAGATCTCGGCCGGGCAGGGCGCCAGCTCGCAGCCGGCCGCCCCGGCAGCCACGCCGCCGGCCGGCCGCACTTCCTGAACGGCGGGACGTCAGGGGCGGGACGTCCGCGGCACGGGCATTTGGCCAGCCGTGCGCGGTGCTGGCAGGCCCCCGGCCGTGACCGGAGATAATGCCGTCGGCCCGCGGTGCCGGCGGCCTCTAGGATGGCCTCCATGCCTATCACGCGAGTCGAGGTTGCCCACCTGGCAACGCTGTCACGGCTGGCCCTGTCGGACGAGGAACTCGATCGCTACGCAGGTCAGCTTGAGGCGATCATCACCGCGGTGGCGCGAGTCCAGGAAGTCGCGGCGGAAGGAATCCCGCCGACGTCGCACGCTGCTGACCTGGTCAACGTGTTCCGCTCCGACGTCGTGGTCCCCCCGATTGGCGCCGCAGCCGCGCTCGATCAGGCGCCGGCCGCCGAGCAGGGGCGCTTCAGGGTCCCGCGGATCCTGACGGAGGACTGACGATGAACACCGAGCTGACGGCGATGACCGCGGCGGAAATTGCCACGGCGATCGCGGGTGGCCAGGTAACCGCCGTCGAGGTGACCCGCGCTCACCTAGACCGGATTGAGGCCGTGGACGGCCAGGTGCGCGCGTTCTTGCACGTAGCGCCCGATGCGGCGCTCAGCGCTGCCCGGGCTGTTGACAACCGGCGCGCGGCGGGAGATCCGCTGGGCCCCCTCGCGGGAGTGCCGCTCGCGCTGAAGGACGTCTTCACCACCCGCGACATGCCCACCACCTGCGGGTCGCGCATCCTGCAGGGCTGGCGGCCGCCGTATGACGCGACCATCACAACGCGGCTGCGGCAGGCGGGCGTCGTCATTCTCGGCAAGGCCAACATGGACGAGTTCGCGATGGGATCGTCGACCGAGAACTCGGCATACGGCCCCTCGCACAATCCGTGGGACCTGAGCCGGGTGCCGGGCGGCTCGTCGGGCGGCTCCGCCGCCGCGGTCACCGCGTTCGAGGCACCGCTGGGGATCGGAACCGACACTGGCGGCTCCATCCGCCAGCCCGCCGCCGTCTGCGGCATCGTCGGCGTCAAGCCGACGTACGGCGGCTCATCGCGCTATGGCGTGGTCGCGTTCGCGTCCTCGCTGGACTCGCCAGGCCCGCTGGCCAGGACCGTGCTGGACGCGGCGCTGCTGCATGAGGTCATGTCCGGGCACGACCCGTGCGACTCCACCTCGGTCGACGCGCCGGTGCCGCCGGTCGTGGCCGCGGCCCGGCAGGCCGATGTCGCCGGGCTGAGGGTCGGCGTGGTGACCGAGCTTGGCGGCGACGGATATCAGGCAGGCGTACTCGCCCGCTTCGGCGAGGCGGTAGAGCTGCTGGAATCGCTGGGCGCCAAGGTCACCGAGGTGTCCTGCCCCCATTTCAGCTACGCGCTGCCCGCCTACTACCTGATCGCGCCCAGCGAGTGCTCGTCCAACCTGGCCAGGTTCGATGCGATGCGCTACGGACTGCGGGTCGGCGACGACGGCACACGCAGCGCAGCGGAAGTCATGTCCCTGACCAGGGCCGCTGGCTTCGGTGCCGAGGTCAAGCGTCGGATCATGCTCGGCACCTACGCGCTGTCCAGCGGCTACTACGACGCTTACTACGGCAAGGCCCAGCAAGTCCGGACTCTGATCTGCCGCGATTTCGACGCGGCCTTCGAGCAGGTCGACGTGCTGATCTCGCCGTCCACGCCGACGACAGCGTTCCCGATCGGCGAGCGGGCCGACGATCCGATGGCGATGTACCTCGCCGACCTCTGCACGATCCCCTCGGACCTGGCCGGCAACGCCGCGATCTCCGTGCCGTGCGGGCTCGCGCCCGAGGACGGGCTTCCGGTCGGCCTGCAGATCATGGCGCCGGTCCTGGCCGATGACCGCCTCTACCGGGTGGGCGCGGCAGTGGAGGCCGCGCTCGAACAGCGCTGGGGGCACCCGCTGCTAGCCGAGGCCGCCGGCCTCGACGCCAGAGCAGGCCAGGACGCCGGAGCAGGCCAGGACGCCAGAGCAGGCCAGGACGCCAGAGCAGGCCAGGACGCCGGAGCAGGCCAGGACGCCGGAGCAGGCCAGGATGCCGGAGCAGGCCAGGATGCCGGAGCAGGCCAGGACGCCGGAGCAGGCCAGGGGGCCGGGCGGTGAGCGACGCGACCCTGGTTTCCTTCGAGCAGGCCCTGTCGCGGTACGAGCCGGTGATCGGCCTGGAGACGCACGTCGAGCTTGGCACGGTCACCAAGATGTTCTGCGGCTGCCCGACGGTCTTCGGCGCGGAGCCCAACGCTGCCGTCTGCCCGGTCTGCCTTGGCCTGCCAGGCTCGCTGCCCGTGGCCAACCGGGCGGCAATCGAGTTCACCATCAGGATCGGCCTGGCGCTGAACTGCTCGATCGCGTCGTGGTGCCGGTTTGCCAGGAAGAACTACTTTTACCCGGACATGCCGAAGGACTTCCAGATATCGCAGTACGACGAGCCGCTCTGCACAGACGGCTGGCTGGACGTCACGCTCGATGAGCGAGTGTTCCGCGTCCAGATCGAGCGCGTCCACCTAGAGGAGGACACCGGGAAATCCCTGCACGTCGGCGGCGCGACCGGCCGGATTCACGGCGCGGACTACTCGCTCGTGGACTACAACCGAGCCGGGATACCTCTGGTGGAGGTGGTCACCAAGCCGGTCGAGGGGACCGGCGCGCTCGCTCCGGCGGTCGCTCGCGCCTACGTCACCGAACTGCGGGAGGTGCTCCGGTCGCTTGGCGTGTCCGACGTCCGGATGGAAGAGGGCTCGCTGCGCTGCGACGTCAACACGTCACTGGCGGCCAGGGGATCGGGCGCCTGGGGGACCCGCACCGAGACAAAGAACGTCAACTCACTGCGCTCGGTGGAGCGGGCAGTCCGATCCGAGATCGAGCGGCAGGCTGCCGTGCTCGACGCGAGCGGGCGAGTCATGCAGGAGACGCGCCATTTCCACGAGGACACCGGCTCCACCACCGCCGGGCGCAGCAAGGAAGAGGCACAGGACTACCGGTACTTCCCCGAGCCTGACCTGGTGCCTATCGCACCCTCGGCGCAGTGGGTCGAGGAACTGCGCGCAGGACTGCCCGAGCTTCCCTCAGCCCGCCGGGCCCGGCTGCAGGCGGAATGGGGACTGTCCGACCTGGACATGACCGCGTTGCGGAATGCCGGCGCGCTCGACCTGGTAGCTCAGACGATCGCAGCCGGCGCGGCGCCTGCCGAGGCGCGCAAATGGTGGCTCGGCGAGCTATCCCGGCGGGCCAACGAGTCCAGTGCCGAACTCGCGGATATCGGGGTGACACCCGCGCAGGTAGCCCGCGTTGCCGAGCTCGTGGCATCCGGGGCGCTCAACGACAAGCTTGCCCGGCAGGTACTCGACGGCGTTATCGCCGGTGAGGGCACGCCGGATGAGATCGTGGCAGCCCGCGGGCTTGCCGTGGTCAGCGACGACGGCGCGCTCGCTGTAGTCGTGGACGATGTGATCGCCGCCAGCCCTGAGATCGCCGCGAAAATCCGCGAGGGCAAGACGGCGGCAGTCGGCGCGCTGGTAGGTGCCGTGATGAATGCGACCAAGGGACAGGCAGACGCGACCCGCGCCCGCGAGCTCATCCTGAAGCGGCTGACCGCCTCGTGATCACGAGGCGGTGTCCTCGTGAGCGCCGCGCCGGGATCGGTCTCATCCTGCGGCAGAGCAAGGCGATTCACTACGAGGCACCGTTCCTCAGGGAATGACTCAGGCCAAAGTCATCGCTATGCTGAACACTGTGACGTTGATCCTGAGCCAGGAGATGATGCCCCGCTAGCCGGGGCCCATTCAACGCTGCCAGGACGACGTCCGCACGAGGCCCCCACGGGGCCTCGATTTGTTTCTGCTGGTCGGAGCCCCCTTACTCGCCAAGGAGGCTGCGATGAGCGCAGCGCGCGTGTACATCAGCACCACAATCCCCTACGTCAACGGCCGCCCGCACCTCGGCCATGGCCTTGAGCTCGTCCAGGCGGATGTGCTGGCACGGCATCGTCGCCTGGCCGGCGATCAGGTTCGCTTCCAGACTGGTACCGACGACAACTCCCTGAAGAACGTGCTGGCCGCAGAGGCCGAGGGAGTCAGCACCGGTGAGCTCGTCTTTCGCAATGGCTCGGCCTTCGCTGACCTTCGCGGGCCGCTGGCCCTGTCGTTCGATGATTTCATCCGCACGAGCAGCGACCCCCGCCACCGGCAGGGGGTGGAGCGGCTCTGGCGTGCCTGCGCGTCGAGCGGCGACCTTTACCGCAAGCACTACGAAGGCCTGTACTGCGTGGGCTGCGAGCAGTTCTACAAGCCCGCCGAGCTGCCCGGCGGGCGGTGTCCCGAGCACGGCACGCAGCCGCAGCGCGTCGCCGAGGAGAACTGGTTCTTCCGGCTGTCTCGCTATGCCGGCCAGTTGCAGGAGCTGATCAGCTCTGGCCGACTTCGGATCGAGCCTGCGGCCCGGCGCAACGAGGTACTCGGCTTCATTGCCGGAGGCCTCGAGGACTTCAGCGCCTCCAGGTCGACTGCACGGGCGCGCGGCTGGGGCATCGGCGTTCCCGGCGATCCAGGCCAGGTGATCTACGTCTGGTGGGACGCGCTCGGCAACTACGTCACCGCGCTTGGCTATGGCACGGGCGCTGACGACTACCAGCGCTGGTGGGCGAAGGCCGACCGCCGGATCCACCTGGCAGGCAAGGGCGTGGTGCGGTTCCACGCGGTCTACTGGCCCGCGATCCTGCTGTCGGCAGGCGAGCCGCTGCCCACCGACATCCTCGTGCATGACTACCTCACGATCAACGGATGCAAGATCAGCAAGTCGGCTGTGAGCCCAGGATCGGAAGCGGTAGCGCCGGGCGCAAGCACGCCTAGCTCCGGGGACGGGGGAGCGCCGGGCGGTCCGGCAGTCGCCGGCACGCCGGCGGATCTCGCTGACCCGGCGGTGCTGGTCAGCCGGTTCGGGACTGATGCAGTGCGCTGGTGGCTGCTGCGGGAGGTGCCCCGTGTTGGCGACGCAGATTTCACGGTCGGCCGGCTGGTGGCGCGCGCTAACGAGGATCTCGCCAACGACCTGGGCAATCTCGTCAGCCGCGTTGTCACGCTCGTGCACCGGTACCGGGACGGAAGGGTGCCCCGGCCGGACGGGCGGTCTGCTGCCGGGCCGGGCGCTGCCGGGCCGGGCATCGAGCCTGGCCCGAACCTGCATGATCCCGGCCTGCTACTCGCCGCCTGCCGGAGCGCGCCTGATCGGGTCAGGGCGGCACTCGACGCCTTCGACTTCCGCGCCGCCGCGGGGGCGGTCTGGGACATCGTCGACTGTGCCAACCGCTACGCGGAGCGTACGGAGCCCTGGCACCTTGCGCGGGCTCAGCGGGCCGGCGACGCCAGCGCGGGGCGCCAGCTGGACGCTGTGCTCGAGGTGCTCGTCGGGGCGTGCCGCGTGCTGGCGTGCCAGCTGACGCCTTTCGTGCCTGACCTGGCCGCCGCCATAGCGGAGGCCTGTGACGACTCAGCCGGGCGCCTGCCTGACCCGCGGCCGCTGTTTCCGCGGCTGAGGTAGCGGTCCGGCGGCGGTGGCGGTCTGGCCGGCGGTGGCGGACCGGTCAGCGGATCGCTGAGCCGGGCACGGTAACGTCTGTGCTGTCACGCATCCGGCGGGAACCGCGGCCACGCAGGGCATATCACACAGGAAACAAGCGGCGCGATACAGCGGCGCTGGAGCAAGCGAGGTGCTGCCGTGCGGATGTGGGTGCCGACCGAGCAGGTAGCCGCCGCGCTGGCCGGACTGCAGGGCGCGATCGTAGAGGTCGTCGCGCCCGACGGCGGCAGCCTGCCGGCAAGCGTCGCGGACGTGCAGTTCTACGTCCCGCCGTTCCCGATACCGGGCCCGGCCGCGATCGCCGCCATGGCGCAGATGACGCGGCTGAAGGTGGTACAGACGCTGACCGCGGGGGTCGACGCGCTGCTCCCGAGCGTGCCTGCGGGCGCGGTGCTGTGCAACGCTCGCGGCGTGCATGACGCGGGTACCGCGGAGTGGGTGGTCGCCGCCATCCTGGCTTCGGTGCGCCAGTTTCCCTACTTTGCCGCCGAGCAGGCAGTGTGCCGCTGGAGCTACCGGTTTACCGGCTGCCTGGTCGGCAAGACCGTGCTGATCGTCGGCTACGGTTCCATCGGCGCGGCGGTCGAGCGCAGGCTCAGCGGCTTCGATGTCGAGGTACTCCGGGTAGCCAGGACGGCCCGCGATGGAGTCAGCCCGGTCGCGGGCCTTCCCGCGCTGCTGCCGGCGGCCGATGTCGTGGTCCTGCTCGCGCCGGTGACCACCGAGACCATCGGCATGGCCGACGCGGCGTTCCTGGCCCGGATGAAAGACGGAGCACTGCTGGTCAACGCGGCACGCGGATCGCTGGCCGTCACCGACGACCTGTGCGCCGAGCTGAGCAGCGGCAGGCTGTACGCGGCGCTCGATGTGACCGACCCAGAGCCACTGGACCCCGAGCACCCGCTGTGGGCTCTGCAGAACGCTTTCATCACCCCGCATGTGGCAGGCTCTACGCCGGCCTCGGCGATGGGTGCTGCGCGGTTTGTCCGAGAGCAGGCAGAGCGCTTCCTCGACGGCAAGCCGCTTGCCAACGTGATCACCGGCGATTACTGACCGCCGGTCAGGACCGCCGGTCAGGACCGCCGGTTAGGCCTACAGGGAGTGCACAGCAAGTTGTCTCCCTGTGTACTCCCTTCCTCAATCGAAGCGTGACCTCGGGCACGTAGAGTTAGGCCACATCGCTCAATGCGAGACCGCGTCCAGTACGCCGGCGAACCCCGCAAACGCCCGGCGGCTTGGGATGAGCGTCTTAGCGGACGTGAACTGCCAGGGCTCAATGATGAGCCGCAGCTACGGTGGAGGGCGCGAGCCCGGCAGGCCCACGAAGTCAGCCGGGCTCGCTATTGGCTATGGACGCGTCGAGAAGGAGGCCTGGTGCGCGCGGAGGCGTCCGGTGACGTGCCATGAGCCTGGCCATGCAGGTGGGGACGGCGGCCGGGGCTCTGGCAGCTGCCAGCGCGACGGTATTGCTATGGCATGGCTGGAGTCGCCACGAGCCATCCGTTAAGCGCGCGTACAGGTGGCTGGCGGCTGTGGCGGTTCTCTGGGGCTCCGGCTTCATCGCGCAGGACGCTTTCGGCGGGCCGCTGACCGGTACCATTTTCCCGCTGACGCTCGCGGACCTGCTCGCGCTGATCGCACTGCCGGTGATGCTGATCGGCGTCGCGTCGCTGACGCCTGCCTCACCTGAGCAGGGCAATCGCCATTCAGCACCCGCCGTGCTGGCCCGCGGCGCGGTCGGGCGGCTGGCCGATGGCTGTCTGCTGGCATCCGCGCTGTTCATCATCGGCTGGCTGGCGCTGTTCGAGGCCGAATACGCCAGGGCAGGCGTGGGCGCCGGGACGTTCACGCTGGACTTGATCCGGCCCCTGGCGGACCTGATCGCGCTCGGCGTGCTCCTTCCCTTCGCCGTGCGAGCGGGGCGGCGCGGCCTGGCGCCCGGCCTTGCGCTGCTCGTGGTGACCGTGGGCGACGCGCTGGCAGTCGGCGCCAGGATCAGCGGGACAACTGTCGGAGGATGGCCGCTGGTGGCCTGGATCGCCGGGCTGTGCTTGCTGGGGTCGGCGGCGCTGGCGGCGCCGGGCCAGGCCGCCTACCTCCGTCCTCACCCGGAGCAGGCAGCCCAGGCCGTGCCCGGACTGACCACTGTTGTCGCGGTCGGCGCGGCGGCCGTTGCGGCCATAGTCACGATCGGCTGGACGCTGGGCGGCGGCTCGGCTACCGAGCCTGTGCTCGTGCTCACCGGGGCGGTCGTAGTGCTGGCGCTGGTCGTCCAGGTCGCCGGGCTGCTCAGGCGCGCCAGCACCGTGTCCGCGATCGCCGGGCAGACCGGTCGCCAGTTCCGCGATCTGGCCGATCGCACCAGCGACGCCGTCTTGGTCTGCGATCCTGACGGGACCATCAGGTACGCGAGCCCTGGCGTGGCCGAGTACGGGTACTCGCCGGAGAACCTGCAAGGGACCGCCCTGTCCGAGCTCGTGCATCCCGAGGACAGATCGGGCGGAACGCGCGTCGCGCTCGCTGCCGCCGGGCCCGGACGGCAAGCGGGCAGATTTCCCTGCCGCGTCCGGTCCGCTGACGGTACCTGGCGGCACGTCGAGTCGACCATCTCGCGGCATCGCGAGGCTGACGCAGCCGACCGGCTGCTGGTGACCGCACGGGATGTGAGCGACCAGGTCGCGCTGCGCAGGCAGGTCACTCACCTGACATTCCACGACGGGCTCACCGGACTGCCCAACCGGGCCTATCTCGAGGATCGCGCGAAGAACCTGCTCGGGATGCCGCGGCAGGGCCGCGGCGAGGCCGCTGCCGAAGCCGGAGCGATCTTCCTTGACCTGGACGGGTTCACCGGCGTGAACGACTCGGTCGGGCACGGCGCTGGGGATCTCCTGCTGGCACAGGCGGCGCGCCGCCTGCGCGCCGCGGTGCCGCCGCATGACACCGCGGCCCGGTGGGGCGGCGACGAGTTCGCCGTGCTGATCGAGAGCGCCGCCAGCGTCCAGGAAATCGTCGACATCGCGGAAAAGCTGGCGGCCAGCATCGCGGCCGAGCCATTCCGGGTCGCGGGCCGGGACATCTCAATGACCGCCAGCATCGGCGTGGCTCTTGCCGACGGAGATCTGCCGGAACATCTGCTGCGAAATGCGGACGTGGCCATGTCCCGGGCCAAGGAATCAGGCGGCGGGCGGGTCGAGGTCTTCGCCTCGGCCATGCACACCGACGTGGTGCGCAGGCTCGAGCTGGCCACTGACCTGCGCCAGGCGATCTCCGAGGCGCAGCTCGGGATTGAATACCAGCCGGTCGTGGAGCTCGCTACCTCGCGGGTCACGGCCGTGGAGGCACTCGTCCGCTGGTCGCGCGGCACTGACGCCGTCCCGCCGGGCGAATTCATTGGCGTCGCGGAAGACTCCGGGCTGATCGTGCCGCTCGGCGACTGGGTGCTGCGCGAGGCGTGCCACCAGGTAGCCGCATGGCGGGCGTCGGGCTGGGACATCGGGCTGTCGGTCAACTTCTCGCTGCGGCAGGTCAGCGCATCGCGGTTCACGGAGTCTGTGCTGGCCGCCATGCAGGACAGCGGATTGCCGCCTGGTGCCCTGACCCTCGAGGTCACCGAGCGGGTCCTGATCGAAGGCGCGGACCCGATGGCGGCGGGACTGGCCGAGCTCCGTGCCCGGGGTGTCCGGCTGGCCATCGATGACTTCGGCACGGGCTATGCGTCGCTGGCATACCTCCGGCGGCTCCCCGTGGACATCATCAAGATCGACCCGTCGTTCGTGGCTGGGCTGGGGACCGATACCACGGTGACCATGCTGACGCGCACGATCGTGCAGGTCGGGCACGACCTGGGCATCGAGGTCGTGGCGGAGGGCATCGAGCGCCCCGAGCAGGTGGACCTGCTGCGAGCCATGGGCTGCCGGCTCGGGCAGGGATACCTGGTATCCAGGCCGATGAGCGCCCGCGGGATCGAGGCGCTGGCCGAGGGTAGCTCGCGCGGCGGTGACCAGGCATCGGCTGGCCCTTCGGTGAGCTATCTGGCTGAGTCTGAGCCGGGCCTGCTGGCGGAGCCTCAGGCGGGCTACCCGGGGGAGGGTGCCGCCCATCCGGTGTTCGTCGCGGACCTGGAACCGGGCCCAGACCCGGACATTGGCTCCGGGCGGGCCCCCGCGTCCGGCACGCCCGAGCCCGCGCCGGCGGGCTGATCCGGACGTGAGCCGTGCGTGAGCGGTGCTTAAGCCGGGCTCGAGCCCGGCTTGAGCCGTGCTTATACCAGGCTCGGGCCCGGCTTGAGCACCGCTCAAGCCGGGCCCGACCGACGTGGCCGGCGCGGACGCACCGGCCCGGTATCGCGTGTTCCCGTCAACTTGTGAACCCGTTCACAAGCCTCGCTAGACTGTGCATACCCGACAGGAGGCCCCGTGCCCGTACCGATCGTCCTTGTCGCCGAGGAACTCTCGCCGGCCGGGATTGCCCAGCTAGAGCCCGGCCTGGAGATCCGGTACGCCGACGGCGCTGACCGGAGCCAGCTGCTGCCGGCGCTCGCCGACGTCGACGCCGTGATCATCCGCAGCGCGACCCGCATCGATGCCGAGGCGCTCGCGCACGCGCCACGACTGCGCGTGGTCGCCAGGGCGGGCGTCGGCCTGGACAACGTGGACATCGAGGCCGCTACCAAGGCGGGCGTCATGGTGGTGAACGCGCCGACCTCCAACATCGTCAGCGCCGCCGAGCACGCCGTCGCCCTGCTGCTGTCCACCGCGCGAAACATCCCCCAGGCCGTGGCCTCGCTCAAGAGCGGCCAGTGGAAGCGATCTGCCTACACCGGGGTCGAGCTCCAGGACAAGGTCGCCGGAATCCTCGGGCTGGGCAAGATCGGGGTGCTGGTGGCCGAGCGGCTGGCGGCGTTTGGCATGACGGTGATCGCCCATGACCCGTACGTGGCGGCGGCCAGGGGGGCGCAGCTCGGCGTCCGCCTGGTGAGCCTGGACGAGCTGCTGGCTGAGTCCGACTTCATCAGCGTGCACCTGCCCCGCAATACCGAGACGCTCGGCCTCATCGGGGACACGGAGCTGGGCAAGGTCAAGCCCGGCGTGCGGATCATCAACGCCGCGCGGGGCGGGATCCTCGACGAGGACGCCCTCGCCCGCGCCCTGCGGGACGGCAAGGTCGGCGGCGCCGGCCTCGACGTCTACTCCACCGAGCCGTGCACGGACAGCCCGCTGCTGCAGCTCGACAACGTGGTCTGCACCCCGCATCTGGGGGCGAGCACGCACGAGGCACAGGAGAAGGCGGGCACCCAGGTGGCCAGGTCGGTCAGGCTGGCGCTGGCCGGGGAGTTCGTTCCGGATGCGGTCAACGTGCGCGGCGGGGCCGTGGCCGAGCCGATCAGGGCCTGCCTGCCGCTGGCCGAGAAGCTGGGCCGGATCTTCGCTGCCCTGGCCGGCGGGATCGCGGCACGGATCGATATCGAGGTGCGCGGCGAGATCGCGGCTCTTGACGTCAGCGTGCTGCAGCTCGCCGCGACGAAGGGCATGTTCTGCGACGTGATCGAGGACGCCGTTACCTACGTGAACGCGCCGCTGATCGCCAAGGAGCGCGGGGTCGAGGTCAGCCTGGCTACCGAGCCCGGCAGCGCGGACTGGCGCAGCGTTGTCACCCTGCGCGGCACGCTGCCTGATGCCACGGGCGTGTCGGTCAGCGGGACGCTGACCGGTATGCGGCAGGTCGAGAAGATTGTCGAGGTCAACGGCTTCGATACGGAGATCGCCCCGGCGGAGCACATGATGTTCCTCAGCTACGCCGACCGGCCCGGCGTGGTCGGCATCGTCGGCCAGATTCTCGGCAGCCATCAGATCAATATCGCCGGGATGCAGGTCTGCCGGGACTCCAGGGGCGGCCGCGCGCTGATCCTCCTGACGGTAGACACGGCGGTGCTTCCGGCCACGCTCGCTGAGATCGCCGAGGCAACCGGCGCTGAAGTGGCCAGGGTGGTGGACCTGGTGGACAGCTGACCCTTCGCGCTGTTGGCGCGGATCTTGGCACCAGCCCGGAGTCGACCAGTAAGGTACGCGCATGGCGGCACGCACGATTCGGCTCGCGGTGATCGGCGGTGACGGCATCGGTCCCGAGGTGGTCGCGGAGGCTATCAAGGTTCTGCGGGCAGCGACGACCGGCGTCACGATCGATACGACCAGCTATGACCTCGGCTCGCAGCGCTGGCTGCGGACGGGGGAGATTCTGCCCGACTCGGTGCTCGGCGAGATCAGGGAGCACGACGCGATCCTGCTGGGCGCCGTCGGCGATCCTGGCGTCCCCAGCAGCCTGCTGGAGCGCGGGCTCGTGCTGCGGCTCCGGTTCGAGCTGGACCAGTACGTCAACCTGCGGCCGGTGCGACTGTATCCCGGCGTCGCGTCACCGCTGTCCGGGCTGCGCTCGGAGTCTGTTGACATGCTGGTCGTGCGGGAGGGAACCGAGGGCCCGTACACGGAGGCCGGCGGCTTCCTGCGGAAGGGCACGCCGGGCGAGGTGGCCACGCAGGAGAGCATCAACACTGCCTTCGGGGTCGGCCGGGTGACCAGGTATGCCCTGCAGCGCGCGGCGGAGCGGCCGCGCAAGAAGCTGACGCTCGTCCACAAGACCAATGTGCTCGCCTACGCCGGGGACCTGTGGCGTCGAACTGTCGAGGAGCAGGCGGCGGAATTCGATCAGGTCACCGCCGACTACTGTCACATGGACGCGGCGTCGACCTACTTCGTCACCCAGCCCGAGCGGTTCGACGTGATCCTCACCGATAATCTCTTCGGTGACATCCTGACGGCGCTCGGCGCGGCCGTGGCCGGCGGCCTCGGCCTTGCCGCCAGCGCGAGTATCAATCCCGAGCGGACCGCGCCGAGCATGTTCGAGCCCGTGCACGGCAGCGCGCCGGACATCGCCGGCAAGAAGAAGGCAGATCCGACCGCCGCGATCCTGTCAGCGGCGATGCTGTGCGAGCACATCGGCCTGGGTGAGCAGGGGTTGCGGATCGAGCAGGCAGTGGCCGAGGATCTGCTGGAGCGGCAAGGCGCGTGGGCCGCGCGCTCCACGCGGGAAATCGGCGACGACATTGCCGAGCGCGTGGCAGGCTGACGTCGTCCGCCGCGAGAATTTCCCGGGCCTGCTGGTCCATCCAGCCGACGAGAGTCGGCAAAATGGTAGTGCGGCGCGCAGCCAAGGCCGTGGCCGCAGCGGGTCTGGCAACGGCGCCATGCCCGCCGTAGGGAAGGACCCGCGATGACCGTCCGCCCGACTGCAGAAATCGTCTTCGCTCTGCGCCCCTCTGACCATCCTGCTTCGGCGCAGGAACGGGACCGCCTGCTGGTGGCTCCCGGATTCGGCCAGGTTTTCACCGACCACATGGTCACGGTCCGCTGGAGCACGGAAATCGGCTGGCACGATGGCCAGCTCAAGTCCTACGGCCCGATCGCTCTCGATCCCGCAACCTCGGTGTTCCACTACGGACAGGAGATATTCGAGGGGCTGAAGGTCTACCGGCAGGCCAGCGGCCCGATCGTGGCGTTCCGGCCGCTCAGCAATGCGGAGCGGTTCAACGCCTCCGCGGTCCGGATGGCCATGCCGCAGCTGCCGGAATCAGCGTTCATGCGCGCCATCGAGCTGCTGGTGACCCTGGACCGAGACTGGGTGCCGACCGCTGAGGGCAACAGCCTCTACCTGAGGCCATTCATGATCGCGACGCATCCGGGACTGGGCGTGAGCCGGCCGTCGCCTTCCTACCTGTTCACCGTGATCGCCTCGCCGGTTGGCCCCTACTTCGGCGAGGGCCCGATCAGGCCGGTATCGGTCTGGCTGGCGGAGAACTACACCAGGGCTGCCCTGGGCGGCACTGGGGCGGCCAAGACCGGCGGCAACTACGCGGCCGGGTTCGCCGCGCAGCAGGAGGCGCTCGAGAACGGCTGCGAGCAGGTGACCTGGCTGGACGCGGCAGAGCATCGCTGGGTCGAGGAGCTAGGCGGCATGAACGTGTTCTTCGTGTTCGGCTCGGGAGCCGACGCGAAGCTCCTGACCCCCGCCCTGACCGGCACGCTGCTGCCGGGCATCACCAGGGACGCCATTCTCACGCTCGGCCCCGATGTCGGCATCCCCGCGTCCGAGGGCAGGATTTCCGTCGACCAGTGGCGCGAGGGATGCCTGTCCGGCGACATCACCGAGGTGTTCGCCTGCGGGACCGCGGCGGCAATAACTCCGGTGGGCGCCGTCAAGGGATCGGACGCCAGCTGGACCATTGGCGACGGCAGGCCAGGCCCGGTGACCATGCGGCTGCGCGAGCAGCTGCTCGGCATCCAGTTCGGGCAGCTTCCGGATCAGCACGGCTGGATTCACAAGATCATCTAAGGTGCCGGCCCCGCGGTCAGGCAGGCCCCGGGAGTTCCGGGATCCGGCCGCCGGCGCCGATCAGCGCCGGGCTGGCGGGAACGGTCCCCGGGTACTTCAGCCCGGCGCCGGTGTTCAGCACGACGACCTCGTCGTCCTCCGCCAGCCAGCCAGCCTCCCGCAGCTGACCCACCGCCGCGATGCACGCGCCAGTCTCCGGGCAGGTCCAGGTGCCCTCGGCCCTGGCGGCCTGGTGCAGGCCCGCGCGCAGCTCGGCGTCGGTCACCGCGATCGCCGTGCCCCCCGTCGCCCGAATCGCCTCGAGTACCAGGAAACCGCCCAGCGGCGCCGGGACCGTGAGGCCGAATGCCTCGGTCCTGGCATCGGGCCAGACTTGCGTCTGGAGTGCCCCCTGATCGAAGGCGCGCACCACGGGCGCGCAGCCCGCGGCCTGCACGGCAACCAGGCGGGGCAGGTCCTCGCCAATCCAGCCCAGCTGCCGCAGTTCTTGCAGAGCCTTGTATATCCCGATCAGGCCCACGCCGCCGCCGACCGGGCAGAGGATCACGTCAGGGACTCGCCAGCCCAGCTGCTCCGCGATCTCCAGCCCGATCGTCTTCTTGCCCTCGAGCCGGTAAGGCTCCTTGAGCGTCGAGGTGTCCTGACAGCCGGCGCGCTCCGCCGTGGCAGCGGCGATCAGGGCGCCCGCGTCACCGATCAGGCCGTCGACCAGGTAGATCTCGGCGCCCGCGGCAACGCACTCTGCCCTGGTGATCTCCGGAGCATCCAGGGGCATGGCGATGAGGCAGGGGATGCCCGCGCGCGCCGCAAATGCCGCCCAGGCGGCGCCCGCGTTTCCGTTGGTGGGCATGGCCACCGAGGCGGCGCCCAGCTCCGCCGCGCGCGAGACGCCGACGGCCGCCCCGCGGGCCTTGAATGTGCCCGTCGGCAGCGGGCTCTCGTCCTTCATCAGCAGAGCGGGCACGCCAAGTTCCTTGCCCAGGCGGCCCATCCCGAGCAGCGGGGTCATGCCCTCACCCAGGCTCACCGCGTTTCCCGCCGAGGTGACCGGCAGCAGTTCGTGGTAGCGCCACAGCGTGGGCGGGCGCCCGGCTATCTGCTGCGGGGTGACCAGCGACCCGGCGTGCTCCAGGTCGTACCTAGCCAGGAGCGGCGCTCCGCAGGAGCAGGTCCCCTGAATCGTGCTGGCGTCGTGGCGGCTGGCGCACCGGGAGCAGTCCAGGTGCGTGAGCGCTGAGTAGGCGGAGGTCAAGCTGCGATCCTTTCCTTGACGGGCGACCGTGCCGGAGCGTGGGCGGGTAGGTCCTGCGGTCGGCTCTGGGCCAGTCTCGACCATCTCCCGGCACCTTGTATTGTCCTGTGCATCGAATCCCGGCCCGCCGGGGACGCCCCCGACGCCGCCATCGGCCGCGCCCTCGACCAGTCCAGCACCGGAGGGACCGCTAGCGCAGAGACTGGCCAGCTGCGACGCGCGCGGGCGGCTGTGGCGGCGTTCTTTGCCGTGCTCGGCACCGCCACCGGCGTCTGGCTGGCCCGAATCCCGGCGGTCAAGCATCACCTGCACTTGTCCGACGGCTTGCTGGGGGTCGCGCTGCTCGCCGCGCCCGTTGGCCTGGTCCTGGTGGTCTTGCTGGCCGGACGGGTCGTCGACCGTGTCGGCAGCCGGATCCCGGTCGTGGCGGGCAGCGTCTGCGTATCGCTGCTGCCGATCGCTTTCGGCCTGGCTCCGGACATGGCCGCGCTGATGGCGGCTCTCTTCGCGTTCGGCCTGGCCGGCGGGATGCTGGACGTGGCGATGAATGCCCAGGCCGTGCACGTCGAGCGCGGATACGGGCGCCCGCTGATGAGCTCGTTCCATGCCTGCTTCAGCTTCGGTGGCCTGACGGGATCGGTGTTCGGCGGCCTCTGCGCGTGGGCCGGAGTGACCCCGGCAGTCACATTCGTGGCCGCCGGGGTGCCGCTGGCCGTCGTGGCGCTCCCCGCAGGCCGGTGGCTGCTCAGGGAGCAGGCAGGCCAGCATGCTGCGGCGGCGTCCGGCAGTTCCGGGCAGCACGCTGCTGCCGCCATTCAGGACGCCCGAGCCTCCGCTCAGGACACCGCCGGGCGCAGCGCGCATGCCAGGGCCGCCAGGTTTCGCTGGTCGCTTCCGGTGCTCGTGCTCGGCGTGCTTGCGCTGTGCTCTTTGCTCGGCGAGGGGTCGGCTGAGGGCTGGAGCGCGGTCTACCTGCACGACAACCTGGATGCCTCGGCCGGGCTGGCGGCCCTCGGTTACGCCGGGTTCTCGATCACGATGGCGTTCGGGAGGCTCGCCGGTGATCGGCTGGCGTTGCGATTGGGGCCGGTCACGTTGGTCCGCGGCTGTGGCCTAGTGGCCGCCGCCGGGCTGGCGGCAGCCCTGATCAGCACCAGCCCGGCCGGCGCGCTGGCGGGCTTTGCCGTCTTCGGCGCCGGCCTGTCCTGCACGTTCCCGCAGCTGCTGTCAGCTGCCGGGAACGCCGATCCGCTGCGCCCGGCCAGCGGGATCGCGCGGGTGGCGGGCATGGGCTACGTCGGCACGCTGGGCGGCCCCGTCCTCATCGGCGGATTCGCCTCGGTGACCGGGCTCCGGCTCGCGCTGGGGGTGCCCGTTATCCTCGCGCTGTGCATCGCGGCCGGGGCGGGCCAGGTCAAGCCGCGCCGGCGGAGATGACCTCCGCGACCTCCTCGGCGCGCGACGCCTCCTGCGCAGCAAAGCGCTCCTCGTCCAGCTTCTCGGCGATCTCCTCGTCACTGCGCATCAGCGCATCGAGATCGGCCTTGGCGGCGTCCAGGACGCCCATGTCCGCGTACGCCTGCTGCAGCCGCTCGCTCCACAGCCCGATGTCCCGCACGCACGGCACCAGGCGGCTGAAGAGCAGGGTGCGGAACGCCTTGTTGTATTCCGAGTGTTCGGTCATCTCGCGGATCTCGCTGCGCGGGATGCCGAAGTTGTCCCAGATCTCGTCGCCGCGCAGCCGGTCCCGCATCAGGTAGCAGCCCTCGATGACGAAATCCTCGCGTTCGCGCAGCTCCTTGGTGGTCAGCTGCTTGTAGTAGTCGCGCAGGGCCATCCGGCCGAAGGCCACGTGCCGTGCCTCGTCCTGCATGACATAGGCCAGGATCTGCTTGGGCAGCGGCTTGGTAGTGACATCTCGCAGCACGCCGAACGCGGCCAGCGCGAGGCCCTCGATGAGTACCTGCATGCCGAGATAGGGCATGTCCCAGCGGGAGTCGTTCAGGGTGTCCTTCAGCAGCGCCTGCAGCTGGCTGTTGATCGGGTAGACCAGCCCGACCTTCTCCTGCAGGAACCGGGCGTACAGCTCGGCGTGGCGTGCCTCGTCCATGGTCTGCGTCGCCGCGTAGAACTTCGAATCCAGGTCGGGCGCGGACTCGACGATCCGGGCCGCGCAGATCATCGCGCCCTGCTCGCCGTGCAGGAACTGGGAGAACTGCCATGCGGCGGAGTGCCGGCGCAGGTTCTTGATGTTTTCTGGCCCGAGCTGGTCCCAGTATCTGGTCCCGTAGATCGCCATGGACTCATCGGGTATCCCGAGCACGTCATAGGGATCGACCTCAAGCCCCCAGTCGATCCGGCGCACGGCGTCCCACTGCTTGTCCTTGCCCTTCTGGTACAGAGCGAGCAGCCGGTCCCGCCCGTCGTCGTACTCCCAGGTGAAACTGGCAGACCCGGTCATCGGGACATCCCAGCCTGGCTGGTCGGGCTGGATCGTGTACAACTCATTGGTGGACAAGCCGACCTCCTACGTACGCCGTACGTCCGTGCCCTGACTGAAGCACGTACGGTGTACGTGTGTCAATGCCTGCCTGCGGACGCCAGAGTCAGCGCCTCCTGACGGGCCGCAGGTCAGCCACGGCGCGGACGAGCAGGTCGAGGCCGAACTCGAAGTCGGCATCGTGATCCCTGACCATGAGCTCCGCGGCCAGGCTAGTGGCCTGGGGAAATTCAGCCGGGTCCAGCCGGAGCAGGCGGCCCGCCGGCGCATCGTCCTCCGGACGCGCCAGAGACGGGGTGACGCCCACCTCGCGCAGCAGCGAGCCGACGATATAGGCGACGAAGGCGCGCACGGCCCGGACCGCCTCCTCGCCGCCGAATCCGGCACCGCGCAGCGTCGCCAGCGCGTGCTCGATCGGCAGCAGGCCGGCCGCTGACGTGGTCGGCCGGCTGACCACGACCATCGTGCAGCGCGGATGGGCCCTGGCAATCTGGCGGAACGCGCGGGCCTGGGCGCGGACCTGATCCTCCCAGCTGGCATCCGGATCGCTGCTGAAGTCGATACCGGACATGATCCACTCGGCCACGCCGTCGAGCAGCGCCGCCTTGCTGGGCACGTGGTTATAGAGCGACATGACTCCGGAGCCCAGGTCGGCGGCGAGCCGGCGCATCGAGACCGCATCGACGCCCTCGCGCTCGATCAGCTCGGCGGCGGCGCAGACAATCCGCTCGCGGGTCAGCTGCATACGGCCAACGTACACCGTACGTGATCACTTGTTCCACGCCGCGTCGCCGGTCAGGGTCGCCGGGCAGGGGTCGCCGGGCGGGCGGGGGCACGCGGGTTGCTGGCGTCAGGCTCGGCCGCGCAGGATCGACATGGCGGCATTGTGGCCGCCGATGCCGCTGACCCCGCCGCCGCGGCGGGCGCCCGCGCCGCAGACCAGCACGCGCGCATGCCGGGTCTCCACGCCCCACCCGCCGACGTCGGCCGGGTCGTCGGCGAACGGCCAGGCCAGGTCGCCGTGGAAGATATGCCCGCCGGGCAGCCCCGCATCGGACTCCAGGTCGACGGGCGACTTGACCTCCAGGCACGGCCTGCCGCCGGAGTCGAGCAGCAGGCAGTCCTCGATCGGCTCAGCCAGCACGGAGTTGATCGCCCGCAGTGTCGCCTGCAGCGCGGCCTCGCGCGCCCCGGCAGGATTGTCCCGGAACAGCCGCGCAGGCATGTGCAGCCCGAACACGGTCAGCGTCTGAGCACCGGAGGCGGCAAGCTCGGCGCCGAGGATGGAGCTGTCGGTCAGCGAATGGCAGTACGCCTCGCACGGAGCGGCCGCCGGAATCCGGCCCGCTGCTGCCTGCTGGTAGGACTCCTCCAGGGCCGCGTATCCCTCGTGGACATGGAACGTCCCCGCGAACGCCGCGCGGGGGTCAGCGGTCGCATCACGCAGCCTGGGCAGCCGGGACAGGACCAGGTTGACCTTCAGCTGCGCACCCTCCGGCGTTGGCGGCTGGTCCTCCCCGAGCAGCCGGGCCAGGATCACCGGCGCCACGTTGGCCAGGATGTGCCCGGCGCCCACCGAGTACTCGGTATCGCCCTCGCGCACCAGCACCTCGCCGCCCTGGTCGATGCCGGTGACCTCGGCGCCGGTGCGGATCTGCGCTCCGGCGGCGAGCGCCGCCTGGCGCAGCGCGTCGCTCACCGCGCCCATCCCGCCTACCGGGACGTCCCACGCGCCGGTCCCGTTCCCGATCACGTGATAGAGGAAGCAGCGGTTCTGCAGCAGGCTGGGCTCGCCCGCCCTGGCGAACGTCCCGATCAGCGCATCGGTGAGCACCACGCCGCGCACCGTGTCATCGCCGAAATCCCGCTCGAGCATCCCGGCCAGCGGGTTCTCGACCAGCGCCTCCCAGGTGGCGTCATCCCCGGCCAGCGCCCGCATCTGCTCGCGCGACCGCAGCGGCTCGGTCATGGTGGGGAACATCTGCCTGGCCAGCCGTCCGGTCGCGGAGTACAGGCGCTGCCAGGCCTTCCAGTCGGCTTCGCCGCCAGTTAGGTTTCGAAACGAATCGGCGGTGCGTTCCTCGTTGCCCCCATCGACCAGCAGGCCCGAGTTACCGACGGGCGTGTAGGACGCGATCTGCCGGGATCGCAGCTCGATCCGCAGGCCCAGGTCGGTCACGATCGATCGTGGCAGCAGGCTGACCAGGTAGGAATAGCGAGACAGGCGGGCGTCCACGCCAGGGAACGCGCGGGCCGAGATGGCGACCCCGCCGACGTGATCGAGCCGCTCGAGGATGAGCACGGAGCGTCCGGCCCCGGCGAGGTACGCTGCGGCGACGAGGCCGTTGTGGCCGCCGCCGACGATCACTACGTCATACGCCGATTGCCGCATCTGTACTATCTTGCCTGGTCATGCGCCGGGCGAGAGCGGCAGGGCAGCCGCAGGCACCGGCAGTGCGGTCGCGGGCCCACCGGCGGGGCGGTCGCGGGCACGCCGCCAGGGCGGGCTGGCGGGCTGCGCGAGCGCGGATCGCGCTGGCCCCCTACGGTTAGGGGTATGGACGACAAGCAGATCCTCGGCCACATCGACGAGCTGATCCAGACCGAGCATGATCTTCGCGCGAAACTTGCCGCGGGCGAGCTGTCCAGCGACGAGGAACGAGTGCAGCTGCGATCCACTGAGGAGGCACTCGACCAGTGCTGGGACCTGCTGCGCCAGCGCCGCGCCCGGCGCGAGTTCGGCGAGGACCCCGGCCAGGCCGCGTCCCGCCCGGTGCCCGAGGTAGAGGGCTACCTGCAGTAGGTGCAGGCGACGGCCCTCAGCTGACGGCATGGGCGTGCGCCGGCGTCGTGGATGCAAGTTTGTTTATAGCTCATCGCTGGGGCCGCGCAGTCTCCCCGAAGCGGGCGGGTCCAGCTCGAGCTCGCGGGTGAGCATGGCGGTGAAGGCCGCGGCATCGGCGGGACGGGGGTTCGATGGCGTGCTGGTGTTCTGCTCCGCTTTCTCGCCCAGGAGCCGCAGGTCTTCTGCGCGAATCAGCTGCCCCATAGGCGGGACGTCGAGGTCGCGGTTGAGCTGGCGGACGTATCCGATGGCCAGCCGCGCCATCTCCTGCGCGCTCAGCTTCCCCCTCTCGATGCCGAAGGCGCCCGCCAGCCTCGCGTACTTCTGCGTGCTCGCCGGCACGTTGTACTCCATGATCGGCGGCAGGCTGCGAGCGCAGCAGTAGCCATGGGGATGGCCGTACAGCCCGCCGATAGCCTCGGCCAGGCAGTGCGCGCCGGCGACGTCGGTGAGGCCGACGGCGATTCCCGCGGTGAGACTGCCCTGGGCCATGCCGCACCTGGCCTCGACGTCACCTGGATGCGCGAACGCGCGCCGGATGTACTGGACGACCAGCCGCGCGCCCTCCAGGGCCAGCGCGTCCGAGGCCGGCGTGGCCAGGCGGCAGTGCAGGGAGTCGATGGCGTGGGACAGCGCGTCCATGCCCGCGGCTGCCGTCAGCCACGGCGGGCAGGTCGCGGTGAGATCGGGGTCCACCAGCGCGATCCGCGGGCAGTTGCGCAGGTCGAAGAGATTCATCTTCTTCTTGCGGGCAGTGTCGGTGATCACCGCCGACGGGCTGACCTCGCTGCCGGTGCCGGCGGTCGTCGGGATCGCGAGGACCGGGAGCGGGTCAATGCGCAGCGCACCGAAGTCCTCCCAGTCGCGCGGGTGCCCGCCGTTCGCCAGCAGCAGGGAAATGCACTTGGCTGAGTCAATGGCCGATCCGCCGCCCACGGCGACGAAGGCCCCGACCTGAGCGTCGCGGGCCAGGCCCGCGCCCGCCAGGCAGTCCACGTCACGGGGATTCGGCTCGACCTGCTGGAAGTCCAGGACTTCGAGTCCCGCGCCGGTCAGGCCATCGCGGACCGGCCGCAGGAGCCCGGCAGCCGCCACGCCGGGATCGGTGACCAGCAGCACCCGCGCGGCGCCGAATGCGGCGGCATGCGTCCCGGCCTGGCTGGCGATGCCGCGCCCGAAGAACACCCTGGTCGGCATGTAGAACTCGCCGTCGGCGGCGATGCCCTCGCCACGGCGGGTGAGCGCCGGATGCTGCGCCGGGTGCTGCGCGGGGGCCGTCACGGGCCGGCCCGGCGCGGGGTCACGCGGCCGTGCGCCGTCGCCCTCATGAAGGCCGGCTCAGCAGCGTGATGATGTCGAAGATCACGGTGGCGGCGGCGATAGAGGTGATCTCCGCGTGGTCGTAGGCGGGCGACACCTCGACCAGATCGGCGCCGATCAGGCTGATGCTGGTCAGGCCGCGCAGCACGCGCAGGAGTTCGCGGCTGCTGAGCCCGCCTGCCTCCGGAGTCCCGGTGCCGGGCGCGAACGCCGGGTCGAGGACGTCGATGTCGACCGACAGGTAGACCGGCAGGTCCCCGACGCGCTCAATGATCGCATCGATCGCGCCGCCGACGCCCAGGGTGTCGATGTCGCTGGCCCTGATGGTCTTGAAGCCGAAGCCCTTGTCGTCCTGAAGGTCGGCCTGGCCGTAGATGGGACCGCGGATGCCGACGTGCACGGAGTGGTCCTCGACCAGGAGGTTCTCCTCGAAGGCGCGCCGGAAGATCGTCCCGTGCGTGACCGGGGCATGGAAGTAGGTATCCCAGGTATCCAGATGGGCGTCGAAATGGATGAGAGCGACCTGGCCGTGCTCGCGGACCACCGACCGGAGCATCGGGAGCGCGACCGTGTGATCGCCGCCGATCGCGATGACCTTGCGCCCGCCGCCGATCAAGTCGTCCGCATGGCCGCTAATCTGCTCCATCGCCGAGTCGATCGAGAACGGCGTGACAGGCACGTCCCCGGCGTCGACAACCTGGATCTGGCTGAACGGGGTGCAGCCCAGCTCGACGTGATGGCCCGGCCGCAGATGCCGTGACGCCTGCCGGACGGCCATCGGGCCGAACCTCGCGCCCGGCCGGTAGGACACGCCGTTGTCGAAGGGCACTCCGAGGATCGCCACGTCGTAGTCGCTGACCCGGTCGATCTCCGGCAGCCGGGCGAACGAGCCGGAGCCGGCGAAGCGAGGCACCAGCCTTCCGTCGACCGGCCCGACGGGCTCGTGTGTGCGCTCCGGCATCAGGTCTCCCGTGTGTGCGATTCGCTGGCGGTCAGGTGAGCGTCCGGTCGGCGTCAGGGTCGGGCCGGCGTCAGGGTCGGCAGGGTCGGCAGGGTCAGGCTCGGGTACGGGTCACGCCGCCGCTGGGCTGCAGGATCTGCCCGATGACGGCGCTCGACGCCGGGCCGGCCAGGAAGGCGACGGCTGCCGCGACGTCCTGCGGGCTGGCCAGCTGCCGGGTCGGGATGAGATCACGGTAGCGCTGGCGCATCTCGTCCAGCGAGATGCCGGCGTCGTCGGCGTCGACGAGCAGCTGCTCGGTGTCCATGTAGGCCGGGGCGATCGCGTTGGTCAGGATCCCCTGCGGCCCAAGCTCGCGGCCCAGGCCCTTGGTCAGCGCGATCAGGCCGGCCTTGGACGCCGCGTAGGCGGTCGCGTTGGGATGGCCGATCACCCCCCAGCCGGAGGCGATGATCACGATGCGGCCGTGCCCGGCGGCGCGCATGCCGGGGACGACCGCCTGGATAAGCCGGAAATGCCCGGACAGGTTGACGTCGATCTGACGCCACCAGACGCCGGGATCGGCGTCCAGGAACGGGCTCATCGCCATCGCCGCGGCATTGGCCACCAGGACCCGCACCGGGCCGATCTGGCTGGCGATCGCCTCGACCAAGTCCGGCCCCGCTGCCGGGTCCGATATGTCAGCGGGGACTGGCATGCCGCCGATCCGTTTCGCAAGTTCGGACAGCCGCCCGTCGTCGGCAATGTCGTTGACGGCGACCGTGTACCCGTCGGCCGCCAGGCGCAGTGCGGTCGCGTGGCCGAGCCCCTGGGCGGCTCCGGTCACCAGTGCCACGCCGCCGATGGCGTCCTGGCCGGTTCGCTCGCTCATCTCAGATCACCGCCCCTGCGTTGGGGGAGAGCACTTCGCCGCAGTACAGGGCGCCCTCGGTGGCCAGGTAATACACCGAGCTGGCGATCTCCGCGGGCGTGACCAGCCGGCCAAGCGGCAGCGTGGCCAGGTAGTCGGGCCGCCGCCACAGCGAGTCGCTGGCCAGCAGCGGGGTGTCGGTCGGACCGGGCGCCACCGCGTTCACCCGGATGCCGGTCGGCGCCATCTCCACCGCCAGTGACTTGACGAAGCCGAGCACCGCGCCCTTGGCCGCCACGTAGTGCAGATCCGTGGCGCTGCCGGCCAGCGCCAGCTCGGAGGAGATCGCCACGATCACGCCCTGACCGCCGGGACCGCGGGCCAGCATGTGCGGCAGCACCGCCGAGCAGGTGTGGACCGTGCCGCCGAGGATCACCGCGAGCATCCGGTCCCACTGCTCGCGGGTGATCTCGGCGACGTCGATGCCTTCCTCGTAGTATCCGGCCGCGCTCACGGCCAGGTCGATGCGGCCGAACCGCTGCGCTGCCGCGTCGACAGCGGCTGCGACGCCCGCCCGGTCGGTCACGTCCACGGTCGCGGGCAGGTCGGTGTCCGACTCGGCCAGGTCGATCCCCGCCGTGCGCCAGCCCTTGCCGCGCAGCAGGGCAGCGCACGCGGCGCCGATCCCGCTGGCCGCCCCGGTGATGACGGCGGCAGGCGCGTCGGAGTCGTCGCTCATGCGCCCCCCTCGCCGGCGACCAGCGGACCGGGCGAGCCCGC
>Ga0080026_10000016_pt1 | contig 32518 bp, 33 predicted proteins | sample OrgsoiDNA2013045_FD_70941 | JGI IMG/M metagenome (GOLD analysis project Ga0080026, IMG submission 70941) | Permafrost soil microbial communities from the Arctic, to analyse light accelerated degradation of dissolved organic matter (DOM) -... | ecosystem: Environmental > Terrestrial > Soil >... | reverse complement strand
CGAGCAGATTGCCCGTTCGTGCGGTTACGGGACTCCCGAGGCAATGCGGCGTGCATTCGTCCGGACGCTCGGGGTCTCCCCCGCCGCGTACCGGCACAGATTCTGAACTACCAGGCAGGGAGATGACATCCGCCGTGCAGATCGCGATCCTGCTCTATGACAGGTTCACCACCCTGGACGCTGTCGGCCCGTATGAGGTTCTCAGCCGCCTGCCGGACACCCGCGTGATCTTCACGGCCGCCCGGCCCGGCCCGGTCACCGCCGATACCGGCATGCTCAGCCTGGTGGCAGAGGCGGCGATCGCTGACGTGCCGCACCCGGATATCGTGCTCGTGCCCGGTGGTCCCGGCCAGGAGCAGATGATCGAGTACGATCCGCAGCCTCCCTACCAGGCCGGATCTCCGGGTAAGGCGCCCGCTGACCTGGTCGCCAGCATGCGCCTGCGCAGTCGCCATAGGGCGGACCAGCCGGCGACAAGCTAGTCCCGCCCGCTGCCGCCCGGGCCGGCGGCGCTAGCAAGGGCACGAAGGTCCTTAACGGCCGCTGCGGGGTTATCCGCCCCAAAGACCGCCGATCCCGCCACGAAGACATCTGCCCCTGCCTCGGCGCAGCGGCCGATCGTCTCCTCGCTGACTCCTCCGTCTACCTGGAGCCACACCGACCCGCCGTGCCGTGCGATGAGCTCGCGGGCACGGCGTACCTTCGGCAGCACCATCTCCAGGAACGGCTGGCCGCCGAACCCGGGCTCGACTGTCATCAGCAGCAGCATGTCGACCTCCGGCAGCAGGCCGGCGTAGGGCTCGACGGGAGTCGCGGGGTTGATGCCGAGTCCTGCCCTGGCTCCGGCCGCCCTGATCATCCGCAAGGTCCGGACCGGCGAGCCGGCCGCCTCCGCGTGGATAGTGACGTTGCCGGCCCCGGCCTCCGCGTAGGCCGGCGCCCACCGATCAGGATCCTCGATCATCAGGTGGCAGTCCAGCGGCAGGCTCGCATGCCTGAGCAGCGCTTCGACGACGGGCAGGCCGACCGTGAGGTTCGGCACGAAATGGTTGTCCATGACGTCGACGTGCAGCCAGTCCGCCGCGGCCGCAACAATCGCCGCCTCGTCGGCGAGCCTGGCGAAGTCCGAGGCCAGAATGCTGGGCGAGATCTGCATATTCATATCAGGGCGAGTCTAGGCCTGGCATGGGACACTGGCGGGCGCTGGACGCGGCACAAACGCGGGCGGCGCTCTACCCGGCTCGCGCCGCCGGGCCCACGGGCCGCTGAGGCATTCGCAAAGTGTCACAGCCCCCGGCTAACGTTCGATGCTGTATTCGAATAGCCCACTGACAAGGAGGCCGCGTGTTGAATACAGAGGCATCAGCATCAGCATCGGACCGGCTGCTCGACCGCGTCCGCAAGCTGCTGGCCAAGGCCGAGGACGAGAGCGTGACCCCGCCAGAGGCGCAGGCACTGACCGCTAAGGCCGCGGAACTGATGGCCAAGTACGGGATCGACCGGGCGCTGCTGGCGGCCGACCGGCCGGAGACCGACCAGCCCGCCAGCCGCATCCTGGACATCGACAACCCGTGGGCGCGGGTCAAGGCGCACCTGCTGTGCGGGCTCGGATCAGCGCTGCGGTGCCAGTGCATCCTGCTGTCGGGCACCGGCCCCGGCACCCGGATCCATGTGTTCGGCTACGGATCTGATATTGAGCGCACCGACCTGCTCTACACCTCCGTGCTCATCCAGATGTGGCACGGGCTGACGGGCGCGCAGGTCCCGGCCTGGAGCAGCAGCCCGAGGGCCTGGCGGCGCAGCTGGCTGCTCGGATTTGCCACCGCGGTGATTTCCAGGGTCCGGGCGGCCGAGCACGCTGCCGCCAGCCAGGCGACCGCCCCGGCCGCTCCCGGCAGTTCCCGGACCGCACTGGTTCTCGCGGACCGCGCCCAGGTCATCCGGGGCAAGGTCGAGCAGGAGTACCCGGTCACCCGCACGGCCAGGGTGACCTACAGCGGCAGTGGCTACCGTGACGGCTACGCGCAGGGCCAGCGGGCTGACATCGGCGGCAGCCGCCTGGCGCCCGGCCGGGGCCGCGCGCTGTCCAGCGCCGCCAGGTAGCGCCAGCACGCACGCTGGCGACCTCGCCGCGCAGAGCCCGGCCTAGATACCCCCCTCGCGCCCAATGCCGGGGCGGCCCTGGCCCGCCCGACTGCGGAGATGCCAGTCCTGAGCTAGGCCAGTCCTGAGCTAGGCCATCTGCTGGTTGTAGAACGCGCCGGACTCCCTGTTCCAGATGAGCACGGTCGCCCCGAGACCGACGAGCCAGATAAGGAGGGAAAAGATCAGTCCGGTAGCGGCGTGCGGCCGGGTGACCGTGGCCAGCAGGTCCAGTGTGTTGATGGCGAAGAGCACCGTCGCCACGATCCTGGCCCAGCTCCGTCCTCGGCCGTTGGCACTGGCCATCCACAGCCACAGGCCGATCGCGATCAGCCCGCCGACCACCGCGCCAGCGATGGCCACGGTCTCGGCGGCGTGCACCTGCGTCGTGGTGAAGCGCGGGTCCGCGGCCTTGATGGCCGACTTGAGACTGCCGATGGTCACCAGGTTGATGACCAGGCCAACCCCGCTGAGCGCCGCGCCAGCGTACATGAGCTTGACGGCATTCTGGATCGTTTGCGGCGGCGGCATGCGCTCAGGCTCCTGCGGCTGCCCCGACGTCGGGTATGACTGGTACATCCCTGCTCCTTTGCGCGCGGACCGGCAAGCACATGCGGACTGCTCGGCAAGCCGTGCATCTGGTCCAGGTTGGGACTGTATCGGACCGCTGCCATACTGCCGTGCCGCGCATTCGCCGTGTCGGCTCTACCGGACCATTGTCGTTGACCTGGCCAGGATCACGGGACGCTGGGTGCCCGTCAGGCCGGGCCCTGCCGCTGCAGCAGGGCAAGGAAGATGGCGTCGGTTCCGTGCCGGTGCGGCCAGAACTGCGCGTACAAGCCATGCGGATCCGGGCAGCGCAGGTCGGGCACCTCGGCGAGCACGGCGGGAGCATCGAGGACCCGGACATCGCCGCGTGCCGACAGCAGGTCCCCGACCACATCACGAGTCTCAGCGATGTGCGGCGAGCAGGTGACATAGGCCACGATCCCGCCCGGCCGGGCAGAGTCCACCGCCGCCGCCAGCAGTCGCCGCTGCAGGCCGCCCATGTCACTGACGTCCTGGGCCGAGCGACGCCAGCGAGCCTCTGGCCGGCGGCGAAGCGCGCCGAGCCCTGAGCACGGAACGTCAGCGAGCACCCGGTCAAAGGCCGCATGCCGCCAGGCCGGGGCGGTCCCGTCGGCGACCACTACGGCCACGGCCGAGGTCTTGCTGGTCGCGGCCCTGATCAGGCGCGCACGGTGCAGACGCACGTCAGCGGCAACCAGCCGGGCGTCGCGGTCGGCGGCCAGCCCGGCGAGCAGCCGGGCCTTGCCGCCAGGGCCCGCGCACATATCGAGCCACCTTCTGTCGCTGGTCGCCGGGCCGGCCCGGGCCAGCGCCAGCGCCGCCAGCTGGCTCGCCTCATCCTGCACGCCCGCGCGGCGCTGCGCGACCGCAGCCACCGCCGCCGGATCCCCCTCCCTCAGATACACGCCAAACGGAGACCACCGGGCGGGCTGTCCCCCGGCGGCGACGAGTTCTGCCGGGTCGCTGAGGCCTGGAACCGCGCACAGTGTGACCGCCGGGCGCACGCCGTCCGCGGCCAGGGCAGCCTCGGTCTCGCCGAGGCCGGCTGCCGGATCCTCGCCGAGCGCCTCCTGCAGGGCCGTCACGATCCAGCGCGGATGGCTGTACCTGATCGCCAGATGCCCGACGAGGTCATCGGCGCGGCGGGGCGCGGCGATCTGGATCCAGGCATCGAGATCTCGCTGGGCCACCCGGCGGAGCACTGCGTTGACGAACCCTGCCGGGCGCTGGCCCGCCACGTACCTGGCCAGATCCACCGAGGTGGCCACGGCGGCGTGCGGCTTGACCCGGGTGTCGAGCAGCTGATGCGCGCCCAGCCGGAGCACCTCAAGGATGGGCGGGTCGATCACGGCGAGGTCGCGGTCGGCGCATACCGCGAGGATCGCGTCGTACGTTCCCCGGCCGCGCAGTGTCCCGTACGCGAGCTCAGTGGCCAGGGCAGCGTCCCGGCCGGTCAGGCCGCGCTCCCGGAGCAGGGCCGGGAGCAGAAGGTTCGCGTAGGCTCCGCGCTGCGCCACGGCGCACAGCACGTCGCACGCGGCGCGCCGGGCCGGATCCGCGCGGCTGCTGCCGCCCTGGGCCTTCTTGTTCTTCGTCGCGCGCGGTGCGCCCACGTCAGCCGAGCACCGCGGTGCGCCCGTTCAGCCGGATGCCGCGGGCCCATTCGGCCGCCTGCATGCGCCGCTTGCCATCGGGCTGGACCTCACCCAGCCGGACCGGCAGCGTGCCGGTGCCGACCAGGACACCGGAGCGCAGGATGCGCAGCTCGCCGGGGCCGGGCCCGGCGCCGGCGCCATCGTCATCGGCGGCAACCCCGGCCAGCGGCCCGAGCTTGATGCGGGCTCCGTCCAGGACCGTCCAGGCACCCGGCGACGGCGTGCATGCCCGGATCAGCCGGTCGGCCGCTGCCGCGGGCAGCTTCCAGTTCACCTGCGCGTCCGCCGGCGTGATCTTGGGTGCGAGGCTGATCCCGTCCGGCGGCTGGGGACGGGCCTGCAACTCGCCGGACTCGATGCCGTCGAGCGTCGCGACCAGCAGCCCGGCACCCGACTGGCTGAGCCGCTCCAGCAGGTCACCCGCTGTGTCGGACGGCCTGACCGGCTCAGTGACCACGCCGTATACGGGACCCGCATCGAGCTCGGCGACAAGCCGGAAGGTGGTCGCGCCGGTGACGTCGTCGCCATGCAGGAGGGCGTGCTGTACCGGTGCCGCGCCACGCCAGGCCGGGAGCAGGGAGAAATGCAGGTTGACCCAGCCGTGCAGCGGGATGTCCAGCGCCGCCTGCGGGATAAGCGCGCCGTAAGCAGTGACCGGGCAGCAGTCAGGGCCAATCTGGGCGAGCCTGGCCAGGAAGTCCGGGTCACGAGGCCGCTGCGGCCTGAGCACCTCGACGCCGGCCGCCTCGGCCCGCAGCGCCACCGGGCTGGCCGCCAGCCGCAGGCCGCGGCCAGCCGCGGCGTCCGGGCGGGTCACCACAGCCGCGACCTCGTGTCCCGAGCTCAGCAGCGCGTCCAGGGAGGGAACGGCCGCCGCGGGCGTTCCGGCGAAGACCAGCCGCATCGGCTAGTAGGCCTTGCCGTAGGTAGGGTGCGGCGAGACCCGCACGTCGGGGAGGGGCTCGCCCCACCACTCCGAGGCTCGGATCTCCTTCATGGCCAGCTTGCGCTGTGCGGCGTCGAGGCGGTCGATGAACAGCACTCCGTCCAGATGGTCTGTCTCGTGCTGGACGCAGCGGGCCATGTGCCCCGTGCCTTCCAGCGTTACCGGCTCCCCGTGCATGTCAAACCCCTTCGCGACGACGCCGTAAGCGCGCTTCGCCGGGTACGCCAGGCCGGGGAAAGACAGGCATCCCTCGTCGTCTGTCTCCTCGTCCTCGGACAGGCGCAGCGACGGGTTGATCAGGTGACCAAGGACATCGTCCACGTAGTAGGTGAAGACGCGCAGTCCGACGCCAATCTGGGGCGCGGCCAGGCCGACGCCGGGCGCATCCATCATTGTCTCGGTGAGGTCCTTGACCAGCCTGCGCAGCTCGGTATCGAAATCGGTCACCGCCTCGGCCGGCGTGCGCAGCACTGGATCACCGAACAGACGTATCGGCTTGATGCTCACCCAGTTCCTCCCGGTCGGCGACACGCCAAGTGGCTGCAGTAAGTCTACGAAATCTGGCGGCTGTCGCTGGCCGCCGGCGAGCGAGCCTTGAAGGCGGCCTTGCGCGCCGCCCTGGCCACGCCGGGATCGGGATGATGATCGCTCAGCGCCGTGAGCAGGTCAGTCACCCCCGGGTGGCGGACTTGCCACAAGCCGGCCACGATCTCCGCCTGTGCCTTTGCGGGCACCTCGGGCAGGAGCTCGGCCACCACGTCCCTGGGGTCAGCCTCCTCGAGCAGTCCTGACCCGAGGTCTACCAGCAGCCAGGTCCGGTCCTCAGGGCGGAGCTCGGCCTCCTCGCCGTGCTCGTGCAGCCAGACCGCCGCGTGCGCCCGGAGCACTGGGTCGGCCAGTGCCGCCCGGACCTCAGCTGCGGCGAGCTCCCCGATCCGGTCCAGGACCGCGAAGGCGGCCCCGCGAAGCCCTGGTGACCCGCTGGCCGCCGCTGCGATCAGCTCAGCCGCCGCCTGCGCTGGGGCGCGCGCCGCGAGCCATGTGCCGATCTCCGTCTCACCGTCCTCCGCGTCGCAGCTGGCCAGCGTCGCCAGCAGCCCATGCGCCCCGTCTCGCGCGGCACCACCCAGCACGGGGACGTGCCAGCCCTGAGCCCGGAGCCTGCGGTGCACTCCCCAGATGCCCAGCGGCGAGAGCGCGACCGTCAGGCCCCCGGCCGACTCCTCAGTGCCGAGCTCGACGACTCCCAGGTCAGCCAGCGTCTCAAGGGCATGGGACAGCGCCGCGCCTTCCTCGTGCTCCTCATCCTCGTCAGCCGGGGCGCCCGGCGGCTCGTCCTTGCGGCGCTGTGTGCCCGCGGCGGCGGCGTAGGCATCAAACAGGCCGTCCATGCGAACCGGGCCGCCGACGGTGTACAAGGCGGTCGCGAGGCCATCCAGGTCCTCGGCGTGCAGGATTGCCGCGAGCGCGCAGTCCCATGCGGCGAGGACCTCCTCGGCGTCCCCGGTGGCCAGGACGGCTCCATGGCTGGCCAGCGTGCCGCCAGGCTCCGGCACGGTCATCCGGGTGGCGACGGCCACCCGCCAGGCGGCGTCGACCTCGCGAGGCGCTAGCTCGAGGGCAGCGGCGGCGGCGGCCGCGACGTCGGCGGCCAGCTCGGCGCCCGATACCAGCTCGGCGCCCGATACCAGCTCGGCGCCCGATGCCAGCTCGCGCCCGTTGGCAGCCCAGCGGCACAGGTCCCTCGCAGCCCGCAGCAGCGGCGCGACGCGGGCAGCAGCCGCCAGTTCATCCCTGGGCGCCAGGCGCACCGGCGGCAGCCGCGGACGGTCCCGGCCGGGTGCGGCCGGAGGGCTGTCCCCGCTGGCGAGGCCGGCGTCCTGGCCTGCTGGCCGGCGCTCGCCCGTGGCGGCGCGGCCATCCTGCGCTGCCTCGCCGCCGCCCCGGCTCGCGGCCGCGGCGCCCTCGGCCGGGCAGGCCGGCCGAGGCCTCGCACTCGGGTTCCGCCGTGAACTTGCCACGCATGCACCCTATGGCCTCAGCCGGGCATAGTCAGATCAGCTCTGCCGGGTCGAGCTGCAACCGGACCGAGCCGGCATCCTTGCGGGCGCTGCGCAAGCCCTGGCCCGATCGCAGGGCGGTCATCATCGCGGCCGCGGCCGGCCGAGGCGCGCGGATCAGGAAACGCAGATTCTCCTGATCCGACTCGCCATATCCCTGCGCGCCATCGGCGGCCACGGGAACGGGCCCTAGCACCTCGGCGCCCTCCGGCAGCCGGACAGCGCTGAGCAGGCCCTTGACCGCGTCAGCGGGACCGGCAACCGAGGCCATGCTGACGGCGGGAGGGAACCGGAGCTCCCGGCGCTCGGCCAGTTCCCGCTCCGCGTGCGTCGCAGGGTCCCAGCGGACCAGCGCCTGGACCACCGGCAGCCCGGCGTCCGCGACGACGATGACGTTCCCCGCATCGGGCCCTGGCCTGACCAGCGCGGCAGCGTTCATCCAGCGGCGCAGCGCCTCCTCCGCCGCCCGCAGGCTGGCCCGGCCAAGCAGCGCCCAGCCATCCAGCAGGACAGCGGCCGCGTATCCCCCGTCGGCGAGCGGCTCGGCTCCCGGCGTCGCCACGACGACCGCGGGCGAGCCGGGCACCTCGGCGATGACGTCAGCTCTGCCAGAGGTCCGCACAGGCACGGACGGAAACGCGCGGCCCAGCTCCTCCGCTGTCCGCCCGGCCCCGGTGACCAGGGCCCGCAGCCCGGTATGCCCGCAGGACGCGCACTGCCGACCGGCCGCCGCCGCGCACCAGCCGCATCGCAACGGCGCCCGCGCGCCGGGCAGCGCGACCGGCCCTCCGCACCGGCCGCAGCGCACCCGGGCGTGACAGCGCTCGCAGGAGACGGCGGCGACATATCCGCGCCGCGGCACCTGGAACAGCACCGGCCCTCGTGCGAGCGCCTCGCGGCATGCGCGCAGGGCAATGCTGGGCAGCCGTGCCGAGCGGGCAGCCTCGTCCCTGGCCAGCTCCGCATCCCCGCCCGCCGCGGTAACGGCGGGAGCGCGCCGGCGCACTGTTGCGCGGCCCGGTTCGAGCGGGCGCGCCCACCCGCTGGCAATGAGCTGCGCGGCTTCGGCAGTACGGGCGAAGCCGCCGACCAGGAACGCGGCCCCGCGGCTGTGCGATCGCAGCGCGAGTACCTCTCTGGCATGCGGATACGGGGCACGCGGCTCCGCGTGCAGATCGTCGCCGTCATCCCAGATCACGACCAGGCCGAGGTCCGCGACCGGAGCGAACATGGCCGAGCGCGTCCCGGCTGCTACTTTCACCTCGCCGCGGGACACTGCCAGCCAGCGGCGGTACCGCTCGGCTGGCCCGAGCTTGGCCGCCAGGCTGACATGCAGGCCGGGCCCGAGCGCGCTGGCCAGCGCGGCATCGATGCGGCGCAGGTCCCGCGCGTCCGGGACGACCACTAGGGCACCGCGTCCCGCCGCTGCCGCCGCAGCTGCCGCCCGCGCGATCTCCTCAGGCCAGTCAGGGCCGGGCAGCGCGGACCAGACGGCGCGCGGCGCACGGCCATCGGCCAGCGCCGCCAGGAACGATGCGCCTGCCGGATACCGGCCCCAGAGTCCAGCGTCAGGCACTCGGCCGGGGCCGGCCTCGCTGCGGACCGACTCCCTCCGGACGGCCTCCCTCCGGACGGCCTCACCCAGGGCGGCCGCCGCCGGGATCTCGCCGGCCCCGGTCTCTCCCGCCAGAGCCCGCGCCGGACCGGCCTCTGCCGCCGCGTGCCGCGGCGGAATCGCCAGCCTCAGCACGTCCGCCAGCGTCCCGCCGTACCTGTCGGCAACCGCGCGGGCCAGCGCCGCGATCTCGGCGGACAGCACGGGCTCGGGCGACACCACCCGCTCCAGGTAGGCGAGCTCCCCTGCATGGTCACTGCCCGCCGCCCGCTCGAGCAGGTAGCCTCCGGCCAGCCGGCCGGCGAACCGGACCCGGACCCGGCAGCCTGGGACCGCGGCTGCCGAGAGCGACTCGGGAATCAGGTAGTCGAAGGGCCGGTCGAGGTGCGGCAGCGGCACGTCAACGGCAACTCGCGCCACGGGCAGGCTAGTCGCGGCAGCCAGAGCGGCGCGGCGACCGCGAGCCTGCCGGGTCCGCTGCTGCGCTGCGCCTGCCACGGGTCCTGTCTTATCAGAGACATCCGACTTGGCAGCGCCGTTCGCTGGCCCGCGCGCTGGGCCAGCGCGCGAGTGCCTAGCGTGCCGGAGACCGCTCGCCGGCTAGCCGGGCCTCGCCGGACTCAGCGGCTCGCAGCCGACCTGAGCGCGTCCACCCGGTCCGTGCGCTCCCACGAGAAGTCGGGCTCCTCACGGCCGAAGTGGCCGTACGCTGCGGTCTGCGCGTAAATCGGGCGGAGCAGGTCCAGGTCCCTGATGATCGCCGCCGGGCGCAGGTCAAAGACCTGCAGCACCGCTTCCTGGATCTGCTCCTCGGCGACCTGCTCTGTGCCGAAGCACTCCACGAACAGTCCGACCGGCTTTGCCTTGCCGATGGCATAGGCCACCTGGGCCTCGCAGCGGTCCGCCAGGCCGGCCGCGACGACGTTCTTGGCGACCCAACGCATCGCGTAGGCAGCGCTGCGGTCAACCTTGGACGGATCCTTGCCGGAGAAGGCACCTCCGCCGTGCCGGGCCATGCCGCCGTACGTATCGATGATGATCTTGCGGCCGGTCAGGCCGGCGTCACCCATCGGGCCGCCGATCTCGAACCGCCCGGTCGGGTTGACCAGAAGCCTGTAGTTCGCGGTATCGATCTCGAGCCCGGCAAGCACCGGATCCACGACGTGCTCGCGGATATCCGGCGCCAGGAGTTCCTTCAGGTCGATCGCCGGAGCGTGCTGGGTAGAGACGACGACCGTGTCGAGCCGCACCGCCTCGGCTCCCACGTACTCGATGGTCACCTGGGTCTTACCGTCCGGGCGGATGTAGGGCACCGTCCCGTTGCGGCGGACCTCCGATAGCCGGCGCGCGAGCCGGTGCGCCAGCATGATCGGCAGCGGCATGAGCTCGGGCGTCTCACGGCACGCATAGCCGAACATCAGTCCCTGGTCCCCCGCGCCCTGCCGGTCCAGCTCGTCTATCCCCTCGCCCTCCCGGTGCTCGAATGCCTCGCGCACGCCCTGAGCGATGTCGGGTGATTGCGAGCCAATCGACACGGAGACCCCGCAGGATGCCCCGTCATACCCCTTGGCCGACGAGTCATAGCCGATCTCGAGGATTTTCTCCCTGATCAGCCCGGGGATATCGACATACGTCTCGGTGGTCACCTCTCCGGCGACATGCACCTGCCCGGTGGTGATGAGTGTCTCCACGGCCACCCGGCTGCGCGGGTCCCCTTTCAGCATGCCATCAAGGATGGCATCGCTGATCTGGTCGGCCATCTTGTCGGGATGGCCCTCAGTGACCGATTCGGAGGTAAAAAGACGACGAGTCACCTGACATCCTATTCTTCAGCATCCGAGCTATGGCATCGCCGCAGTGTAGCGGGGCAGAACTAGCGGGCAGAACTAGGCAGGACGGCGCCGATGACCATCCGGCGCACGGCTACCCGAGCCTGCTAGCCACCAGGTCCCAGATGATATCGGCAAGTACTTCCTTCGGACCGCGTGGCACGTGGGTCTGCGTGCCATCTTCCGCCAGGATCACGGCCTCATTGTCGCTTGTGCCGAAGGCGAGCCCGTCCCCGACCTGGTTCACGACCAGCAGGTCGCATCCCTTGGCGGCCAGCTTTGCCTGCCCGTTGGCGAGCACGTCGCTAGTCTCCGCGCCGAATCCGACGATGACCTGGCCGGGCCGGGGCCGCTTGACGGACAACTCGCGCAGGATGTCGGGGTTCTCGGTGAGAGCGACCGGCGCCGGGAGCGCGCCCGCTTTCTTGATCTTCGAGTCGCTCCTGGTCTCCGGCCGGTAGTCGGCCACTGCCGCGGCCATGACCACCGCATCAGCGTCCGCTGCCGCGGCCAGGACGGCGTCATGCATCTGCCGGGCGGATATCACCTGCACGACGCGGGCGCCCGCCGGGTCCGCCAGAGAGGTGTTCGCGGCCACCAGGGTTACCCTGGCACCGCGCGCCGCGGCAGCGCTGGCCAGCGCGTAGCCCTGCCTGCCCGATGACCAGTTGCCCAGGAACCGGACCGGGTCCAGCTCCTCCCTGGTGCCGCCCGCCGACACCACGACCCGCTGCCCGGCCAGGTCCGGCGCCAGGCCGGCGACGCCGCGTGCCAGCACCCGCTCGGCGACCCGGAACAGCTCGGCGGGCTCCGGGAGCCTTCCCGGCCCGGTGTCGGGGCCGGTGAGGCGCCCGGAGGCAGGGTCGAGGACCAGGATGCCCCGGCTGCGCAGGGTGGCCACGTTGGCCCTGGTGGCCGGGTGGTCCCACATCTCGGTGTGCATGGCCGGCGCGAAGACGACCGGGCAGCGCGCGGTGAGCAGTACCGCCGTCAGCAGGTCTGCGGACATCCCCGCCGCCGCGCGCGCCATCAGGTCCGCGGTTGCGGGGGCGACGAGGACAAGGTCAGCACCCTGCCCGAGCCGGACGTGCGGTACCTCGTGCACATCGTCCCAGGCGCTGGTGCTGACTGGCTCGCCGGACAGCGCGGCCCAGGTCGCCTCGCCGACGAAGCGCAGCGAGTCTGGCGTAGGGACGACGCGGACACGGTGACCGGACTCGGTCAGCAGGCGGAGCAGCTCGCAGGACTTGTAGGCGGCAATGCCCGCGCCCACTCCGAGGATGATGCGCATCGGCAGCTGCCCGAATCGGACTCAGGCCGCCGGGCTCAGGCCGCCGGGGGCTGCTCCGTCGCTTCGGCGCTGAGCAGCCGCTCGCTGATCTCTCGCAGTGCGATGGAAAGCGGCTTCTCCTGAACGCGGGTCTCGACGAGCGGACCGACGTACTCCAGCAGGCCCTCACCGAGCTGGGCGTAGTAGGCGTTGATCTGGCGGGCCCGCTTCGACGCCATGATCACCAGGCCGTACTTGCTGTCCACGACATCAAGCAGGTCATCGATCGGCGGGTTGATGATTCCTTCTGGGGCGGGAGTCCCTGCCACTTTGTGCCTTCCGGTTCTGGTGCGCGCTCATTGGGCCGACTGGGCCGCCATCAAGGCTACCAGCTGACGGCATACGTCCTCGACGGATGTGTTAACCAGCGTGATATCAAACTCGCCGCCCGCCTCGAGCTCGGCCCTGGCAGCCTCAAGCCGCGCTCTGATGACGTCGGGGGACTCGGTCTCCCGACCCGTGAGGCGGCGGACAAGCTCCGCCCACGACGGAGGGGCGAGAAAGACCAGGAGCGCGCCAGGCACCGCCTGGCGGACCTGGCGCGCGCCCGCCACATCAATCTCCAGCAGCGACGGGACACCGGCCCTGAGCTTCTCCTCCAGAGGCGCACGCGGAGTGCCGTACTTGTTTCCCGCAAACTGCGCCCATTCAAGAAGCTCGCCGGCGGCGGCCATTTCGTCGAAATCACGTTCGCTGACGAAATAGTACTCGCGGCCGCCGACCTCGCCCGGCCGCGGTTTCCTCGTGGTGACGGAAACCGACAGCCAGATCTGCGGCCACGCCCGCCTCAGGCTCCTGACCACCGTGCTCTTGCCCACGCCAGACGGCCCGGAGAGCACGGTGAGACGGGCAGGGACAGGGGTGCCACGGGCCGACCCGCGGCAAACGGGCGGATCGGCCACGGACCTGTGTCCCCCGCCCCTGGTCTCTGCCGTGTCGGTCAGTTATCGCCGCCAAGCTTGAACTCGTTCTCCAGTGCCGTCCGCTGGTTGGCGCCGAGACCGCGGACTCGCCGCGATTCCGCGATGCCGAGCCGCTCCATGATCTGCTTGGCGCGCACCTTGCCCACGCCAGGCATGGACTCCAGCAGTGCTGACACCTTCATCTTCCCGACAATATCGTCGGTCTGGCCCTCCTTGAGGACCTGTGGCAGGGTCGTCAAACCGTGCTTCAGCCGGTTCTTGACCTCCGCACGGTCTTTGCGCGCCTTGGCCGCCTTCTCAAGCGCCGCCGCCCGCTGATCGGGGGTAAGTGGAGGAAGAGCCACGCGTGGTCACCTCGGGTTTCGTTATCGAAAAACTCGCTCCGCGAGGGGAAACTAGCGACTTCGGCTGGCAACGGCAACGCAAACCCCCGTTTGTCACGTCACAAATTGCCCAGTATTACCTACCGAGCACGGCCAGATACTTAGAGTAGTCAAATATGGCCTCTCCAGCCAGCGGAGACCGTAACTGCCCGGCCGCGGTCACCGGCCTGCCGGCTAGCTCCGTTCGCCGTAAAATCCGGTCCGTCGGGGGCGCCGCCGTGCCAGAGCGGCATCCGGGAGCCTGCACACGGCGCGCGGCACCCGGCTGTCGCCGACGGCCGGGTTGTCCCGGCTCAGCCCAACGTCGCCTCGATCCGCCGGATCGAGGCTGCGAGCGCTGCCGCTGCCGCTCCAGGGTCGGCGGCGCCGGTGATCGGGCGGCCGATGACAAGCAGGTCAGCCCCCGCGCGCAGCGCCTCCTCCGGCGTGGCGATCCTGGCCTGGTCGTGCGCATCCGAGCCGGCCGGCCGCACGCCCGCGGTGATCAGGGTGATCTGAGGGCCCACTTCGGCGCGGACTGCGGCAACCTCCTGCGCCGAGCAGACCAGGCCGCGCGCTCCAGCCTGCACGGCCAGCCCGGCTAGCCTCCGGACGGCGTCGCTGACCGGGGCCGCCAGCCCAATCTGGTCAAGATCGGCGGCGCTGAGCGAGGTAAGGACCGTCACCGCGACGATCTTCGTATCCGGCGCGGCCTGGACTGCCGCGCGGATGGCCGCCGCCCCCGCTGCCGCGTGCACGGTCAGCAGGCCGGGCCTGAGCCGCGCGACCGCGCGCGCGGCTCCCGCGACAGTGACCGGAATGTCATGCAGCTTGAGGTCGAGGAAGACGTCCACGCCGCTCGCGCCCCGGACCGATGCGACGACCTCGGGGCCGTACCTCAGGTACAGCTCCAGCCCGATTTTCACCGTGCTGACGTGCGGCGTAATCAGGCCCGCCCAGCGCGCCGCGGTCTCCAGGTCGGGTGCATCGAGCGCGACGGCGATCGGCGCTTGGTAGTTCACGGCCCTCTCCTCTACAGCACGTTGCCCGTCAGCCTGCGCCGTGCTGCCGCGCGAGGCTCGTGCGCCAGGCCGACGACATCGGCCAGATGCTCCACGCCCCGGCGCGCCAGTTCCTCCTCCAGCTCGCGCAGGATGCGGACGCACGCGGACGGGTCATGGAAGATCGTCGTGCCGACGCCGACCATCGATGCCCCGGCCAGGATCAGCTCCAGCGCATCCCTGCCGGTCCGCACGCCGCCCATCCCGATGATCGGGACGTCGGGCAGTGCCTCGCGGACCTGCCAGATGCAGCGCACCGCCACCGGCCGGATCGCGGGCCCTGACAGCCCGCCGGTAATCCCGGCCAGCACCGGCCGCATCGTGTCGGTGTCGATGGCCATGCCGAGCAGGGTATTGATCATCGAGAGCCCGTCCGCGCCAGCCGACACGCACGCCCTGGCGATCGCCACTATGTCGGTGACATCTGGCGAGAGCTTCGCGAATACCGGGATGTCGTAGCGGGCGCGGCCCCGGACCGCCTCGGTCACCGCCGCGGCGGCGCCAGGGTCGCAGGCGAAGACCTGCCCCCTGTGCTCCACGTTCGGGCACGAGATATTGACCTCGATCGCCGTCACGCCTGCGGCGTCGGACAGCCGGGCGGCCAGCTCGGCGTATTCCTCGACGGTGCTGCCGGCGATCGAGACGACTGCTCGGGCGCCGCGCGCCAGCAGCCACGGCAGGTCCCGGCGCAGGAACGCGTCGATGCCTGGCCCCTGCAGGCCGATGGAGTTGAGCATGCCACTCGGCGTTTCCGCCATGCGCGGCGTCGGCCGGCCTGCACGGGGCCCGAGCATCACCGACTTGGTGACGACCGCGCCGATCTTGGAGACGTCGAAGAACTGCGCGAGCTCGCGGCCGGAGCCCGCGCAGCCGGATGCGGTGAGGATCGGATTCGGCAGCTCGACATGGCCGAGCCGGGTCCGCAGGTCAGGTGCCATGCCCCTGCTTCCCGGCCGGCTGCTCAGGATGCGGGTGCCCGGAGTTCGCCGCCGCGGCCTGCGCCGCGCGGCGCGACCTGGGCTCCCAGCCGGGCGCGCCGAACGCGTCGAACGGGATGGTGCCCACCTCGTCCCAGCGCACCTGCTCGCCGCGGAAGACCGGCCCGTCGAGGCATGAACGCACCATCCGGGTGATCCCGTCCGTGCCCACCACCGGCAGCACGCAGGTCATGCAGACTCCCACCCCGCAGGCCATCGCTTCTTCCACCGCGACCTGCACGGGAATGTCGTAGCGGCCGCCCAGCGCCGTCACCTGGCGCAGCATCGGCATCGGGCCGCATGCATAGATGACATCCGTCCTGGCCTCGTGGATCACCTGGCCGAGCATGTCCGTGACCAGCCCGCGGACGCCGAGTGAGCCGTCTTCGGTCGTGATGGTCGCCGAGCGGCCGGTCCGGCGCGCTGTCAGCGCGCCGAAGATTCGGTCCCCGCTGGCGGCGCCGAGCAGGAAGTCGACTGAGCATCTGCGCTCGCGCAGCCGGGCGGCCAGCGAGAACAGCGGAGCGCTGCCGTAGCCGCCGCCGACGAGCAGGCAGCTCACGGGGTCACGCGGCACCGGGAACGGCCGTCCCAGCGGCCCGGTGATGTCCAGCACGTCCCTGGCCCGCCGTTCCGCCAGCCACCGGGTTCCCGGGCCGATGGCCGAGAAGACGAACTCCACCGTGCCGCCGTGATCCGGCCGCACGTCGTGGATCGAGAAGGCGCGGCGCAGCAGCATAGAGGTGTCCGGGCCGCCCACCGCCAGCGCTACGAACTGGCCAGGCCGAAAGCGCGCGGCAATGCCGGGCGCCACGATGGTCATCGCGTGGTACGCGTCCACCCGGCGGACCGTCAGCACAGTGCCGCGCACCTGCACGGGGCCCGATTCGGAATCGGTATCGTTCGGCGTCATGGCGCCGCGCTCGTCCCCCGCAGCCGCGCCGCGTGCTCCTGCAGCGACCGCACGCCTACCTCATCCCTGTTGATCGCCTCAATGCCCTGCACGGCCGCCGCCAGACCCTGAACCGTGGTCACGCACGGAATGCCGCGCCGCACGGCGGCGGTGCGGATCTCGTATCCGTCCCGGCGCGGCCCGGAGTGGCCGGGGCCGCCGTACGGCGTGTTCACGATGAGATCCACCTGGCCGGACAGGATCCGCTCCACGATCGTCGGCTCGCCGTCCGGCCCAGTGCCGTCGCTGTGCTTACGCACGATCGTGGCACGGACTCCGTTTCGCCGCAGTACCTCCCCAGTTCCCTTGGTTGCCCAGATCTCGAAGCCCAGGTCGGCGAGGCGCTTGACCGGGAAGATCATCGAGCGCTTGTCCTTGCTCGTGACCGAGACGAACGCCCGGCCCTTGACCGGCAGCGGCCCGTAGGCGGCCGCCTGGGACTTCGCGTACGCGGTCCCGAACACCTCATCGATGCCCATGACCTCGCCGGTAGAGCGCATCTCAGGGCCGAGCACGGTGTCGACGCCCTCGCCCCTGGCGTTGCGGAACCTGCCGAACGGGAGCACCGCCTCCTTGACGGCGATCGGCGCGTCGAGCGGCAGGGTGCCGCCATCGCCGTCGGCGGGGAGCATCCCCTCGGAGCGCAGGGCAGCCACCGTCGCGCCCAGCATGATCCTGGCTGCCGCCTTGGCCAGCGGCACCGCCGTCGCCTTGGACACGAACGGCACGGTCCGCGACGCCCGCGGGTTAGCCTCGAGCACGTACAGCACGCCCGCGGCGAGCGCGTACTGAACGTTGAGCAGCCCGCGCACGCCGACGCCACGGGCGATCGCCTCGGTCGAGGACCTGATCTTCTCGATGTACTCACGGCCGAGGGTGATCGGCGGCAGGGCGCAGGCCGAGTCGCCGGAGTGGATGCCGGCCTCCTCGATGTGCTCCATCACGCCGCCCAGGTAGAGTTCCGCGCCGTCATAGAGCGCGTCCACGTCGATCTCGATCGCGTCGTCGAGGAACCTGTCGATCAGGACCGGGTGCTCCGGGCTCGCCTCGGTGGCGCGCCGCACGTAGGCATCCAGCGTCGCGTCGTCATAGACGATCTCCATGCCGCGGCCGCCGAGCACGTAGGACGGCCGCACCAGCACCGGATAGCCGATCTCCTGCGCCACGGCCCTGGCGTCGGCCACCGACATGGCCGTGCCATGCCGTGGCGCGAGCAGTCCGGCGGCGGCCAGCACCACGCCGAACTCCCCCCGGTCCTCCGCCAGGTGGATCGCCTCCGGCGACGTCCCGACCATCGGCACCCCCTCGGCGGCCAGGGCCCTGGCCAGGCCGAGCGGGGTCTGGCCGCCCAGCTGGACGATGACCCCGGCGACCGGGCCGCTGGCCTGCTCGGCGCGCACCACCTCGAGCACGTCCTCGAGGGTGAGCGGCTCGAAGTACAGCCGGCCCGAAGTGTCGTAGTCGGTCGATACTGTCTCAGGGTTGCAGTTGACCATCACGGTCTCGTAGCCGACAGCCGACAGCGCGAAGGAGGCATGCACGCAGGCATAGTCGAACTCGATGCCCTGCCCGATCCGGTTCGGCCCGCTGCCGAGGATGATCACCTTCGGGCGGTCGCCGGACGGTACCTCGGTCTCGTCATCGTAGGTCGAGTACAGGTAGGGCGTCCGGGCCGCGAACTCGGCCGCGCAGGTGTCCACCATGTGGTAAACGGGAGCGACCTGCAGGTCCCGGCGCAGCTGGCGGGCCTGCGTCTCGGTCAGCCCCCGGAGCTGGCCGATCTGCGCGTCGGAGAATCCGGCAGCCTTCACGGCCCGCATCGACTCGGCGGTAGGCGGCCCGCCATCCGCGAGCCGTTTCGCTTGCTCTTGGATGGAAGCGATCTGGTCGAGGAACCAGGGATCGATCCCGGTCGCCCCGGCCAGGTCCGGCACGCTGGCGCCCGCCCGGATCGCCTGGTGCAGCGTGGCCATCCGGCCGTCGTGCGGCATGGCGGAGCGCGCGATGAGCTCGGCCTTGTCCCCGGCCGGATCCTGCCAGCTGAAGGCAGCGCCGCTCTGCTCCAGCGAGCGCAGCGCCTTCTGCAGGGCCTCGGGGAAACTGCGCCCGATCGCCATCGCCTCGCCGACCGACTTCATGTGCGTGGTCAGCACCGGGTCGGCGCCGGGGAATTTCTCGAACGCGAACCTGGGCACCTTGACGACCACGTAGTCCAGGGCGGGCTCGAAGCAGGCCGGGGTCTCGCCGGTGATGTCGTTGCGGATCTCGTCCAGCGTGTAGCCGATCGCGAGCCGCGCCGCGATCTTGGCGATCGGGAAGCCGGTCGCCTTGGAGGCCAGCGCCGACGACCGGGACACGCGCGGGTTCATCTCGATCAGGACCATCCGGCCGGTGGCCGGGTGCACGGCGAACTGGATGTTGCAGCCGCCGGTGTCCACCCCGACCGCGCGCAGGACCGCGATCGCGGTGTCGCGCATGCGCTGGTACTCGCGGTCGGTCAGGGTCATCGCCGGCGCGACCGTGACCGAGTCGCCGGTATGCACGCCCATCGGGTCGATGTTCTCGATCGAGCAGACCACGACCACGTTGTCGCTACGGTCGCGCATCAGCTCGAGCTCGAACTCCTTCCAGCCGAGGATCGACTCCTCCAGGAGCACCTCGGTGACCGGGCTGGCGTCCAGGCCCGCTCCGGCCATCCGGCGCAGGTCCTGCTCGCCGTGGGCGATATCGGACCCGGACCCGCCCAGGGTGAACGACGGGCGGACGACGACCGGGTAGCCGAGCGCGTCCGCGGCCTGCTCGCACTGCGCCATCGTGTGGCAGATTCGGCTCTTCGGCACCTCGGCGCCGAGATCGGTGACGATCTCCTTGAACCGCTTCCTGTCCTCCCCCGCCCGGATCGCGTTGATGTCGGCTCCGATCAGCTCCACGCCGAAGCGCGTGAGGATCCCGGCATCATGCAGAGCGACGGCCGCGTTCAGCGCGGTCTGGCCGCCCAGCGTCGCGAGGACCGCGTCGGGCCGCTCCCGTGCGATCACCTTCTCCAGCACGTCGAGCGTGATCGGCTCGACGTAGGTCGCGTCGGCGAACTCGGGATCGGTCATGATCGTGGCCGGGTTGGAGTTGACCAGGCTGACCCGGATGCCTTCCTCGCGCAGGACGCGGCACGCCTGGGTCCCGGAGTAGTCGAACTCGCAGGCCTGGCCGATCACGATCGGGCCGGAGCCGATCACCAGGATCGAGTTCAGGTCAGCGCGCCTGGGCATCGTGCCCGCCTCCCCCGGCCGCCGTGCTCCGTCGCGGCGCCCCGCCGGCACCACCCGCACCATCGTGCACCTGCGCCACGCCCAGGGGTCGGGCATCGTGACCGTGGCCACCCTCCACCGTCATCGGGCACCCTCCATCAGCTCGCAGAACTCGCCGAACAGCCCCGCCGCGTCGTGCGGCCCCGGTGCCGCCTCCGGGTGGTACTGGACGCTGAACGCGGGGACATCAAGCAGGCGAAGCCCCTCGACCACTCCGTCGTTGAGGTTGACGTGCGTGATGGCGGCCCAGCCGAACGCAGTCTCGAACCGGGCGAATCCCCCGGCACCCCCGGCCTGCGGGCCGCCGGCGCCGGCGCCCGTGCCCGGCATCGCCACCGCGAAGCCGTGATTGTGGCTGGTGATCTGGACCCGGCCGGTCCGCAGGTCCTTCACCGGCTGGTTCACGCCGCGGTGCCCGAAGCGCAGCTTGTAGGTGCCCAGGCCGATCGCCCGGCCGAGGATCTGGCTGCCCAGGCAGATGCCGAACACGGGCAGCCCGGCGGCCAGGATCTCGCGCATGGCCTCGACCGCGTATCCCGCGGCGGCCGGGTCGCCGGGCCCATTGGAGAAGAACGCCCCGTCCGGGCTGAGCGCGAGGATCTCCGCCGCGGTGGCGGTCGCCGGAAGCACGCGCACCTCGCAGCCCAGGCGCGCCATCGACCGGGGCGTAGCCGCCTTGATGCCCAGGTCGACCGCGGCCACCCGGTACCTGACTGGCGTCCCGGCCGGCGGCTCAACCGTGTAGGGCTCGGCCGTGGACACCTCGCGGGCCAGGTCAGCGCCGGCCATCGCCGGGCTGGCGAGGACCCGCTCGAGCAGCGGGCCGGGATCTGCCTCCCGCGTGCTGATCGCGGCCCGCATCACCCCGCGCTCGCGCAGGTGCCGGGTCAGCGCCCTGGTGCCGCTGATCGCGATCCCGGTGACGCCCTGAGCGCGCAGCTCGTCCTCCAGCCCGCGGGCCGCGCGCCAGCTGGAGGCGATCCTGGCCGGCTCGCGGACCACGTAGCCGCTGACCCAGATCCGCCGGGACTCAGGGTCCTCGTCATTGACGCCGGTATTGCCGATGTGCGGCGCGGTCATCGCGACGATCTGCCGACAGTAGGACGGGTCAGTCAGGGTTTCCTGGTAGCCGGTCATTCCGGTGTTGAACACCATCTCGCCGAAGGTCTCGCCGTCCGCCCCGTAGGCGGTGCCGCGGAAGGTCACGCCATCCTCGAGCACGAGCAGCGCGGGCCGGCCTGCGGCGTGCTGGCCTGTCACCGGGCCAGCTTCCCGTCGAGCACGGTCGGGCGGCCGCGCAGGAAGGTGGCCACCACCTGACCGGGCAGGACCATCCCGGCGAATGGCGTGTTGCGGCTCTTGGAGGCATGTGCCGCTGGGTCCACCGCCTCTCGCGGTGCCGGGTCGTACAGCACCAGGTTCGCCGGGGAGCCGGGCGTCAGCAGGCAGCCGTGCCTGCCGATGCCACGCGGGCCGGCCCCGTGATCCCCGGCCCCGTGATCCCCGGCCCCGTGATCCCCGGCCCCGTGATCCCCGGCCCCGTGACCCCCGGCCCCGTGACCCCCGGCCCCGCGGCCGGTGCCGCGATGCTCTGTGCCGCGATCGCCGCTGCCGTGACCGTCGAGCCGGCCGATGGCTGCCGGGCGGGCGGACATCCGGTCAGCGACGCCTGCCCAGTCGAGCAGGCCGGTCTCGACCATCGCCGCGTGCACCACCCGCAGCGCGGTCTCCAGGCCGGTCATGCCGAACACGGCCGCGGCCCACTCGGTCTCCTTGTCCTCCGGCGAGTGCGGCGCATGATCGGTAGCGACGCAGTCGATGGTCCCGTCGGCGAGCCCTTCCCTGAGCGCGGCCACGTCGGCCGCGGTGCGCAGCGGCGGGTTGACCTTGAAGATCGGGTCGTAACTGGCGGCCAGCTCGTCGGTGAGCAGCAGGTGATGGGGGGTCACCTCGGCGGTTACTCGCCAGCCCTTCGCCTTGGCGGAGCGGATGATCTCCACCGATCCCGCGGTAGAGACATGGCAGACGTGCAAGGCAGAGCCCACGTGCGCGGCCAGCAGGCAGTCGCGGGCGATGATCGCCTCCTCGGCGACGGCGGGCCAGCCCGCCAGCCCGAGCCTGCCCGAGATCTCGCCCTCGTTTACCTGCGCGCCCTCGGTGAGCCTCGGCTCCTGCGCGTGCTGGGCGATGACGCCGTCGAAGGCCTTGACGTACTCCAGTGCCCGCCGCATGAGGACCGCATCGGAGACACACCGCCCGTCGTCGGAGAAAATCCGGACCCGCGCGGCAGAGTCCGCCATCGCGCCAAGCTCCGCGAGCCGGCTGCCGGCCAGGCCGACGGTGACCGCCCCGACCGGCTGCACGTCGCACCTGCCCGCCTGCTGGCCCAGCCGCCAGATCTGCTCGACGACGCCCGCGGTATCGGCAACCGGATCGGTGTTGGCCATCGCGTGCACCGCGGTGTACCCGCCGAGCGCCGCGGCCGCGGTCCCGCTCGCCACGGTCTCGGCGTCCTCCCGGCCGGGCTCCCGCAGATGGGCGTGCAGGTCCACGAGGCCGGGCAGCAGGATCAGGCCATCGGCATCCAGCAGCCGGGCGCCCGGCTCGGCGCCGCCGTCACAGCCGGCCCCGATCTCGGCGATCACCCCGTCGCTCAGCAGGAAGTCCGCGGGCTCGCCCCCCAGCGGCCTGGCACCCGTGATCACCCAGGCTCTCGGATCGGCGCCTGATGCCGCGGGGGCCTTTGCCCGGCCGGTCACTGCTGTGCCTCCGATCCGCCTAGGAGCAGGTAGAGCACGGCCATCCGGACGCTGACCCCATTGGCGACCTGCTCGACGATCGTGGAACGCGCGGAATCCGCCACCTCGGCCGCGATCTCCACGCCCCGGTTCATCGGGCCCGGGTGCATCACGATGGCGTGCTCGGGCAGCAGCGCCACCCGGTCAGCGTCCAGCCCGTACCTGCGGCTGTACTCGCGCACGCTGGGAAAGTAAGCGGCGCTCATCCGCTCCTGCTGCACCCGCAGCATCATCACCACGTCGCTCTTCGGCAGCGCCGCCGACAGGTCGTACCCAACCGAGCAAGGCCAGCCGCCGACTGCCACCGGCAGCAGTGTGGGCGGGGCCACCAGGGTGACCTCGGCCCCGAGCGTGTGCAGCAGCAGCATGTTGGACCGCGCAACCCTGCTGTGCAGGACGTCACCGACGATGGTCACCCGCAGCCCGTCCAGCCGTCCTAGCCTGCGCCGCATCGTGAACGCATCCAGGAGTGCCTGGGTGGGATGCTCGTGGGTGCCGTCACCGGCGTTGACGACGCTTCCGCGCACCCAGCGGGCCAGCCGGTGCGGGGCGCCTGAGGCCGGGTGCCGGATCACGACGGCATCGGCGCCCATCGCCTCGAGCGTCAGCGCCGTGTCCTTGAGGCTCTCGCCCTTCGCGACGCTGGATCCCTTGGCGGAGAAGTTGATCACGTCGGCCGACAGCCGCTTGGCCGCGGCCTCGAACGAGATCCTGGTCCGCGTGGAGTCCTCGTAGAAGAGGTTGACGACCGTCCGGCCGCGCAGTGTGGGCAGCTTCCTGATCGGCCGGTCGGCCACCTGCGCCAGCTCATCGGCTGTATCCAGGATCAGCAGTGCATCTGCCCGGCTCAGGTCGGCGGCGGAGATCAGATGACGGTTCATGCGCCCGCCCGCTTGCCCGCGCCGCCGCCGAGATTCTCCTCAAGGGTCACCGCATCCTGGCCGTCCACCTCAGCGAGCAGGACCCGCACCACCTCGGCGGGCGAGGTCGGCAGGTTCTTGCCCACGTAGTCGGGCCGGATCGGGAGCTCGCGATGGCCCCTGTCGACGAGTACCGCAAGCTGAACGGACCTCGGCCTGCCGATGTCGCCCAGCGCATCGAGCGCGGCCCGGACGGTCCGGCCCGAGTACAGGACGTCATCAACCAGCACCACGATCATGCCGTCGATGCCCGACGGCGGCACCTCTGTATGGCCGAGCGCCCTGGCTGGCCGGAGCCGGAGGTCATCCCGGTACATGGTGATATCCAGCGAGCCGGACGGGACCGCACGCCCCTCGACCTGCGCCAGGCGGTCGGCTAGCCGGTGCGCGAGCGGCACCCCCCTGGTCGGGATGCCCAGCAGGACGACATCGCCGGCGCCGCCGGTCCGCTCGAGGATCTCGTGAGCGATCCTGGTGAGCGCCCGCCTGATCTCTGCTGGCTCAAGGACCGTCCTGGCGCTCGGTGATCCGGAGCTAGCAGATACCCGATCGCCAGAGCCCCGATCACCGCTGGCCGGGTGGATCGCGTGCACAATAAGGACCCCCTTTCCCGCCTCACTGGACGGGCCTTAAAGGACGTCTGTCTGCAGCACCGTACCAGCCGGGACGTGGTGGGCCGCTCAAGCAGCGCTCGACCCGCCCGGAAATGCTTGCACGGAGTGTGACCGTGTGTCACGTTTGCGATATAATGTGATTATCAAACATTATTTCGGAACATCGCAGCGGCTCCCGGCCGGGCCACATCAGCCGGAAATGCCGGCGCCATCAGGCTTTTGCCGAGCGGAGGGACCCGCCGGAGCGGTCGCGCGAGGATGCGCCATCGCGCGTAAGTTCATCCGCTTTTTGCCATTCGGCTTGACCTTGTCGCCCTCGCGGCCTACCGTCACTGTCCGTAACCATCGCTAGTCAGCTACGACAGGCCAGGGGGCCGAGGATCATGCCATCTGAATACGCCAAGACCTTGGGCGCGCGACTGCGCGCCATCCGCACGCAGCAGGGCCTCTCGCTGCACGGCGTCGAAGAGAAGTCCCGCGGCCGGTGGAAGGCCGTCGTGGTTGGCTCCTACGAGCGCGGCGACCGCTCCGTGACCGTGCAGAAGCTGGCCGATCTCGCCGAGTTCTACGGCGTTCCCGTGTCGGAGCTGCTGCCAGGCGACGTGCTGCCCACCTTGATCGCCCCATCGCCCAAGCTCGTCATCGACCTCGAACGCATGGCCCAGCTGCCGAAGGACCAGGCCGGGCCGCTGGCCCGTTATGTGGCGACGATTCAGAGCCAGCGTGGTGACTACAACGGCCGGGTGCTGTCGATTCGCCAGGAGGACCTGCGCTCGCTGGCGGTCATCTACGACAAGACGCCTGCAGACCTGACTGAGCAGCTGATCGGCTGGGGAATCCTGGACTCTGACGCGCGCGGAGCCATCGAGTCATTCTGAGCCGGGGCCAGGCTGGGCTAGGTTCGCGCCCCAGGACCGTGCCCGCGTCCGGCGTCAAGTCAGGCCCGCAGTCTGACGGCCCCGCCTTCGCGTGACCCGACTGGCCCCGCTCCGGGCAGCCGGCTAGCCGGCTGTCCGGAGTGGCAGCGGCGGCTGAGCAGCCACCCCCAGGGTGCTCTCTGCTAGCGACACGAACGTCTCCGCATCGTGCAGCAGGTCATCTGCCTCGCGGAGGGATACCGCGCGGGGAAGCCCAGCCTCGGCCGCCGCGCGCTTGCCCGCCCCGGCGGCGAAGAATGCGGCCCACTCGCACAGCGCGGGCTCGACTCGCGGCAGCAGCTCCCAGACACTTTGCGGTCGCTTCCTGCGCGTCGAGGCGCCAGGCTCCGCCCTGGCCGCCACGACTGCGGCCGCGGCCCGGAGGGCTGCCAGGTGAGCGCTGACGTACCTGCCGCCGGCTGAGGCCTCGCCCTCGGCCGCTGCGAGCCCGTGCCGGGCGGACTCAAGGAGCGCCAGTGCAGACGGCGCGACCCTACACCTGGGCCTTTCCGGACGCACCTGCGTGGTAGTGCTCATGGCAACTCCTCCACATCCGCTGAGCCGCGGCCAGGCGAGACGCTTCCCCACGTCACGCCCGGCCGGGCGCCAGGCTGGCCGCCGGGGGGTGACGGCCAGCCGGGCTTCACTGATCTGATTCGAACATAGATTCGGTTCACTGTCCAGCTCGTTTGTAGCTACGTTCGAAGTTACAAGGGGGGTCTGACAAAATGCATGCCCGATCGTTCCGCCGTGGGGCCCGGGCCCGCCGGGCAACCCGCCGTGGCCGGCCCGCCCGGGCTACCCGCCGTGGCCGGCCCGCCCGGGCAACCCGCCGTGGCCTGGCCGGGTTCTCCCCGGAAGTCCTGGTGCTCGGCGTTCCCTCGCCAGATAGCACGGAGGTGCCGCTGATCGGGCCGGACCGCGACGTAGTACCCGGCTCTAGGATCTAGTAGCTCCGGCGTCGCATACGCTTGCCGCCGTGCGAGGCGCTGCGGTGATACGGGAACTCGGCCCGGCGAGCTTCCTGGCCGAGCTTGGCGCGCTGACGGCGGTCTATGCGGCCGCCATGAATCCTGCCCCCGACGACCTTCCGGGTCGGCGCTCGATCATGGAGCGGCACGCCGGGCATGGCGGCTTTCGCGCGGTTGTCGTATCGGCGGATCACGCCGGTCCGGTCATCGCGTTCGCGTACGGCTTTCGCGGCCAGGCTGGGCAGTGGTGGCACGACATCGTCACGTCGGGGATCACCGCAGCCGCCGGATACCCGTCTGCCGCCGGATGGATGGCGGACGTCCTGGAGATAGCCGAGGTGCACGTGCACCCGGACTACCAGCATCGAGGTACCGGCCGCAGCATGCTGTTCACGCTGACGGCAGGCCGGACCGAGCGCACTGCCGTCCTGTCCACCAGAGATGCTGACTCCACGGCCAGGCGCCTGTACCGCGGCCTTGGCTTCGCCGACCTGCTGACCGGCTACAGCTTCCCCGGCGGCGGGCCTCGCTATGCCGTCATGGGAGCGGTGCTGCCGCTGCGCGATATGCCCGGAGCCTGCGCAGCACCGGCCGATGACACTGACGAGAGGGCGTCAGCTCCCGGCGCATGATCGTGGCGGCGCCGGTCAGCGAGGCCGAGCAGCTGATAGATCTCCTTAGTCGCCCTCGATCCGTTGAGCGTGTAGAAATGCAGGCCCGGCACCCCTTCGGCGAGAAGTCGCTCGCACATTCCCGCCGCGTACTCGACCCCGATCTTCCGCATCGCGGCCTTGTCGGTCCCGTGCTCGGCTAGCTGATCCGCCAGCTGCGGAGGAAAGCGCGCTCCGGACAGCAGCACGATGTTCTTGATCATCGCGAGGTTGGTGATCGGCATGATCCCGGCAATGATCGGCACGTCGCAGCCCCGCGCGGCGACATCGTCCCGCAGCCGCAGGTAGTCGTCCGGATAGAAGAACAGCTGGGTGATGGCGAAGTCAGCCCCGGCTTGGCATTTTTGGATGAAGTATGAAATATCAGAATCCCGGCTGGCTGAGCGGGCATGTCCCTCCGGGAAGGCGGCGACGCCGACGCAGAAGTCGCCGGACGCCTTGACCAGCCGTACCAGCTCCGCCGCGTACCGAAGTCCCCGCGGGTGCTGGACCCACTCGCCGCCCGGATCGCCCGGCGGGTCGCCCCGCAGCGCGAGCACATTGCGCACCCCGACTGCCGCGTACGAGCCGATAACGTGCCGCAGCTCGGCAACGGAGTGATTCACCGCCGTGAAGTGCCCGACTGGAGTGAGCGTTGTCTCCTCGGCTATCCGGCCAGTGACCCGGACCGTGCGGTCCCGGGTAGAGCCGCCCGCACCATAGGTCACGGAGACGAAGGTAGGCAGCAGCGGCTCCAGCTGGCGGATCGAGAGCCACAGCCGCTGCTCTTCTGCGGCGGTCTTCGGGGGCATGAACTCGAACGAGAATGACTGGCCGCCTGAGGCGAGCAGGTCCTTGATCGCGGGCACGGCATCTGATGGAAGCAGCGGCATGGTCCCAGGCTAGCGGCGCCGCGCCGCTGGCCCGGCGCAGCGGTCGGAGCCGGCCCCGGCTGGCCCGGCGCCGCGGTCGGAGCCGGCCTCCCACTAAGGTCGCGACCATGGCGAGCAGCGGCCCGGCGGACCTGCCGCGCATCCGTGACCAGGTCGGGCGCGCCCTCGATGACTTCCTCGACCGCCAGCGCGTCCTGCTGTCGGGGATCGGCGGCGACATGGTGGCCTGTCTTGACGCGATCACCGATCTGCTGGCGGGCGGTAAACGGCTGCGCCCGGCGTTCTGCTACTGGGGCTGGCGGGCCTTCGGAGGCCAGGACTGCCCGCAGATACTGGCCGCCAGCGCGGCACTCGAGCTGCTGCATGCCAGCGCACTTGTGCACGACGACGTTATGGACGGCAGCGATACGCGGCGCGGCCAGCCGGCCGTGCACCGTCGGTTCGCCGCCCGCCACGATGCGGAAAGCTGGCGCGGGCCGTCTGAGGGGTTCGGGGCCGGCGCCGCGATCCTGATCGGCGACCTGCTCCTGGCATGGACGGACGAGCTGTTCCACGCCAGCGGCCTGCCGCAGGCGGCGCTTCGCCACGGGCAGCCGGTGCTGGACGCCATGCGGACGGAGGTCATCTCGGGCCAGTACCTCGACCTCGCCGGCCAGGCGTCGGGCAGCACCACCGTCGCGAGCGCGCTCCGGGTGGTCGTCTACAAGGCGGCGAAGTACACGGTCGAGCGGCCCCTGCACCTAGGGCTCGCGCTCGCGGAAGGCGCCAGCCACCAAGACCCCGGCCACCAAGACCCCGGCCACCAAGACCCCGGCCACCAAGACCCCGGCCAGGCCCGCCTGGCGGCGGCCTTCACCGGGTACGGGATCCCGCTGGGAGTCGCGTTCCAGCTGCGTGATGACATCCTCGGAATGTTCGGAGATCCCGCGCAGACGGGAAAGCCCGTCAGCGATGACGTCCGAGAGGGCAAGCGCACCGTCCTCGTCGCCCTGGCGCGCGAGCGCGCCAGCAGAGCCGAGGCACTCGCCGAATGCGAGCTGATGATCGACAAGCGCGTCCGGGAAGCCCTGTCTGCCGTGCAGGACGCGCCCATTACGGCGCAGGCCATGAGCGCGCTCGCCGAGCTCGCCGTCGCCGCTACCGCTCGCTGCGGCTAAGCCGCGCCGCCAGCCGGGCGGCTGCCTGGCCTGGCTCGTCGGAGCCGGTGATCGCCCGCACGACGACGACGCGGCTAGCGCCCGCATCCAGTACCTCGCCGAGGTTCGCCTCGCCGATACCGCCGATGGCGAACCAGGGCCGGGAGGTCCCCAGGGCTGCCGCGTACCGGACTAGCCCGAGCCCGGCCGCCGGGCGGCCCGGCTTGGTTGGTGTCGGCCAGACCGGCCCGGCGCAGAAGTAGTCGGCGGCGCCGTCAACGCTTGCCGCCGCGGCCTCGGACGCCGCGTGCGTGGACAGCCCGATCAGCGGCCCGGCCCCGAGAATCTGCCTGGCTACCGGCGCCGGCAGGTCGTCCTGGCCGAGGTGCAGGACATCGGCACCGCAGGCATAGGCGACGTCAGCGCGGTCATTCACGGCCAGCAGCGCGCCGTGCCGGTCGCACCCGGCGCGGAACACTTCAAGCAAGCTCAGTTCCTGGCCGGCCTCGAGGCCCTTCTCGCGCAGCTGGACGATATCCACCCCGGAGCCGAGTACGGCGTCGAGAAACCCGGCCAGGTCGCCCTGGCCCTGCCTGGCGTCAGTGCACAGGTACAGGCGGGCTGCGGCAAGGCTTGCGCGAAGGTCAGCGGGCATGCCGCCAGCCTGCCATGACCGTCGGCAGGCTCCGCAACGGCCGCCTGAAGGTCAGCGGCGCCGCGCATGCCGTCCGTGTGCATAGCAGGCTGGCCCGGCGGATCTTCGAGGCCGCCGCAACCCGGTCGATGCGCCATTGACCGGGTCAGGTGCCGTACAACGGCACTTCGAGCGGGTTGCCGAGAGGCGCGCGGCACAGTGCCGCGCATCGACGGCGGGATCCGCAGCGGTCAGGCCAGTTTCATGGCGTCACGGGGACGGGCCTAGCGCTGTAGTCCCTGCGGATCTCGCCCCACAGTGCGACTGCCGTGGAGCACTGGAGCATCGCCCCGTTATCGCGGCGCCGGAACCAGAAGGTGCCGCAGTCCCAGCCGATCTCGTCGCCTCACCCCAGTGAAAGCGAAGCTGGGCGAGGTCCTGGCCGCGCTGGCACGCCTCCTCGTCGGCGCTCACGACGGCTGCTCCTCGATCAGCGCGGCGAGCTCATCGAGGGTGCGCGCCCGCAGCCTGGGGCCGCGCGGCCGACCGTCGGTCTTGCGCCGCGCCGCGTAGCCGTCCGCCAGGCCCGCTAACCGGACGTCGAAGTGCTGCTCGAATGCCGTCACGTTCACGCCCCAGCGGCTCTCATGTGCCTTGTCATCCATGTCAATAGCTTAGCTTGGGTTAGCGTGGTGTGGCTAGGCTTCGCGTGGGGTGAGTCGTTACGGTGAGCCCCGTGAAGATCGATCCGGAGTCGCCGGACTGGCCATATGTGCAGGTAGCAGCACGTCTGCGCGAGCGGATCGAGACTGGCGAGCTGGGGCCGAAGCTGCCGTCGCACATGGAGCTGGCCAACCAGATGGGCGTCGCGCCGATGACGGTCCAGCGGGCGCTGAAGATCCTGCGGGACGAGGGGCTGATCTACTCTGTGCCGGGCCGAGGCACGTTCGTCGTTCAGCCCTGACACGCCAGCATGCTCGCCGTTAGCCACCCATCCGCACGCCCATGCCTGCCCGCCCACGACGGCGAGCACTGTCAGCGATCATGCACGCACGGCGCGGGGGCCCGGGCGGGCCAGGCGCGGCGACCGGAGGTCAGAAGGCGAGCGCCTGCGCCCGCCGGTTCACCTCGGTGCTGCGATGCTCCGCGATTGCCTGGATCGGCGTTCCCGGCAGCGACTCGTCGGCCGTGAACAGCCAGCGCAGCGCCTCCAGCTCGGTGAACCCGCAATCGAAAAGCAGCGTGAGGGTGCCGTGCAGTCCCCTGACGAGCTGATCGCCAACAAGGAATGCGGCCGGCACCGAGAAGGTGCCGCTCGGGCGCTGCACCGCAAGCAGCTTGCGGTCGCGCAGCAGTTGCTTGACCCGGCTCACCGAGAAACCTAGCCGGTCTGCAACTTCGGGAACGGTCAGCCAGTCACCGACGATGGCGTCAGCCGGGGGGTCGATCTGTGCCACGTCTCCAGACTTTCCACATTGAGCTGCCGGCCAAACCCGGCCGATGCCGTCAGGTGCCGGACCGCGCCCGCCGCGGCGGGTCCAGGGTAGCGTCAGCCGACGGCGGTGTCTCGCACGGGCACGCCAGGATCAGCCAGGCGGCCGGCATCGACGTGCGCCCCTGACTCGATCAGCCGCCGTCCCTGCACCAGGTCACGCGGCGTGTCAACGGTCAGCAGCCCGGCCAGGACGTCGCCGTCCAGCCAGCATGCCGCCCAGCGCTGCCCGGCCGGATCCCCGCGCAGGACCAGCCGGCTGGCGGTTCCGTGGTAGCCGGCGTACTGCACCATTCTGCCGAACTGCTCAGACCAGAAATACGGAACGGGGTCGTAAGCGTCATTGCCGCCCAGCACATTGGTCGCCAGCACCGAGGGAGCCCGCAGGGCCACGTCCCAGTGCTCGAACCGCAGCCTGCGCCCGTAGCGCCGCGACTCGAATGCGGCGCAGTCCCCGGCCGCGAAGATTCCCGGCGCCGACGTGCGCAGGTGCTCATCGACGGCGACGCCGTTCTCCAGCGCGACGCCGGACCCGTGCAGCCAGCTGACCTCGGGCCGTACTCCGACCGCGGTCACGATCTCGTCCGCGGCCAGCCAGCCGCCTCCGGCCAGGGCCAGGCCGCCCGGCTCCACGGAGGACACCGCGTGGCCGAGCCTCAGCTCCACACCGGCGGCCGGGTACCACCGGGCGGTGAGCCCGCCGACGTCAGCGCCCAGGGCCGCGGCGAGCGGGGCGGAGCCCGCCTCGACCACGGTCACCTCGCAGCCGCGGGCAACGGCGGCGGTGGCCAGCTCGGCGCCGATCCAGCCGGCCCCGATGATGGCCAGCCTCAGGCCGGGAACCAGCAGCTCCCGCAGCGCCAGCGCGTCGTCGAGAGTTCGCAGGAACCGCTGCCGCCCCGTGCCAGGCAGCGCGACCGGGCTGGCGCCCGTGGCCAGCACCAGGGCGTCGAACCGATGCTCCGCGCGATCGGTGTGCAGGACGCCGTCGCCGAGTGCCTCGGCCCGCTCGCCGAGACGCACGTCCGCCCCGAGGGAGCCGAGGTCATCCCGCAGCGTGGTGTCATCCACGGTCCCGGCCATCAGCTGCTTGGACAGCGGCGGCCGGTCGTACGGCGGCCTGGCCTCCGCGCCGACCAGGGTCACAGCGCCGTGATAGCCCCGTGCCCGCAGCTCCTCCACAGCGCGAAGGCCGGCCAGCCCGGCCCCGGCCACCACGATCCGTTCCGGGCTTGCCGGACCCGACGAACTCACCGGACTCGCGGAACTCGCGGAATTCGCGGGACTCGCGGAATTCGCGGGACTCGCGGAACTCGCGGAACTCGCGGAACTCGCGGAACTCACCGCATCACCTCATCCGTAACCATCCGGGACCCGGTGCAGTCAGAGGTTCCGGACGGCTGCCTTTCCGGATGGCTGCCTACATGATGCCGGTCGGAGGACCGCATGGTGCCGGTCGAGGCCCCTGATGAACGCCAGCGGCCCACGATCGCCCCAGGATGCACTTGCGCCACGCTCAGGCTCGGGCATCGTGACCGTGGCAGTTGACGGAGACTATTTTCAGGGCGAACCCGCCGACTGAAAACGTCCCCGCCAACGTAGAGCGGGCTGACGGCCGTCATCGGACGGCGGCCGGACACGGACGTCGTTCACGCCGATAAGCTAGTGCCAACGCGCGGGAGTCCGGTGATGACCGGACTGAGAGGGCGGCTGGAGAGCCGCCGACCGCAGGAACCTGATCCGGGTCATGCCGGCGAAGGGAGCGG
>Ga0080026_10000014_pt1 | contig 34710 bp, 32 predicted proteins | sample OrgsoiDNA2013045_FD_70941 | JGI IMG/M metagenome (GOLD analysis project Ga0080026, IMG submission 70941) | Permafrost soil microbial communities from the Arctic, to analyse light accelerated degradation of dissolved organic matter (DOM) -... | ecosystem: Environmental > Terrestrial > Soil >... | reverse complement strand
GCAGGGAAGCCGGGCAGGGAAGCGGGGCAGCGAAGGGGCCGGCAGCCGGGCGGAATCGGGCCCGAGGGGAGCGAGCGCATGGCAGTATCGACAGGCGGCCCGGACCTCGGCGCGCAGCCGGGAAAAGCGGCCGGGAAACAGCGGAGAAGGCCGCCAGGAAGGCGGGGCCGCTAGCACCCGTACCTGGCCGGATGCGGCCGCATAGCCAGCACCTGCCCGCGGACCGCCATGGTCCGGGGCGTGATACAGGAATCCGACGACTCGCCGAGAGCGGACGGCAACTGCATGTTCCACGCCGACCTGCATATTCACTCCAGGTTTTCCCGCGCCTGCAGCCGGGACTGCGACATCGAGCACCTGGCCTGGTGGGCGCTTCGCAAGGGCATCTCTGTCGTCGGCACTGGTGATTTCACGCATCCCGCATGGGCAGATGAGCTGAGGGAGACTCTGGTCCCCGCCGAGGCGGGGCTGCTGCGGCTGCGTCCCGACCTGGCCGAGCGGCTCCGGCGAACGTCACCGCGCAGCTGCGGCGGCCAGGTTCGATTCATGCTGTCAGCGGAGATATCTACCATCTACCGCGCCGGCGAGCGGACAAGGAAAGTCCATCACCTGATCTATGCTCCGACATTCCAGGCAGCTGACCGCATCACCACAGCGCTATCCAAGATCGGCAACCTGGCCTCCGACGGCCGGCCTATTCTCGGCCTTGACTCCAGGCACCTCCTTGAGATCACCCTCGAGGCCGGCCCCGGCTGCTATCTGGTGCCGGCGCATGCGTGGACCCCGTGGTTCGCCGTGCTCGGATCAAAGTCCGGCTTCGATGTAGTTGCCGACTGCTACGGCGATCTGGCCTCGCATGTATTCGCGATCGAGACCGGGCTCTCCTCGGATCCGCCGATGAACTGGATGTGCTCCTCGCTCGATGGCTACCGCCTGGTGAGCAACTCTGATGCGCATTCACCGCCGATGCTCGGGCGGGAGGCGACTACGTTCGGCACGGGACTTGATTACTTCGAGATGGCTGAAGCCCTGCGTACCGGCACCGGCCTGGAGGGCACGATCGAGTTCTATCCAGAAGAGGGCAAGTACCACCTCGACGGACACCGGAAATGCGGCGTGCGCTTTGAGCCAGAGCAGAGCGCAGCCCGTGACCGAACCTGCCCGGAGTGCGGCAAGCCGCTGACCATCGGCGTGCTCCACAGGGTCGCGGAGCTTGCCGACCGGCCCGCTGGCTACCGGCCGCCTGGAGCTGCGGGATTCATCAACCTGGTACAACTGCCGCAGATCGTCGCGGAAATTGTCGGCACCGGCCGGGGGAGCAAGAAGGTCGCCGCGCGGACGGACAGGCTCGTGGCCGACCTCGGTCCCGAGCTCGGCATCCTGCGCGACGTCTCCCTGGACGACATCGGCCGCTCCGGCGGCAGCCTGCTCGCTGAGGCGATCGCCCGGCTGCGCCGCGGCGAGGTCCGCCGCGAGGCCGGATACGACGGCGAGTACGGGACAGTGGCTCTTTTCGCCCCCGGCGAGCTCAGCAGCGGCGGCACCCTGTTCGAGGTGACCCGGCCGCTACCGCCCGACAAGCCGACCCGCCTTCATCCGAAACGGCATGTGCGCGGGCACTCCAGCCCCGGAGGCGACTGGCCGGCGGGGGGTGAGCCGGCCGAGCCTGTCGTTATGAATGATGGAGATTTCGCTGCGGCAGCGGGTACGGTCATCGGCGGCCTCGACCCCGACCAGCAGGCGGCGGCGCAAGCTGGCGGCCCGCTGATGGTCATCGCCGGCCCTGGCACCGGCAAGACGCGGATGCTGACGCACCGGATCGCCGATCAGATCGCCCGCCACGGCGCGGCACCGGGCTCCTGCCTGGCTATCACGTTCACCCGGCGGGCCGCGCAGGAGATGCGCGGCAGGCTGGCCGTGCTGGTGCCGCGGGAGGCACCGGCCATCACGGTGACCACCTTTCACGGCCTGGGCCTGATGATCCTGCGCGAGCTGCACGAGCTGGCCGGGCTGGCCGCGGGCTTCACCGTCGCCGATGACGCGGCCCGGCTGGAGGTGGCGGCCGACCTCGCGGGATCGCCGCGCGATGGCCGCAGGCTGCTCGCGCAGGCGGCGGCCGACCCGTCGGCGCGCGAGCTGATGGTCAAGGCGCTGGCCGCTCGAGACCTGGTCGACTTCGACGGCCTGATCGAGCAGCCCGCGGCGCTGCTGGCCGCCGCGCCGAAGGTGGCTGACATGCTGCGCGGGCGCTGGCAGCGGATCAGCGTCGATGAGTACCAGGACATGGACGCCGCGCAGTACGCCCTGCTGCGGCTGCTGGCTGGCGACGGCACGGGCCTGACCGCGATCGGCGACCCCGATCAGGCCATCTACGGTTTCCGCGGCGCGGACGTGAGCTTCTTCCTGCGCTTCGCCCGCGACTACCCGGCGGCGACAACGCTGCAGCTGACCAGGAACTACCGCTCCAGCGCGGCCATCGTGGCCGGCGCGCTCGCGGCCATCGCGCCGGCCACGCTCGTGCCCGGCAGGAGGCTCCATGCTGCCGCTGGCCCTGCCGCTTCCGCTGCCGCTGGCCCTGGCCCTGGCCCTGCCGCTGCCGCTGGCCCTGGCGGGCCGCCCGTCACCTTCCACGAGGCCGCTGACGAGCACGCGGAGGCGGCCTGGATAGCCCGCTGTGTCGACCGCCTGCTCGGCGGATCCTCCTTCCACTCGCTGGACAGCGGCCGCGCCGACGCACACGGCCACGAGGGGCTTGGCCTGTCCGGAATCGCCGTGCTGTACCGGACGGACGCGCAGGCGGGCCCGCTGGGCCAGGCGCTCACCCGGGCCGGGCTGCCGTTCCAGAAGAGCTCGCATGACCTGCTGGAGCGGCGCGGGGGCGTGCCTGAGATCGTCAGGGAAATGCGGCTGGCGGGCGAGACTCCCGCCGGGCCGACGATCGCCGGGCAGTTGCGCGCAGCGGTTCGCACGCTCGCCGCCAGGGCGGCCGGGCCGGGGCCGGGCGGGCCCGCCCGTACGGCGCTGGATGTGCGGGCCGCAGGCGAGATCCTGTCGCCGCTCGCCCGCCGCTGCGGCAGCGACCTGGAGCGCTTTCTTACCGAGATCTCGCTCGGCGCGGCGGTCGATGCGCTCGACGAGCGCGCCGATGCGATCACGCTGCTGACCCTGCACGCGGCCAAGGGCCTGGAGTTTGATGTGGTGTTCCTGGCGGGCTGCGAGAAGGGCCTGCTCCCGCTCCGGCTGCCGGGCGCCAGAGCAGCGAGCGCGCCGGATGAAGCCGAGGAGCGGCGGCTGCTGTTCGTCGGGATGACCAGGGCGCGGGCGCGCCTGTTCCTGACCTGCGCGGCGCGGCGCGCCCGGCACGGCGGGGCGCGGGACACCGGCCCGTCACCGTTCCTCGCGGCGATCGATCCCGGCCTGCTCGACCGTTCCGGCCAGCTCGGCCGGCCCGGCCGGCCCCGGCCGGGCCGCCCCGCCGAACGGCAGCTCCGCCTGCTGTGAGCCGATTCCGTGATCACGGAGGATCCGACGTGCTGGTACCCGCCGGATCCTCCGTGATCACGGGATCGGCGGCGGGCGCTGTCTAGAGCCGGAGCAGCATCCGGGTGTTGCCGAGGGTGTTCGGCTTCACCTGGTCGAGGTCGAGGAACTCGGCAACGCCTTCGTCGTAGGAGCGGAGCAGTTCGGCATACACCTCGGATGAGGCGGCCTGGCCGCTGATCTTCTCGAAGCCGTGCCGGCCGAAGAACTCCACCGCGAAGGTCAGGACGAATACCCGGCGCACGCCCAGTTCGCGGGCCACTGCCAGCAGGGCGGCGACGATCCGGTGGCCGGCTCCGTGACCCTGGTGCGCGCCCGCTACGGCGATCGTGCGGATCTCGGCGAGGTCCTCCCACATGACGTGCAGCGCACCGCAGCCGATCACCTGGCTGTCCGGGGCCGGGGTGCAGGCCACCCAGAACTCCTGGACGTCCTCGTAGAGAGTCACCGTCGCCTTGCCCAGCAGGCGGCCCGAGGCGACGTTGGCGTCGATCAGGCCGCGGATGGCCCGCACGTCACGGGTCTTTGCTCGCCTGATCACATACTCCATCGCGTGGCCATCCTCGCGTGAACGGACATAGTACGGCCACCACCATCACTGGCGTCCCGACAGCATCGCACATTCAGCTGAGACCTCTCCATTCATCTGCGCACAGAGAGTTACCGTGGAAGTACGTATTGCTGCGGAGCATCTCTTGGCTGTCTATTCCTGCACATCACGCGCAGATCACGCCCTCTGCACATCGGCAGACACGGGCTGTGACCAGCGAATACGTCACATTGACAGCAAAGATGCGGCGGCGGTCGAGTATGGGAGGCATGGGACCGTGAGGCACCGGGAGCATACTGCAGGAGTGCCGCCCGGCGGCAAAGCTAAAAACTTTCTCATTCGGCTGGGCGGCCCCTCTCGGATTCCATTAATGTCCAACGCTGTTACCCCGTTGCAGTCAGCCCGGAAACTGGGGCAGACCGCACGACCCGCCGAGTTCCTGTCGCGCCCTCGCGCTCCAGGGAGCCGGGGACCCAGGTTCCCCGGGGTGAATCGGCGGGCCCTGGCAGCAGCAGGAGCGCGGCCAGGGCTCGCTGTAGGGCTCCTCCGGCCCGAACCCGTCAGCTAACCCGGTAGGCGGCCCTAGGAGAAGGAGACTCCACGTGGAGCGCTTGCCGCGCCGCATGCCTGTCACAGCACGCCAGCGGAAGGCTCGCGGACGCGCGCGATGGCGCTCGGCCTGGAGCCAGGTCGCCATGCTGGCGGGCGCCGTCACCCTGGCCAGCTTCGCGCTGCCCAGCGGCATCGGCAGCGCGGCGCCAGCCGCGACGTCGCCGAGCCTGGCCTCGCTGGTAGCCAGGGCCAACCGGCTCTCCAATGAGATCGACGTGATCGGCCAGCAGTACGACGGGCTCAAGGTCCAGCTCGCCGAGGCACGCAATGAGGTCAAGATCGCCCATGAGACCGCGCTGCGTGATCGGAAGCTGATGGCCGCGGGCCAGATCGCGGTCGGCGAGATCGCCGCCCAGGGCTATATGACCGGTGCCCTCAACCCGGCGCTGCAGCTGCTGCAGAGCACGAATCCTCAGGCGATGCTGAATCGCGCGTCGATCATCGTGCAGCTCCAGCGGGAGAACGGGAGCAAGGTCACCGCGGTGACCGCTGCGGCGGATGCCGCCAGCCGCGCCATGGTGACCGCAGCCCAGGAGGAGCGCCAGGCCGTCAAGCTGTCGGCGGCCATGAAGGCCAAGGTCGCGGCGATCCAGAAAAAGGAGAACGTGCTCAACAGCGCCGCCTACAGCAAGGCGATGAGCATCTATCAGAAGACCGGCCACTATCCGTACACCGTGCCGGCTGGCGACTCGATCGGCGCCCAGGCGCTGCGTTTTGCCCTGACCAAGCTCGGCGACCAGTACGTCTGGGGAGCGGCCGGGCCGAACCAGTTCGACTGCTCGGGCCTGGTGCTGTGGGCCTACGCTCAGGTCGGGATCAGCCTCCTGCATTTCACCGGTGATCAGTGGAACGAGGGCGTGCACGTCCCGCGCAGCCAGCTTCAGCCCGGCGACCTGGTCTTCTTCTTTCAAGACATCGGCCACGTCGGCATATACATCGGCAACGGCATGATGGTGGACGCGCCGACTTTCGGCCAGCCCGTCCAGGTCCAGCCCGTGATGTGGGACGTCTACGTGGGCGCGGTCCGTATCGCCGGCTGACAGGCCGCCCGGCTGTTCCGCGCCCTGGCCGATCCGCCCGGCTGCTCACCCTGCTCACCCGGCCAGCCGGAGAACGGCGCATTGTCGAAGCCAGAGCTGGGTCCTGAACTCACACGCTCTGTCACACGCCTGGCCTGGATCGTCTCTGGCCAGGTGCCGCCGGCGGCAGACTCGCTCAGGTCGGCTTGACGATCGGGAACAGGATCGTCTCCCTGATGCCCGCGCCGGTGAGCATGATCAGCATCCGGTCGGTGCCCATGCCCATCCCGCCGCTCGGCGGCATGCCGTATTCCAGCGCCCGCAGGAAATCCTCGTCCAGCTGCATGGCGTCCGGGTCGCCCCTGGCGGCTTGCAGGGACTGCGCGGTGAGGCGCGCACGCTCCTCCACCGGGTCCACCAGCTCGGTGTAGCCGGTGGCGATCTCGGTGCCGAACGCGACCAGATCCCACTTCTCCGCAAGCCGGGGATCGTCCCTGTGCGCCCTGGTCAGCGGCGCCGTCTCGACGGGGAAGTCACAGTAGAACGTCGGCGCCGCCGTGCGCGCCTCGACCAGATGCTCGTACATCTCCACCAGGACCTGGCCCCGATTCCAGCCGGGCTGCAGCTCGATATCCGCCTCGCCGGCTAGCTTGCGCAGGCTCTCCTGGCTGGTGTCCGGCGAGACTTCCTCGCCCAGCGCCTCGGAGACAGCGCCGTGCACGGTCTTGGACGGCCAGTCGCCGCCGATGTCGACCTGGGAGCCGTCCGGCCTGCGCACCACGGTCCCGCCCAGCCCGGCCCGCGCGGCCGCCTGGATCAGCTCCCTGGTCAGGGTGGCCATCGTGGTGTAGTCGCCGTAGGCCTCGTAGGCCTCGAGCATGGTGAACTCGGGGTTGTGCGTCGCGTCGGCGCCCTCGTTGCGGAAGATCCGGCCGATCTCGTAGACCTTCTCGAGCCCGCCCACCACCAGCCGCTTGAGGTAGAGCTCCAGGGCGATCCGCAGGTACATGTCCATGTCGAAAGCGTTGATATGCGTGCTGAAGGGCCGGGCGTTCGCACCGCCGTGCAGCGTCTGCAGCACCGGCGTCTCGACCTCCAGGTAGCCGCGATGGTGCAGTTCCTCGCGCAGCGCGCGGGTCGCCGCCGCGCGCAGCTCGGCCAGGCGCCGGGCCTGCGGATTGACGATCAGGTCGAGATAACGCAAGCGGACGCGGGACCCCGGATCGGTCAGGCCCTTGTGCTTCTCCGGGAGCGGCCGCAGTGCCTTGGCGGTGATGGCATAGGAGTCGGCGAGCACCGACAGCTCGCCGCTGCGCGAGGCGATGACCTCGCCCTGCACGCCGATGTGATCCCCCAGGTCCACGTCCTGCTTCCATGCCGCCAGCGCCTGCTCGCCGACCCGGGCGAGCGAGATCATGGCCTGAATCTCGCCGGTGCCGTCCCTGATCGTCGCGAAGCAGAGCTTGCCGCCGTTGCGCGACAGCATGACCCGCCCGGTGACGCCGACGCGCTCGCCGGTGGATTCTCCGGCCGCCAGGGCGGGATAGCGCTCGCGCACCTGCGCGATGGTGGCGGTGCGGGGGAAGGCAGCCGGGTAAGGCTCGATTCCGGCTGCTCGGAGCCGTTCGACCTTATCCAGGCGCACCTGCATCTGCTCAGGCGCCTCGCTGGCAGCCTGGCCAGGGCGGCCACGGCCCCTGTCGTCCGCCCGGTCTTCGTCCGTCATCTGCCTGAGGGTACCGGCGCCGCGCGGAAGATCAGGAATCGGCGGTGTTCCGCTCGTAGACCAGGCGCAGGCCCACCAGCGTCAGCCACGGCTCGTACACGTCGATCAGCGGGACCTCCTCGATGACCAGCGGCGCGAGGCCGCCGGTGGCAATGATTGTCACCGAGTCCGGGTCGGCGGGCGAGAGTTCTGCCGCCATCCGTTTCGCGATGCCCTCGATCTGGCCGGCGAACCCGAAGATGATCCCGGACTGCAGCGACTCCACCGTGTTCTTTCCGATTACGCGGCTCGGCCTGGCCAGCTCCACCTTCAGCAGCTGGGCGGCGCGGCGCGACAGCGCGTCGACCGAGATCTCGATGCCGGGAGCGAGCGCGCCGCCGATGAACTCGCCCCGCTCGCTGACCGCGTCGAAGTTGGTCGAGGTACCGAAGTCGATCACGATCGCCGGGCCGCCGTACAGATGGACGGCAGCGAGCGTGTTCATGATCCGGTCGCTGCCGACCTCCTTGGGGTTGTCGGTCCGGACGGACACACCGGTCCTTACCCCCGGCTCCACGATCACCGCTGGGACGTCCCCGTAGTAGCGGCGGAACATCTCCCGCATCTCATGCAGCACGGACGGCACGGTGGAGCACAGCGCCACGCCGCTGATGTCCGGCACCTTGGCGAGCGCGCTCTGGGAGAGCAGCCCCTGCAGGATCACGGCGAGCTCGTCCGCGGTCCGCACGGGGTCAGTGGCGATCCGCCAGTGCTCGACGAGCTCATCGCCGTCGAACACGCCGAGCACCGTGTTGGTGTTTCCCACGTCAATCGTCAGCAGCATGGCGCTCCTGTCCGCCCGGCGGGCCTGGGCAAGGTCGAGTCCGATGCCGAGGGCCGGCCCCGGCTGCCGCGCAGCAGCAGCTCCGCATTGTCGATCAGCCGGGTTGTCCCCACGGTGCAGGCGGCCAGCAGCAGCGCCACGCCCGAGTAGGTCCCGCCGACCTCCTCGAAGGTGGCCGGGTCGGCGAGCGCGAGGTAGTCGAGGACGAGCGGCGGGTCGGCGGCTGCCGCAGCATCGAGGGCGGCGCGGGCCGCCGCCAGCACGGCGGCCGGACCCACGGCGGCCGGACCCACGGCGGCCGGACCCACGGCGGCCGGACCCACGGCGGCCGGACCCACGGCGGCCGGACCCACGGCGGCAGGACCCACGGCGGCCGGACCCACGGCGGCCGCTGCCACGGCGGCCTGCAGCGCCCGCGGCAGCGCGAGTGCCGTGGTCCGCTCCCGCGCCGACAGGTAGGAGTTCCTGCTGGAAGCCGCAAGTCCGTCCGGGTCACGAAGGATCGGCGCGGCGGCGATCTCGACCCGGAGGTTCAGGTCGGCCGTCATCCGCCGGATCAGGGCCAGCTGCTGCGCATCCTTCTGGCCGAAGACCGCCACGTCGGGCTGGACGAGATGAAGCAGCTTGAGCACCACGGTCAGTACCCCCGCGAAGAAGTGCGGCCGGGACTGTCCCTCGAGCACGCGTCCCATCGCGCCGGGACTGACCGTGACCATCTGCTCCGCCGGGTACATCTGCGACTGCTCCGGCGCGAAGACGACAGCGGCGCCCTCCTGGCTGCAGACAGCGACGTCCTGCTCGAGGGTGCGCGGATAGCGGTCCAGGTCCTCGCCCGGGCCGAACTGCAGCGGGTTGACGAAGACAGATACCACCACACTGCCGCCTGGCCGCGCGAGCTCGCGAGCCCGCCGCAGCACGACCCGGTGTCCGTCGTGCAGCGCGCCCATGGTCGGGACCAGGACAACCGGCCCCGGCAGGCTGGCACGCGCGGCCGCCAGCCCGGCCCTTGTCCTGGCTATGACCGGGATCACCGCGGCGCTCCGGAGAGCACGTCGAGCAGGCGCTGCGCATCGGGCGGGGCGAGCATGCCGGCGGCGAGCGCGCGATCGGCCGTGAGCCTGGCCAGGGCCAGGTAGGCCGGCAGTGCCTCGGGCGCGGCTGCGCGCAGCGCCTCGATATGGCTCGCCACGGTGTCGGCGTCACCGCGCGCGACCGGACCGGTCAGCGCGGCGTCCCCGAGGCGCAGCGCATTGTCGAGCGCGGCGGACAGCAGGGGCCCGAGCATCCTGGCCGGATCGGCCACGCCGGCGTCGCGCAGTAGGTCGCCTGCCTGCACCACCAGGGTAACCAGATGATTGGCCGCGCTGGCCAGGGCGGCGTGGTAGAGGTCACGGCTCTGCTCGTCGATGAAGACCGGCTCGCCGCCCATCTCCACCACCAGAGCCTCGGCCACCGGCCGGAGCGGCTCCGGCGCGGTCACCCCGAAGGAGATGCCTGCCAGCCTGTCGATGTCGTCCGGGCGGCCGGTGAAAGTCATCACGGGGTGCAGGGCAAGGGGCATCGCACCACGGCGGGTAGCGGGCTCAAGCACGGCCAGGCCATGCCGGCCGCTGGCGTGGGCCAGCAGGCGGCCTTCCAGCTCGGCGCCGGTCGAGGCCAGGCCGTGCACCAGGCCGGGCAGTACGTCGTCGGGAACGGTCACCAGGACCAGGTCGGCCTCGGCGACAACCTGCTCCGGCCGCCGGATCGCGGTGCCGGGCAGCTCACGCCTGATCCGCCGCAGCGACTCCTGCGAGACGGCCGAGGCCGCCACCACCTGGTGACCCGCCCTGGCGAGCGCTGCCGCGAGAGCTGTTCCCACCCGGCCGGCGCCGACGACGCCGACCTGGAGCTGGGCGGGGTGCTGGAGCTGCGCCCGGCCGGGAGCAGCCTGGCTGCGCGCTTCGTCATTCTCCATCTCGTTCCAGTCCTCGGCGGGTACCGGACGGCCGTGATCAGCATATCCGCGGCGGCCGCTGCCGGCCGGAGGTGCTGACCGCGACCGCGGTCAGAGGTCGTAGGCGGTTGGGTGCCTCGGCTGGTAGAGGCCGATCAGGCCGCCGCCGGGTATCCGGACAGAGGTCAGCCGACCAAAACCCGCGTCACTGACCGGGGCGGTGATCTCAGCCCCCTTGGCGGTCAGCTCCGTCATCGTGGCGCTGATGTCGTCGCACATGAGGTAGATCTCATGCCGGCCGCTGGGCGCGCCCGGCTCGGAATGCGGGTGGATCCCGAGTTCCGCCGGGGGCAGCTTGAAGATGAGCCAGCCGTCGTGGACGTCAACGGACGGCAGGCCGAGTATGTCGCGGAAGAACGCGCGGGCCCTCGGAGGGTCCTGCGCATAGATGATCGCGTGCGTGCCGGTAATCACGGTGGCCTCCTGCGTGGTATCGGTGGCGTGCTGCCCCGTCGATGCTATGGCCGGCCTGGGCGGCTGCCCGCGGACGGCAGATCGTCCTGCGCATCGGGCGGTCGCGGGGCACGGCAGCAGTTCTCCAGGTAGAGCGCGGCTCCCGTCAGGACAGCCGCCGACGCGAGGGTGATGCCAGCGGCCGCGGCGTCGCCGCGAGGGACGGTCTTGTCCAGGGAGCCGATCGCGTAGATGAGGAACCCGGCCGCGAGCCCGCCGAGCGCCGCCGCGGCGGCGGAGCTTGCCTTGGCCAGCGCGGCCACCTGCGCCACCGCCGTGGGCACGAGCGGCTTGCCGCTGCCGCGGCCGCGGATCCTGGCCTGCAGGTTGCGCCCGATTCCTGTTTCGCCGATGGCGAGCAGCAGCATGGCAGGCACGGCGGTCCAGGGCAGCGGCGGCAGGCTGGCGAAGGTCGCGCGGACGGCCAGCCAGGCGGCCAGCGCGCAGCTAGCGGCGATGGCCAGCAGCGTGCGGAGCCGGGTCGGCTTCACTGGCGCGCCGTCTTCGGCGTACCCGCGTGCTCGGCCCGAGCTGAATGCCGTGCGGTACCGCACGCGGTCATCCTGGCGACCTGAGGTTGGCGTCGGGCAGCCGCCGCACGCCGGATGTTCCGGCCGAGGCCAGCAGATCCTCGATCCTGCCCCGGCCGGGGATGCGCGCGTCAGGCTGGAGGTCGTGCCACGGGGCGAGCACGAAAGCCCGCTCATGTGCACGGGGATGCGGCAGCGTGAGGGCCGGATCCTCGCTGATCTCGTCCCCGCACAGGATGACATCGACATCGAGGGTGCGCGGGCCCCAGGTCGCGCTGCGGACCCGCTGGAATGCGGCCTCCGCCGCATGGCAGCGGGCCAGGATCGAGCGAGCAGGCAGCGCGCTGGCCGTGACGAGAACCGCATTGAGGTAGTCGCCCTGGTCGGGCCCGCCGACCGGGGCTGTCTCGTAGACCGGCGAGACGGCGCAGCAGGCCAGGCCAGGCCCGGCGCACAGGAAGTCAAGGCCGCCCTGAAGGTTGGACAGGCGATCACCCAGATTGCTGCCGAGGGCCAGCACCACCTGGCGCGCGGCCGGGTCCGCGCCCGACACCGGGCCCGCGCCCGACACCGGGCCCGCGCCCGACACCGGGCCCATGCCCGACACCGGGTCCATGCCCGAGGTCATGGCCGGCGCCTGCAGATGGTGACGGTGACGTCGCTCAGCGGCTGGGCGACAGGCGCGTGCGGCTTGTGCACCGTGATTTCCACCTGCTGCACGGACGGATCGGACAGGCACGCGGCAGCCAGCCGGTCCGCCAGGGTCTCGATGAGAGCCACCGGCTCGCCAGAGACGATGCCGGCCAGCCGGTCGGCCACGGCGCCGTAGTCGGCGGTCAGGCTCATGTCATCGGCGGCCGCCGCCGCCCTGGTGTCCACCCAGAGCACGGCGTCGACCACGAACTCCTGGCCGTCGGCGCGCTCGTGATCGAAGACACCATGCCGCCCGAACGCGCGCAGGCCGAGCAGCGAGATCCGGTCCGGCGTCATCCGGGCTCCCCGGTCCCGTACTGGTCCCCGTAGCCGCGTGCTGGCGCCTGCGCCTGCGCCTGCCCGCTGCCGTCGCCGCTGGCTGCCTGACGCCACCGCGCGGCCACCCGCACTGCGTCGGCATTGCCCGCCACAGAGTGCACCCGCACGCACCATGCCCCGGCGGCCGCGGCCAGGGCAGTCACCGAGATAGTCGCGAGATCGCAGCTTGCGAAGGGCCGCGGCTGCCCGTCCTGCGCGGCGAGCAGCCTGCCGAGGAAGCTCTTGCGCGATGCGCCGACGAGGACGCGGAAAGGCGAGCCGTGCCCGCCCAGGCGGGAGATTTCGCCCAGCCGGGCGAGCAGCGCCCAGTTATGCCCGGCAAGCTTGGCGAAGCCGACGCCAGGGTCCACGATGATCTGGGCCGGGTCGACTCCGTCGGCGACGACCGCGTCCACCTGCTGCCGGAGCTCGGCCCGTACCTCGCCGACCACGTCACGATAGGCGGCCCGGTCCTGCATGCCGCGGCTGTGGCCGCGCCAGTGCATCACCACGTAGGGCACGCCGGCATCGGCGATCAGGCGGGCCATCCCGGGGTCGGCGAGGCCGCCGCTCACGTCGTTCACCAGCGCGGCGCCCGCCTGCAGGGCGGCTTCGGCCACCTGCGCGCGCATCGTGTCGATGCTGACGCAGGCGCCTGCCGCGGCGAGGCCGGCGATGACCCGGCCCACCCGGCGCAGTTCCTCCTGCTGGCCTACCCGTACGGCGCCAGGCCGGGTGGACTCGCCGCCGACGTCTACGATGTCCGCGCCATCCGCGATGAGTTCCAGGCCGTGCGCGATTGCCGCGTCAGGCTCAAGCCACTCACCGCCGTCAGAGAAGGAATCAGGAGTGACGTTGACCACACCCATGACCAGGCACCGGCCAGGGCTGGGCAGGCCTGCCGGCGCTGCGGCAGCTTCCGCGTCACCCGACATAGCCGTCAATCTACGGCCTGCGCCGCCCGGCACGCGGCCGGCCTGAGCTAGCCAGGCGGCGCCTGAGCGGTCCCAGTCTCAGCTTCCGGGCGAGCCTGCGCACCTCGACAGTGGGCCAGACCAGGAATGCCTCTGCCTCGAGGGCCGCCAGGCCGATCCGGGCCACATCCCTGGTGTTGGGGTACACCAGGAACCGCGGCACCCACTCCGGGCAGAACTTGGCGTTGAACTTGTACAGCGACTCGATCTGGAACCACCGCGACATGAACACCAGGATCCGGCGCCAGGCCCGGACAAAGGGCCCGGCGCCGATCCGCTCGCCCCGCTCGAGAGCGGCGCGGAACACCGCGAAGTTCAGCGAGATCCGCTTGACGCCGAGATCCTGCGCGTTCTTGATGGTCTCGACAATGAGGAAGTCGTTCAGGCCGGCCTGTGCCGCCCGGTCGCGGCGCATGAGGTCGAGCGAGAGCCCGTCGGATCCCCAGGGCACGAAATGCAGCACCGCGCGGAGCACGCCGTCCTCGGTAGCCGTGGCGACGACGCACTTGCCGTCACAGCGTGCGCCCACGCGGCCCAGCGCCATCGAGAAGCCCCGCTCCGTCGGGCTGCCCCGCCAGGAATCGGCCTGCCGGATCATCCGGTCAATTTCTGGCTGCGGAATGTCGCCCGTCCTGCGAATCTCAGCGACATACCCGTGCCTGCTCACTCTGGTCACCATCTGCCGGACATTGCGCATCGACCGGCCCTGCAACGAGAAGTCCGCCACATTGACAATGGCCTCGTCGCCGAGTTCCAGGGCGGTCAGATCGCCCTCGCGGCACCAGATCTCCGCGCCAAGCTCGCCGCAGCCGACCACCGCCGGGACCCAGGCATGCCGGGCCGCCTGGTCGAGGAACGCGTGGATGGCACCCGGCCACGCCTCGGGATCGCCGAGTGGGTCGCCGCTGGCCAGCATCACCCCGGACAGGACGCGGTAGCCAATGCAGGACTTGCCGGTCGCCGACCAGATGATGCTCTTGTCGTCGCGGAGCGCGAAGTATCCGAGGGAGTCCTTTTCGCCGTGCTTGTCGAGCAGTTCCCTGATCCCGGCCGCGTCCTTTTCGCTGAGCCTGTCGACGGGCTTGGCCGGCCGCAGGAACAGATATCCGACGACGACGAGCGTGAAGAGCCCGAGGCCTCCGGTCAGGAGGCCGAAGACATCCCTGCGGGTTTCCGATGTGAACACGACGGGCCCGGAGAGACCGACCAGATTGGAGATCACGGACTGCACTCGCTGTGCCAGCGAGTAGTCAGCCTCAAGCCCGCGGGTGACCAGGAGATAGGCCAGCCCGATGGCCACATCTGCTATCGCAAGCCAGCAGAACCCCCACAGCGCCCGCCATCGGGTCCTGGGATCGCCGGTCGCGTAAAACTCGCGCCGGTAGTAGCACAGCACGACGATCAGGGCCGCGGCAATGGCGGCCGGGACGAAATGCCGGTCGCGCACCAGAGCGTGAATTCCCGCGCTGGAGGCCAGCAGCAGCAGTACTGCCTGCCACGCGCGCCGCTTCCGCCGCCGCAGGCCGTGCGAGAGCATGAGCAGCAGCAGCCCGATGATGACATCGGCGGTACGGGTGAGGCCGGACAGCGTCCCCGGCGCGATCTGGGCGAACATGCCCAGCGGGTGCTTGAAATGCCGGTACAAGGCGGGGGGCCGCCCGCCCTCGATGATGTCGGCCAGGCCGATCAGCAGCCCCAGCCAGCCTGCTGTTACCGGTACCCAGCGCCGCTGCTGCCGACGGTCCACCGGACGCTCAGCGCGCGGTTTAGCGTGCCGGTCTTCGTCACCGGCTATGGGCGCTACCGGGTCTGGCCCGCTTCGGTCAGTTATCTCGGACAAGTAGGTCAGGCCCCTAGTCACGGGGGATCAGCGTAGTCATCGCCGACTCGCGGCGCGGGCAAACCCCTGAACACGGCAGCCAACCTCTCACTGGTCTTCAGATTCACACTGGTGTATCTCCAGACGCTCCTGGCGCGGGTTTGGTTCCGGTCAGGTGTTACTCCGATCAGGCCCGGCGGCGCTCAGCGACGGGCGATCAGCAGGCTCATCGCCTCGGCCCTGGTGCCGTCGGAGTCCCGGAAGCACCCGCGGACAGCGGATGTGACCGTCTTGGCGCCAGGCTTGCGGACGCCGCGCATTGTCATGCACAAGTGCTCTGCCTCTATCACCACGATAACGCCCCGTGGCTCGAGAACGGTCATCAGCGCGTCAGCAATCTGGCTGGTCATGCGCTCTTGCACCTGCGGCCGGCGGGCATAGACGTCCACCAGCCGGGCCAGCTTGGACAGCCCGGTGATCTGACCCTTGTCATTGGGGATATAGCCGACATGCGCATGGCCGAAAAAGGGGGCCAGATGATGCTCGCAGGTCCCGTATAGCTGGATGTCGCGCACCAGCACCATCTCGTCGTGGTCGGCATCGAAAACGGTCGTCAGCACATCCTCCGGCCGCAGCCCGAGCCCCGAGAACTGCTCGGCATAGGCGCGCGCGACGCGCGCGGGCGTGTCGCGCAGGCCATCCCGCTCAGGGTCCTCGCCGATGGCGAGCAGGATCTCGCGCACCGCCCGCTCGATCCGGGCGTGGTCGAAGTTCACGCTCAATGAGGTGCGCCGTGCGTGCCGTCCGTGCCCGGCGGATCGGTGCCCAGCGGGTTATAGCCCAGCGGATCGGCGAGCGGCCCGCTGTTCGGGCCCCCGAACTGCCCGGCACGCCCGGATGACCGGGAGCCGTCGGAGACCGACCCCGGCACCTGCCCGTTACCTGCCGCGGGCAGTTCCTTGCCGTCGGACGCGGCAGTGAGGGCCAGCTCCTTGGGCGTCAGCACCGGCGGCCGCTCCGACGGCATCCGCTTGCCGTAGCCGGTGTACGAGCCGCGGATCTCGCGCTTGTGCACGGGGCCGAAGATCTCCAGGACCTGGTTCCTGGAGAGGGTCTCATGCTCGATCAGCTGCAGCACGAGGTTGTCCAGCACGTCGCGGTACTGGACCAGGATCTCCCATGCCTCGTCGTGCGCCGACTCGATCAGCCGGCGCACCTCGTCGTCGATCGCCGAGGCGATCTCCTCGGAGTAATCGCGGCTGTGGGACATCTCCCGGCCGAGGAAGGGCTCGCCGTCGTTGTTGCCGAACTTGCGCGCGCCCATGCGCTCGCTCATCCCGTACTCGGTGATCATGCTGCGGGCGATCTGGCTGGCCTTCTCGATGTCGTTCGCGGCGCCGGTCGTCGGCTCGTGGAAGACCAGCTCCTCCGCGGTCCGGCCGCCCAGCAGCATGGCCAGCTGGTCCATCATCTCGGCGCGGCTGACCAGGAATTTCTCCTCGGTCGGCGCCGATGCCGTGTAACCGAGCGCGCGGCCGCGCGGGATGATCGTGATCTTGTGTACCGGGTCGGCGTTCGGCAGCGCGTGCCCGACTAGGGCGTGGCCGCCCTCGTGATAGGCGATGATCTTCCTTTCCTTCTCGGAAAGGAGCACGCTCTTGCGCTTGGGACCGGCGGTCACCCGGTCAATCGCCTCCTCCAGCGAGGCCATCGAGATCTGGGTGCCGTTGCCGCGGGCGGTGAGCAGCGCGCCCTCGTTGATGACGTTGGCCAGGTCCGCCCCGGTGAAGCCCGGCGTCCGGCGCGCGATCAGGTCGAGCTCCACGTCCGGCCCGAATGGCTTGCCGCGGGCGTGCACGCGCAGGATGCCCTTGCGCCCGGCAAGGTCGGGCTGCGCCACCACGATCTGGCGGTCGAAGCGGCCGGGACGCAGCAGCGCGGGGTCCAGGATGTCGGGCCGGTTGGTGGCCGCGATCACGATGACGCCGCCCTTGGTGTCAAAGCCGTCCAGCTCGACCAGCAGCTGATTCAGCGTCTGCTCGCGCTCGTCATGGCCGCCGCCGAAGCCGGCGCCGCGATGCCGGCCGACCGCGTCGATCTCGTCGACGAAGACGATCGCGGGCGCGTTGGCCTTGGCCTGCTCGAACAGGTCGCGGACCCGGGACGCGCCGACGCCGACGAACATCTCGACGAAATCAGAGCCCGAGATCGAGTAGAACGGCACCCCGGCCTCGCCCGCCACCGCGCGGGCCAGCAGGGTCTTGCCCGTTCCCGGCGGGCCGTACAGCAGCACGCCCTTGGGGATCTTCGCGCCGATCGCCTGGAACTTGCCCGGGCTCTGCAAGAACTCCTTGATCTCCTCCAGCTCCTCGATCGCCTCATCGGCGCCGGCCACGTCAGAGAAGCTGGTCTTCGGGGTGTCCTTGGTGATCAGCTTGGCCTTGGACTTGCCGAAGTTCATGACCCGCGAGCCGCCGCCCTGCATCTGGTTCATGAACACGAAGAAAAGCAGGAAGATCGCCACGAACGGCAGCCAGCCCAGCAGCACGGTCCAGATAGAGCTGCCCGAGGGCGCCTTGATGTCGTAGCCGCCAGGAAGCTTGCCGCTCTGGTAATCGCGCTGCAGGGTCTGCTGCAGCGTCTGACCCTGGTTGTCGACCCACGACGCCTGCAGGGCCGCGCCCTTGTTGGTGATGACCTGGATCATCTGGCTCGCGTCGGTCAGCACCGCCGACTTCACCTGGCCGGAGTTGATGAGCTGGACGACCTGCGACGTGTTGACATGCTTGTACGACACGCTGGAGCCGGTCAACTTGAAGAGGAACAGCAACACGAGAACGACAGCGAGGATGACAACAGTCCATCCGCGGAAGATGCGCTTCAGATCCATCGACGAACGGCCCCGCCGGTGCCGGGCCGATCCCTCCTGACGAGCCTCATGTCCCGCCGAAGCCCGGCAGGACTACCATGCGCCGCAGAGCGCCCACAAGCGGCTTGCCTCTGCCCGCCTGAATACACGAGAATAATCGACGGTACACCGCGCCGGCTGCCATCGGCGCCGCAAGACGCTTCATGGCTTCCGGCCCGCCGGTTACCCAGGTAAACGTATTTCATCGCGGGATGTGTTCCCTGTCATAGTCCTGTCGTTTTCTCACCCGCCGCCCTCCCCGCCGTAGACATGCGGCGCCAGGGTTCCGACGAACGGCAGGTTCCGGTAGCGCTCGGCGTAGTCAAGCCCGTAGCCGACCACGAAGGCCTCGTCGATGTCGAACCCGGTGTAGGTCACGTCCACGTCCATCCGCGCGGCCGATGGCTTGCGCAGCAGGACGCATACCCGCAGCGAGGCTGGCTCACGGGACTGCAGATTCTGGACAAGCCAGGACAATGTGAGGCCAGAGTCCACGATGTCCTCGACAACCAGCACATGCCGCCCGGTGATGTCGGTGTCGAGATCCTTCAGGATGCGCACCACGCCGGAGGACTTGGTGCCCGACCCGTAGGACGAGACGGCCATCCAGTCCATGGTGACCGGAAGGTGCATGGCACGCGCCAGATCGGCCATCACCATGACTGCGCCCTTCAGCACGCCGACGAGCAGTAGTTCGCAGTCGGCGTAATCGGTGTCGATCCGCGCCGCCAGTTCCGCGATCCGGTGCTGCAGCCGCTCGGGCCCGATGAGCACATCCTCAAGCTCGGGCCCCATGTCACTGGCGTCCACCCCGCGCCCTCCGATACCGCTCTTGCGATCACGCTCCGGCAGTGAAGAGCAGCCTCCCACACTGGCGCTGGCAGCGGACACCGCCGGGCAGGTCTGTCCAGCGCTGACCGCGCCAGAGCGTCACCAGCGCGTCCATCTCGCTGACGTGGCGGGCACTGAGCGCGCCGGCCGGGCAGCCGGCCGCGATCGCGGCGCTGCGCAGCACCCGGGTCCTGATCGCGTCCGGAAGCGCCCCGAGGGCATCGGCCGGCAGAACCCCGAGGGCGCCGGCGGGCAGCACCCCGGCGGCATCCGCCGGGGCGGGACAGTCGCCGGCCGCTAGCCGTTTCGCCTCGGTTTGCGCAAGATCGTCCAGGGCATCGGCGTCCGCGCGCAGCTGGGCGGCGCTGCGGGCGAGCGCTTCGGCGATGCCCGGGCCCAGGAGTTCCTCCATCACCGGCAGGACCTGGCTCCTGACCCGGACCCTGGCATAGGCCGGGTCGCTGTTGTGCGGGTCCTGCCACGGCTGCAGGCCAGCGGCGGCGCAGGCGGCTGACGTCTGCGCCCGGCGGATCTGCAGCAGGGGCCGCAGGTAGCGGCCGCTGCGGGGTGCCATGCCGGCCAGCGACCTGGCGCCGGATCCGCGCGCGAGGCCCAGCAGCACCGTCTCGGCCTGGTCGTCCAGGGTGTGCCCGAGCAGGATCGCCGCGGCGCCGGCCGCCCGCGCGCTCTGCTCGAGCGCCGCGTACCTGGCCGCCCTGGCCGCTGCCTCCGGGCCGGCCCCGCTGCCGGGCCCCGGCACGGTGACGCGGATGCTGTCCACCGGATCGAGGCCGAGATCGGTCAGGACGCGGGTCACGCTGGCGGCCTGCTCCTCCGATCCGGCCTGCAGGCCGTGATCCACGGTGACCCCGCCGCCGCGCAGCCCTAGCCTGGGCGCCTCGAAGGCGAGCGCCGCGGCCAGGGCGAGGGAGTCGGCGCCACCGGAGCACGCGGCCAGCACCAGGTCGCCGACGGCAAGATTGCGCAGGCTCTGGCGCACGCCCAGGCGGATCTGCGCGACCGCCGGGTGCGGGCCCATGACGGCTCAGCCTGCGATGGCGCCACTGCCGCCCACCCGCTCCAGCCAGGCGTGCGGGCTGGCGATCTCGTCCCTGGTCGGGAGTGTGTCGGGGGATGTCCAGACCCGGTTGAAAATGGTCATCCCCGCTTCTTCCACCACGGCTTTTACGAAACTAGAACCCTGCTCGTACTGTTTCATCTTCAGGTCAATCCCGAGAATCCTGCGGATCGCCTGCTCCATCCGGCCCGCCGATCCCCGCCGCGCGCTGAACTTGGCCCTGATCTCGGCCACTGACGGGACGACCAGGGGGCCGACGGCGTCCATCACATAGTCGCCGTGTCCCTCGACCAGCGTCATCACCGCGGTCAGCCGCTCCAGGATCTCGCGTTGCCGCGGGGTCTGGATCGCCTCGATCAGGCTTGCGCCGTCGCCGCCGCGTACCGCGCCCGCGACCGCGTCGGCGGCGGACCGCAGCCGGTCCAGGATCGAGGCGGGATCCAGCTCCGATGCCAGCAGGAACTCGGTCATCTGCTGCTGGACATAGGGCCGGAGCCAGGGCACCGAGGTGAACTGGGTCCGGTGGGTCTCCTCATGCAGGCAGACCCACCGCCGAAAGTCGTGCGGGTCGACGCCGAGCTCGCGCTCCACCATCACGATGTTGGGGGCGACCAGCGTCAGCCGGCCGGCCGGCGCGTCGGCGGCGGGCAGCTGCGGATCAGGCGGCAGGAACAGCTCGTACTGGCCGAGCACCCGCCCGGCCAGGTAGGCGAGGATCAGCCCGGCCTGGATTCCGGTGACACGGGACCCGACGGCGGTGAGCACCGAGCCGGCCTGCGGCGCGGTCCCGCGTTCCTGCATGTGCTCGACCAGCGGGTCGAGCACTACACGGAACCCGTCGACGTTGGCGCGGATCCAGCCCGCCCGGTCCACCACCGCGACCGTTCCGCCGTCCGCCGGCCCGGCGAGGCCGGTCACCTCGCGAACCGGTGCCTGCACGGCGGCGGCCAGGGCGCGAAGCTCCCCGACTACCTTCCGCGCCTCGGCCATGCTTACCTGCGGCCCCGGCCGGGCCCACCGGACCCCGGTCGAGGTGGCGACATTCCAGTCGATCATCTGCGCGCTGCTCACCCCTCCACCGTACGTGGCCCGGCGACGAACGTCAGCGGCGCCCGTCAGCGGCACCGTCAGCGGCACCCGCAGCCGGCCAGTGCGGTCGCGACGCCGAGCAGGTCGGACCCGGCCGCCTGGAGGCCGTTCTTGGGCAGGTGATCGGCGATGACCGCGAACGCGAGCAGCTGCCCGTCCCTGGCGTAGGCGACGCCGGCCAGCGCCGCAACGGTCGCCAGGTTCCCCGTCTTGGCCCGCACGACGCCGAGCGCCGCCGGGCCCGCGCCTCCGAACGCGTCCTGGCCGGCGGCGAGCGTGCCGGAGAACCCGGCTACCGGCAGGCCGGTGATGGCGGCCCTGAGCGCGGGGTGGCCGGCCGCCGCGGCCGCGGTGATCAGCTGTACCAGCGCGTCCGGGGTGATCCGGTCACGCGGGGACAGGCCGCTGGAGTCCACCAGGTCGATGCCGGTCACGCCCAGCCGCCGGTCAGTGGCCATCACGGCCGCGGCCGCGCCGCTGAAGGTGGCCGGCTGCCCGGTGGCGATCGCGACCTGCCGGGCGAGGTTCTCGGCGATGACGTTGTTGCTCTCGGTGAGCATCCACTGCACGATCTCGGCCAGCGGCGGCGAGGAGACCTGCGCGAGCGTTGCGCTGCCCGCCGGCGCCCGCAGCCGGGCCGGCGGCCCGATGATCTTGATCCCGTGGCGGCCCAGGAGCCTCGCGAACGCCACCGCGGCCGACGCCGCCGGATCGGATGAGCGCGGCAGGAAATTGCCGGGGTCATCGGAGTCCTGCGGCGCGCCGCGGGCCGTCAGCCTGCCCTGATCCACCTCCAGCGCAGTGATGGCCGTGACGTTGCCGGTGGTCACGTAGCTGGCAGGCCAGCCGGGCGCGAGCGCAGGACCGGTGAACAGCGAGGTGTCGTAGCCGAGCCGCGCGCGATGACGGCCGCGGGCGCGCAGCGCGACGGCCGTCGCGGCGGCCAGGGACGCCAGCGTCGCGGGCTGCGGGTAGTCCGAGGCGGGCGGAGGGCCCGCCGCCAGGGTCGGGTCACCGCCGCCGACCAGGACGATGGCCGACGGCGTCGCCCCGGTGACGACGCGGGTGGCGAACCGCGCGCCGGGGCGCAGTACGTCCAGCGCGGCGATCGAGGTGGCCAGCTTCGCGGTGGAGGCGGGCGCTAACGGGGCGGCGGAGTTGCTCGCGTACAGGACGTCGCCGGTGGCCAGATCGGTCACCACCGCGCCGACGTCAGTGCCGAGGGCGCGGGCGCCGATCAGGCCGGACACCGCCGCGCTCAGGCCGGCCTTGGTGACGCCCGGCTGCGGCCCGGATCCCGGCTGCCCGCCCAGTGCCCCGACGGCCGCTCTGAGCACCGGCTCCGGTGTCGGGAGGCCGCGTACGGCCACCGCCGGGACCTGCAGCAGGGCCAGGCGGGCGGGCAGCATGCGCGCGACCGCCGTCCCGGCGCCGATCGTGAACGCGCAGAGCAAGGCGAGCGACAGCAGCGCCATCCGACGGAGCCGGCTCACCGATAAGTTTCCCTTCGCGAGATGCTGGATCCCTTGCACCAGGCGAGGGACCCCGGCCGGGTACACATCCAGGCATCGGAGTCAATCATCCAAGCGCCAAGGGGGCGACATCGTGGAGTTCGATGTAGTCATCGAGATCCCGAAGGGCCAGCGCAACAAGTACGAGATGGATCATGAAACCGGGCGGATCCGGCTCGACCGGATGCTGTTCACCTCTACCCGTTATCCGGCCGACTACGGCTTCATCGAGCACACGCTGGCCGACGACGGCGACCCGCTCGATGCGCTGGTGCTGCTCGATGAGCCGACGTTCCCCGGCTGCCTGATCCGCTGCCGGGCGATCGGGATGTTCCGGATGCGAGACGAGAAGGGCGTCGACGACAAGGTCCTGTGCGTGGCCGCGACGGATCCGCGGATGGCTCATCTGCGCGACATCGAGGACGTCTCGGAGTTCGACCGCCTGGAGATCCAGCATTTCTTCGAGGTCTACAAGGCGCTGGAGCCCGGCAAGGAGGTGGAGACGGCCACATGGGCGGATCAGGTAGCCGCTTACGCCGAGATCGAGTCGTGCAGGCAGCGCCTGGCCGCCGCCGAGGGGCCATCATAGTGACAGCGGGTCATCGTGAAGGCAGCCGATAGCGCGGCCGGGCGGGGCCGTCGGGAAGCAACTTTTGGGTAACGCACTTACTAGCGGGTAGCACCTGATGTAGTGCGAACAGGCGAGGAGGCACCCGTGAGTCGTGCGGATGACGTGCTCAGCCGCTCGCCGCTGTTCGAGGCCCTGAGCGAGGAGGACACCAAGGCGCTGCGCGCCAGGGTGACGAACGTCGAGATCAGCCGGGGGGAGCACCTCTTCGCCGAGGGTGATGCCGGGGACAAGCTGTACGTGATACTCGACGGCAAGATCAAGCTCACCAGGGCGGCACCAGACGGCAGGGAGAACCTGCTGAGCGTGCACGGGCCGGGCGAGATGTTCGGCGAGCTGTCCCTGTTCGACCCGAGCCCCCGCACGGCCAGCGCGGCGGCGGTGACCGACGTGCGGCTCGCCGCCCTGGCCCATGACGACCTCCGATACTGGCTGACCAGCCGCCCTGAGGTCTCCATGCACATGCTGCGTGCCCTCGCGCAGCGGCTGCGCCGGATCAACGACGTCAAGGCTGACCTGGTGTTCACCGACGTTCCCGGCCGGGTGGCCAAGGCGCTGCTCGACCTCGCCGAGCGGTTCGGGGTCCCGCAGGCGGAGGGGGTGCAGGTCAATCATGACCTGACGCAGGAGGAACTCGCCCAGCTCGTCGGCGCCTCCAGGGAGACGGTGAACAAGGCGCTAGCCGATTTCGTGGCCCGCGGCTGGCTCCAGCTCTCGGCGAAGTCCGTCCTGCTGGTGGATCCGGACCGGCTCCGCAAACGCGCCAGGTAGCACCGGCGGCCTGTCACCGCCTGGCCCTGCCCGTCACCGCCTGGCCCTGCCTGTCACCGCCTGGCCTGCCTGTCACCGCCTGGCCCTGCCTGTCACCGCCTGGCCCTGCCGTCGCCGCCTGGCGCTAGTGGCCGGCCTCGGGCGGCAGGGCGCCCTGCTCGGCCAGGTACTCCAGCTGCGCGCGGACCGACCACTGAGCGAATGGCCACAGCGCGCGATCCACATCCGCGTAGACCCTGGCCACGATCTGCGCCGGTGTCGTATCGCCCGCCGCAAGAGCGGCCTGAATCTCGGCGAGCCGCTCGGCGCGGTGCGTTAGGTAAAAATCGAGAGTGGCGGCCGGGTCCGCGAGCAGCGGGCCGTGACCGGGCAGCAGCGCCGTCAGGTCCGCCGCATTGGCGAGCGCGCGCAGCCGGTCCAGCGAGCCCAGGTAGTCACGCAGGCTCCCGTCACCGGCGATGATGGTGGTGCCGCGGCCGAGCACCGTGTCGCCGGTCAGCACCGCGCCGTCCGCGGGAAGCTCCAGGCACACCGAGTCTGAGCTATGACCCGGCGTCGCGATCACCCGCAGCTCGCACCCCCCGGCGGTGACCACGTCGCCGGAAACGAGGCCCTCGCCGCCGTGGCGGTGAGCCGGATCGACCGCGCGGACTGGCGCACCGGTGAGCTCGGCGAGCCGCCCGGCGCCGGCGGAGTGATCACTGTGTCCGTGCGTGAGCACGATCAGGCGCACCCGCTGGCCCGACTGCGCCGCCACGTCGCAGACCCGGCGCAGGTGGCCCTCGTGGTCGGGGCCGGGATCGACGCACACCGCCGACGCCGATCCTGGCTCGGCGATCAGCCACGTGTTGGTGCCGTCCAGCGTCATCATGGACGGATTGGGCGCCAGCACGCAGCGCGCGCGGGCGGTGCCCGATCCGTCGATCGCCGAGCGGGCCTGCCCGCCGTCGGCGGCCTGCGACGTCATCGCGGGTACTCCTGAGCGGTCACAGCGGGTACTCCTGGTTTCCCGGCACCGTCAGCCACGGCGTGCCGTCCCTGAAGATCACCTCGGGCAGCAGCGGGGTCACCTGCCGCCGCGCGGCAAGGACCGCGGCGACGTCCGGGCAGCCGGCCAGTTCCGCGAGCGTGACCGCCGTCGGCAGCCACAGGTTGATCTGCCCGCTCCGGCCGGCTGTGATCGCGGCGCTGGGCGCGATCCACGTCACCGATGCCGCCTCACCGCCGACGTCCCTGGTGAGCTGGCCGGGCGGCAGCGCCGCCGCGAAGAACCGCGCATCGAAGCGGCGCGCCTCGATCACCGGGGTAATCCACCGGGACCACGGCCGGAGCAGGTCGCTGCGCAGCACCAGTCGCCGCCGCCTGAGCAACTCGGCGAGCGAGACTGACCGGTCGAGCAGCGCGTTCCGGTCCGCTTCCCAGTCCTCGCCGGTGGTGTCGGCCACCACCGAGTCTGGCGACGGCCCGGCCAGCAGCACGCCGGACTCCTCGAAGGTCTCCCGGACCGCCGCGCAGACCAGCGCGCGGGCCAGCTGAGGCGGCGCGTCCAGGACCCGGCCCCACTCGCTGATGTCCGGGCCGGCCCAGGCGACCTCCTCATCAGCGTCCCTGGCATCGACTGAGCCGCCGGGAAAGACGAAGGCGCCGGGCGCGAAGGCCATCGAGGACTGGCGGCGCAGCATGTAGACCTCGAGGCCGTCGCCGTCTGCGCTGGCCGAGCGCAGCACCATCACCGTGGCCGCGTCCCGCGGAGTGGCCGGCGGCGTCCTGCCCTCGATGATGTCGCGGACCCGTTCAGCGAGCTTGCCGGGGAACCGGATCGCGGCCGCTTCCACTCCTGCCCTCCTCGACTGCACGCTCCAACCAAGCCGTCCGCCTCAACCAAGCCGTCCGCCTCAGTCCCTGACCTCCGCGATCAGCTCAATCTCCACCGGCGCGTCGAGCGGCAGCACCGCCATCCCGACCGCGCTGCGGGCGTGCCTGCCCGCGTCGCCGAATACCTCGAGCAGCAGTTCGCTGGCGCCATTCACTACCTGTGCCTGGCCGGTGAAGTCCGGCGCGCTCGCCACGAAGCCGGTCACCTTCACGATGCGCCGGATCGCCGCGAGGCCGCCGGCCGCCGACGCCGCAGCGGCGAGGGCGTTGAGCGCGCAGGTACGCGCCAGGGCACCGGCCTCCGCGGCGCCGATCTGCGCGCCGACCTTGCCCGTCGCCAGCAGCTGGCCGTCGACGACCGGCAGCTGCCCCGAGGTGTAGACGTAGTTCCCGGTGCGCACCGCCGGGACATAGGCGGCCAGCGGCGGGGTGACCTTCGGCAGCGAGAGCCCGAGCGCGGCCAGCCTGGCCTCGGGCCCGACGCCAGGAAGCTCCTGGCCGTCCTCGCCGTCCGCCACGCTCACTGCTTGACTCGCTTCATATAGGCGACGAGCTGCTCCGGGTTCGGCCCTGGCACTACCGCCACGAGCTCCCAGCCATCGTCACCCCAGCTGTCCAGGATCTGCTTGGTCGCATGAACGAGCAACGGCACCGTTGCGTACTCCCACTTGGCCATGACCGAACCTTAGCGGGGGCATCCCGCCGACGGCCCGGCGGATGGGCGGGTACCAGCACCGGCCCGGCTGTCCGGCGGCGCTCTAGATGCCGTGCCGTCCAGCCGTGCTGTCCGGGCCGCGCCATCCAGCCCCGGCTACTCGGGTGCCGCCTCGGCCTCGTCGCGGGCCGTCGCGGCCGCGACGCCGTTTCCCTTGGCGGTCAGGTCATCGGGCAGCTTCAGGTCCTCGGGCGGCGGCGGGGCGATCTCGGGCACGGGCGGGATCTCGGGAGCCCCGAGCTCGGGCACCACCGCCGACCCGCCGATCTCGGCCTCGGCCTCGGCCTCGGCGACCTCGGCGTCGCCGGTGTCCTCAAGCGGCGGTGCGGGCTGGCCCTGCCCCTGGCCGGGCGCCATCCGGTCGAAGAACCTGAGCAGCTCCACCGGCACCGGCATGACGAGCGTGCTGTTGCGCTCTGCGGCCACCTCGACCACCGTCTGCAGCAGCCGCAGCTGCAGCGCGGCGGGGTCGCGGGCCATCACGTTGGCCGCCATCGCGAGCCGCTTGGATGCCTGGTACTCGCCGTCGGCCGAGATGATCCTGGCCCGGCGCTCGCGCTCGGCTTCCGCCTGCCGGGACATAGACCGCTTCATGCCCTCGGGCAGCGACACGTCCTTGATCTCGACGCGCTCCACCCGGATGCCCCAGGGTCCCTCGGTCGGCTCGTCGATAATCCGGCGCAGTTCCCTGTTGACGGTGTCCCGCTCGGCCAGCAGCTGGTCCATCTCCGACTGGCCGATGATCGACCGCAGCGAGGTCTGTGCCTGCTGCGAGATGGCGTACAGGTAGTTCTGCACGTTGATCGTCGCCTTGATCGCGTCAATGACCCGGAAGTACACCACCGCGTCCACCCGGACGCTGACGTTGTCCTTGGTGATGCCCTCCTGCGCGGGCACCGCCATGGCGATGATCTGCATATTGACTTTCTGCATCCGGTCGCCAAACGGCCGGATGAGCGTCAGCCCCGGCCCGCGCGTTCCTGGCAGCACCCGGCCGAACCGGAAGATGATGCCCTGCTCGTACTGCTGCACGACACGGAACGAGCGGCCGACTGCGATGAGCCCGGCCACGACGAGAACCAGAACAATGACCAGCAGCCCCTCGACCATCGCGAACACCTCTTTCCGGTACAGCCCGAAATCAACCAGCGCCGAGCGTCAATCTCTGTCCAGCCTAGTGACATTTGGACCCATGCCAAGCAAGGGAAGATAACGTGCAGGCCACGCCGGGCGCGGGCCGCATCGGGCACACCGGCATGACCTGCTACGTGCACGCGGATAGCCTCCATTGCGTGGGCACAAGGGACACGGACTGGGAGGGCGTGCGGCTGCATGTCGTCACCGGCAAGGGGGGTACCGGCAAGACCACCGTTGCCGGGGCGCTGGCGCTGGCCCTCGCCTCGGGCGGCAAGCGGATCCTGCTGATCGAGGTGGAGGGCCGCCAGGGGATCGCGCAGCTCTTCGACGTCCCGCCACTGCCGTATGAGGAACGGAAGGTCGCGGTTGCGCCGGCCACCGACGGGCGGCCGGGCGGCGATGTGTTCGCGCTCGTCGCCGAGGCCGAGTCCGCGCTGCTGGAGTACCTCGAGATGTTCTACAACCTCCGACACGCGGGCACCGCGCTCACCAAGCTCGGCGTGATGGATTTCGCCACCACCATCGCGCCAGGGCTGCGCGATGTCCTGCTCACCGGCAAGGCAGCCGAGGCCGTCCGGCGGAAGGAGTCGGGCAGCCCGGTCTACGACGCCGTGGTCATGGACGCTCCCCCTACCGGCAGGATCGGCAGGTTCCTTAACGTCGCGTCCGAGGTATCCGGCGTGGCCAGGGCGGGCCCGATCCGCGGGCACGCCGACACCGTTCAGAAAGTGATCCGCTCGCCGGAGACGGCGGTGCATTTTGTCACCGTGCTCGAGGAGATGCCCGTCCAGGAGACCCTGGACGGCATCGCCGAGTTGCGCGGCCTGGGCGGGGGCGGGATCCAGATCGGCTGGATCATGGTCAACATGACACGGCAGCTGGAGCTGCCAGAAGATCAGCTGCGCGCCGCGGCCGACGGCTCCCTGGACGCCGGCGAGCTTTCCGTGGGCCTGAAGGCCGCTGGCCTGGAGGATAGCCAGGTCCTGGCGACGTATCTGGTCGCTGAGCTCGTCGAGCAGGCCAGGACCGATGCCGGCCAGCAGGTGCAGCGGCGCAGGCTGGATGACGTACGGCAGCCGTGCTACGAGCTGCCGATGATCACTGACGGCATGGACCTGGGCGGCCTGTACCGGCTCGCCGCCGCCCTGCGGGCTCAGGGAGCCGCCTGATGGGTCACGCGCTGCCGCCTCAGCCGCTGGACGTGGACCGGCTGATCGATGATCGCCGGACGCGCATCATCGTCTGCTGCGGATCCGGCGGGGTCGGCAAGACCACCACGGCCGCGGCGCTGGGCCTGCGCGCCGCCGAGCGCGGCCGCAATGTCGTCGTGCTCACCGTCGACCCGGCCCGCAGGCTGGCGCAGTCGATGGGGCTCACCTCGCTCGACAACACCCCCCGGCTGGTTCCCGGCGTCGGACCGCCAGCCGCCGACACCGGGCAGCACGCCACGTGGCAAGACGGAACCGCCCGGGCCGGCAGCCTGCACGCCATGATGCTCGACATGAAGCGGACCTTCGATGAGATCGTCGAGGCCCATGCCGACCCGGACCGGGCCGCCCAGATCCTGGCAAATCCCTTCTATCAGTCCCTGTCGTCGGGTTTCTCCGGCACGCAGGAGTACATGGCGATGGAGAAGCTCGGCCAGTTGCGTCGCGCCGATGAGTGGGACCTCATCGTCGTCGACACGCCGCCGAGCCGGTCCGCACTCGACTTCCTCGACGCGCCGCAGCGCCTCGGCAGGTTCCTGGACGGCCGGCTGCTCCGGCTCCTCGTCGCGCCGGCGAAGTTCGGCGGGCGAGCAGGCCTGCGGATGCTGAACGCCGGTTTCGGCGTCGTTACCGGGATCGTGACAAAGATCCTCGGCGGCCAGATGCTCAAGGACGTGCAGACGTTCGTTTCCGCTATGGACACGATGTTCGGCGGATTCCGAGAGCGGGCCGAGTACACCTACCGGCTGCTCCGCGCGCCGGGAACCGCTTTCCTGGTGATCGCGGCGCCAGAGCCGGACGCGCTGCGCGAGGCGTCCTACTTCGTGGAGCGGCTCGCGCAGGAGGGGATGCCCCTCGCAGGCCTGATCCTGAACCGGGTGCACCGCTCGCCCGCGGCCGGGCTGTCCGCCGCGCGCAGCCTGGCGGCGGCCGAGATGTTGCAGGCCGCCGGTTCCTCCTCGCGCCCAGCGCCAGGCAGAGCGGCCGAGGGCCGGGCGGGGCAGCAGAATGGTTCCCACGCGCTCGCCATCGCGGCGCTGCGCCTGCATGCGGAACGGATGCAGCTGACGGCCTCGGAGCGCCGGCTGGCCGAGCATTTCACGGCGGCTCATCCGCTTGTCCCGGTCGCTGAGATACCAGCTCAGCCCGATGACGTGCACGATCTCGCCGGCTTGCGGGCCATCGGGACTGCCTTCGGCGGCGAGTAGCGCCGCTTAGGCATCGGCGGCGGGTAGCGGCGGTCAGCCGCCGACTCCACCTCGGCGCTGCCGGATGGCCGCATTAGGTGCCGGATGGCCGCTGGGGAGTCCGCGGCGATTGAGGGACGTGCGGTTGCGCGAAACAGCGAGGCAGGCTAGCTGGCGACCAGTTCGTCGCCAGTGCGCTCGTACTGGTTACGCGCGTGCTCCAGCAGGTCCCGCCAGGAGGTCACGTCCGGCCGACGGCGGAGCAGCGCGCGCCGCTCCCGCTCGGTCATGCCGCCCCATACCCCGAACTCGATCCGGTTGTCGAGCGCGTCCGCGAGGCACTCGGTCCGGACAGGGCAGCCGCGGCAGATCAGCTTGGCCCGGTTCTGCGCCGCCCCCTGGACGAAGAGCTCGTCAGGGTCAGTTCCCTTGCACGCGGCGCGCGCGGTCCAGTCCGTGATCCACATGTGGCCCAACTCCTCCTGATCGTCACGCCCGCAATGAGTCGTCGCGCCGGATGGCGCTTCGGAGCGGTCCCAGGGCTGCGTTCTTTTGCCGGCCCCCGGTTAGTGATGGTCGCGGAAGAGTAACTTACGGAAGTCCGGGCCGCAGCGCTAGACCCCGGCGGGCCCATTTCCGCATAGCCCTGATGGGCTATGCGGGCAGAAGTGACTAGTCACCCCTGCCGCCAGGCGGCTTCACCCCCGGCACGGCCGTGGCCACCGTCAGTTGCTGATCCTGTGTCCTGGTACGCCTATGACGCGGCCGAGCGTACCCTGAGTCTCGTGCCGAAATCAGAACGCCTCGCCGGCCTCAGAGCGGCGAGCATGCTCACCGGGTTGTCGCTCGTGGCCGGCTTGATCGTCGGCGCTGTCGTGCTTCCGGTCGCCGGCATCGCCGGGGTGGCCACACGCGACGCCGCCAAGACGTTCAGCTCACTGCCGGTACCCGTCCTGGGCCAGCTTCCGCAGCGCTCGGAGATCCTGAACAGCAAGAACCAGCTGATCGCCTACATCTACCCGAGCGGCGAGGGGAAGAGGAACAACCCGATCGACCGGGTGCCGGTGAGCTACAGCCAGATCGCGCCGGTCATGCGCCAGGCGATCGTCGCGATCGAAGACGACAGATTCTGGCAGCACGGCGCATTCGATTTCCGTGGCACGGGCCGCGCCGTGGTCAGCGACCTTGAGAGCAACCCGGTGCAGGGCGGGTCAACGCTCGCACAGCAGTACGTCAAGAACGCGCTGGAGCTGACGGCAACCACCCCGCAGGAGTACAACGCCGCCTACGCCGAGAATACGGTCCGCAAGCTCCGCGAGCTGCGGATGGCCGCCGTCGTCGAGCACGAGCTGACCAGGACCGAGCTGCTCGCCGCCTACCTGAACGCAGCGTACTTCGAGAACCAGGCCTACGGCATCCAGGTCGCGGCGGAGCGCTACTTCTCGACAGATGCCCTGCATCTGAACCTCGACCAGTCCGCGTTGCTGGCGGGCATCGTAGAGTTCCCGTCCGCCTTCAATCCGGTCGCCCACCCGCTGGCGGCTCACGCGCGGCGCAACCAGGTGCTGAAGCGGATGCGGCTGCATGACGACATCACCCCGGCACAGGCCCAGGCCGCCGAGGCCGCGCCGCTCGGACTGCGCATGCACAACACGACGCTGCAGAGCGGCTGCAGCAGCGTTTCCGCTAAGACGGCCGCGTTCTTCTGCGACTACGTGCTGGCCGTCATGAAGCACGACCCGGCCTACGTCAAGGCGTACACGGCGCTGAACCGGACCGGCGGCATCAAGATCTACACGACGCTGAATCCGAAGGACCAGAAGGCCGCGACGAAAGCGGTGAACTACATCGAACCGCGGCGCTCACAGATCTTCAACCCCGGCCATAACGCGGACGTCGAGGCCCTGATCCAGCCAGGGTCAGGCAAGATTCGGGCGATCGCCGAAAACCGGACGTACGGCAACGGGCCGGGGCAGACCACGGTCGACTATGCAGTGGGTCTCAAGGACGACGGTGGCTCAGGCGTGCAGACCGGCTCCTCGTCGAAGATCTTCACCCTGCTGACCGCGCTCAAGCAGGGCATTCCCTTCGGCTACCCCCTGAAGGTCGTGTCCCCCAGCTCACTGACCGGCTATACCGACTGCAAGGGCATAGACACCGGCCCGTTCAACGTCTCGAACGCCGAGGGTGACACTCCCAAGCCCGAGATCTTCACGCTGTACAACGGCACCACGGGCTCGATTAACGTGTTCTACGCGCAACTGGAGCGCCAGGTCGGCCTGTGCAACGTGGTCAGGACCGCGGCCAGCCTCGGGATGCGCCGCGCGGACGGCACCTCGCTGCTTCGCCGGGATCCGCACCTGCCGCGCGACAACAACCTGTCCGCCGACAACTACCCGTCCTTCACGCTGGGCTCGATTTACGTCACCCCGCTGGGCATGGCCGCGGCCTATGCCACCGTCGCGGCGCGCGGCGACTACTGCGAGCCGATCGCCATCGCCAAGATCGAGACCACGGCGGGCAAGCAGCTCCCGGTGAAGTCCGCCGACTGCCACAGGGTGCTCACGCCGGAGGTGGCCGACGCCGCCAACCTCATCCTGCAAGGCGTTCTCACCAGCGGCACAGCCGGCAACCGTGGCATCGGCATCCCGGCTGCGGCGAAGACCGGCACGGCCAACGGCGGCTACTACGCAGCCTTCGCTGGCTACACCCCGCTCCTGGCCGGCTATGTATCGGTCTTCAACCCGGCCCATCCGACGACCACCGGGGCGATGCTCGCCCCCATTCACTCGTGCTATCGCGAGGTAGCCGGAGAGCTACAGTGCCCAGGCCAGATGTTCGGTGACAACGCACCGGGCGCGACCTGGCAGATGACTTTCATGCACCTCGCCCTGGGCAATCCGGCGCCCAGTTTCGTCGGCGTTCCCCCCACCAGCGAGTTCTTCAAGCTCGGCAGCGGGGTCAATTCACCGAAGCCGCCCAAGCCGCCCAAGCCGCCCAAGCCGCCCAAGCACGGTGGTGGCGGTGGCGGTGGCGGTGGTGGCGGCGGCGGTGGCGGTGGTGGCGGTGGCGGCGGCGGCGGAGGCCCCGGCCACTGACGACCGCAGGCCCGTCGGGCGCGGCGAGATGGTTAGTCCGCCAGCTGTCGGCGGACCTCCGCCGCGACCCGGCCGCCCTCCGCGCGGCCGGCGACCCGAGGTGTGACGGCCTTCATGACCTGCCCCAGCGACCTCATTCCCGTGGCGCCAGTCTCGGCGATGACGGCCGTCACGATCGCCTGGAGCTCGTCGGCGCCCAGTTGCGCCGGCAAATAACCGGCCAGCACGTCGTCCTCAGCGCGCTCGGCGGCCGCCTGGTCGTGCCGCCCCGCCTTCTCGAACGCGTCCGCCGCCTCGCGCCGCCGCTTGGCCTCCCTGGCCAGCACCCGCAGGATCTCGTCGTCACCGAGCACGCGGGCTGCCTTGCCCGCCACCTCTTCGTTGGACACTGAGGTCAGGGCCATGCGCAGGGTCCTGGTACGCACCTCGTCGCGTGCCTTCATGGCCGCCGTCAGGTCGCTCCGGAGCCGCTCTTTAAGTCCAGACATGAAGCCATCCTGCCGTCCCTGGCCCGGACGGCAGGACGGGGGGCACGGCGCGCACGGACAGGTCATCCGGACTGGCATGGCACCATGGAGGCATGCGACCACGTGCTCTCATCGGAACCGCCGCCGTGGCGGGTACTGCCGTCTTCGGTTATGCGGCAGTCGTCGAGCGCAACTGGTTCGTGCTGCGCCGTTATGAGGTACCGATGCTCCCCGCTGGAGCGAGGACGCTGCGGATCCTGCACATCTCCGACGCCCACCTGACCCCGGGACGGCACCGGCTCATGTCGTGGATCAGGTCGCTGGATGCCCTTGAACCCGATGTCGTGGTCAACACGGGGGACTCGATCAGCCACCCGGAGGCCGTTCAGCCATTTCTTGAAGCGCTCGGGCCGCTGCTAGACCGGCCTGGCGTGTTCGTCTTCGGGTCCAACGACCTGTTTTCCCCGGTGCCCAAGAATCCGGCGAGATACCTGTGGCGCACCAGTGGCCACGAGCACCGGCGAAAGACCCCGGACCTGCCGTGGGCAGAACTCGGCGCGGGCATGGAAGCGGCCGGCTGGGTGAACGCCAACAACCGCCGCGGGCGGATCAAGGCCGGGGAGCTCGATATCGAGGTGGCCGGCGTGCACGACTCGCACATCGACCTCGACCGTTACGCGGAGATTGCGGGCCCTGCCGATCCCGCGGCGGACCTGCGGCTCGGCGTGCTGCACTCGCCAGAGCCCGCGATCATGGACTCCTTCGTCGATGACGGCTACGACCTGCTGCTGGCGGGTCATACACACGGCGGACAGGTCTGCCTGCCCGGCATCGGAACGCTGGTGACCAACTGCGGCATCGACCGACGCAGAGCCCACGGCCTGCACCGGCATCCGGCCGACCAGGCCATGCCCGGCGGCGGCTCCGCTGTCACCGACGGCCCTGACGGGCAGGCCTGGCTGCATGTTTCCGGGGGACTCGGCACCTCGCCGTGGGCCCCGTTCAGGCTCTGCTGCCGACCGGAGGCAACGCTGCTCACACTGGTTCCCCGGATCAGCTAGACTTCTGGCGCGGTCGGCGGGGTGTGGCGCAGCTTGGCAGCGCGCTTCGTTCGGGACGAAGAGGCCGCCGGTTCAAATCCGGCCACCCCGACC
>Ga0080026_10000013_pt1 | contig 35990 bp, 26 predicted proteins | sample OrgsoiDNA2013045_FD_70941 | JGI IMG/M metagenome (GOLD analysis project Ga0080026, IMG submission 70941) | Permafrost soil microbial communities from the Arctic, to analyse light accelerated degradation of dissolved organic matter (DOM) -... | ecosystem: Environmental > Terrestrial > Soil >... | reverse complement strand
CCGGCCGCGGGAACGCCGGCCGCGGGAACGCCGGCCGCGGGAACGCCGGCCGCGGGAACGCCGGCCGCGGGAACGCCGGCGCCGGGGGCGCCGGCCGCGGCCGGGCCGGCGGAGATCTCGACCGATGGCGCCTGCTCGCAGGGACTGGCCAGGAACGAGAATTCGGCGCCGATGCGCAGCGGCCGTATGAGCCGGTCGCGGAACAGGGCCGAGTGGTCGAGCGGGGCCCCGGCGACGTAGGCCGCGCCGGCCACCCGCAGCAGCCCGCCCAGCGATTCGTCGTCGGTATCCAGCGCTACCGCGGGCACGCCGGTCACATCCGCCGCCAGCCCGCTGAGCACCCGGCCAGGGCCGACCTCGACGAACAGGTCGATGTCCTTGGCCGCCAGCTCGATCGCCTGGGCGAACAGGACCGGGGCGGTGATCTGCCGCCGCAGCAGCTCAGGAATATCGGCATCCGGCGGCAGCGCCAGCCCGGTCACGGTGGAGATGACGCGCCGGCCGACCGGCCCGAACCTCTCGCCGGCAAGCCGCGCGCAGAAGATGTCGGCCGCGGGCGCCACCAGCGGCGAGTGGAAGGCATGCGAGACCGGCAGGAGGGTCCAGGTCAGGCCTGCATCGCCGGCCGCGCGGCCGATCGCCTGGACTGCGTCGGCAGAGCCGGAGACGATGGTCTGCTCCGGCCCGTTATATCCCGCAATCACCACGGGCAGGCTGGCCACCAGCGCGGACACCGTGTCCGGCGACGCGCAGATGCTCGCCATGGTGCCCGAGGAGCTGTACTCGGCCATCGTCTGGCCGCGGACGCTCGCCACCCGCAGCAGGCTCTCCTCGTCCATGGCGCCGGCCCACTGCAGCGCCGAGATCTCGCCGAGGCTGTGACCGACCGCGACCTTCGCCTCCAGGCCGAGGATGGACATGGCGCGAAGCCCGGCCATCGAGCCGGTGACGATGCGCGGCTGCGCCACCGCGGTCGCCACCAGGTCGCCGGCTGCCGGCAGCGCGGCGGTGACGTAGACCTCTTCCACCTCGGCGAAGCGCCGTCGCAGCGCGCCGCCGCTGGTACCGCGGCCAGAGCCCTGGCCAGGGAACAGGTAGCCGATCCGGCCGGTGCCGCGGGCATGGCCGAGGAAGCTGCGCCCGTCCCCTGTGCCCAGGGCGGTCTCGCCCGCATCGAGGGCATCGAGCACGCGCCGCAGCCGCCGCTCGGCGTCCTCGGGCGAGGCCACGACAACGGCCGCCCGGTACGGCAGATCTGCGAGTTCGCGCCGCGCCGTGGCGGCGAGATCCGCGAGCTGGGCGTAAGACAGGCCCGGCACGAAGGCGATCAGCCGCTCTAGCCGCTCGCGCAGCTGCTGCGGTGAGCCGCCGTCGGCCAGCAGCAGCTCGACATCCTGGACCGATGCGGCCAGCGCCCTGGTCCGGACGTCGAACCGGACGCGCGGGCGCGGCCCGGCCTCTTCGAGCACTATGTGGGTGTTGATCCCGCCAAAGCCCATCGAGCTGACCCCGGCCCGCACCGGCGCGCTGACGGGCCACCGCTCGGCCTTGCGCAGCACCCGCAGCGCTACCGGATCTTCGGACAGCACCTCGTGCGGCTCTATGCAGCCAATGGTCGGCGGCAGTACCTGCTGGTGTACGGCCATCGCGGCCTTGATCAGGCCAGCCACTCCGGCCGCGGCCTTGGTGTGCCCGATGATCCCCTTCACCGTGCCGATCGCGGCGGGCCCCGCGCCCGGATTGGCAGCGGCCCGTGCGAAGGACAGTGCCCTGAGCTCGGTCGCGTCACCGACCGCCGTACCGGTCCCGTGCCCTTCGAACATCGGCACCGTGTCGATGCCGAAGCCGGCCCGCTCGTAGGCGCGTCGCAGCGCCAGCTGGTATCCGGCGATTTCGGGCCGGGTGATGCCGCCCGCGCCGTCGGAGGAGATGCCCCACCCGGCGATGGTGGCGTAGATCCGGTGCTGGGCCTTCCTGGCATCCGGCTCGCGCATCAGGACCACGATCCCGCAGCCCTCGCCCGGCCAGAATCCGTTGGAGCCGCGGTCGTAGACCCGCATCTCCCCCGTCGCCAGAGCTCCGGTCTTGGCGAAGCCCACCATCTCAAACGGGTCGATGGACAGGTCGACGCCGCCCGCGATCGCGACGTCGATGTCGCCGTCCAGCAGCGTCCGGCAGGCGGTCGCGACCGACAACAGCGACGAGGAGCAGGCGCCGTCGACGGTGTAGCCGCCGCCCCCGAGGTCGAAATAGTTGCAGACCCGCCCCGCGATCGTGTTGGCGAGGCCGCCGGCCAGGGTGTCCTCGTTGACGGCAGGGAACGGCTCCTTGTAGCGGGCCTCGAAGCCGCCGAGGAATCTCGCCAGCTTGTCGTCCTCCCAGCCCTCTTGCCTGAGTGCCGCGGTGAGGACGCGGGCCACGTACGGCCAGCGCAGGCGCATCAGGCTCGCCCGGGAGAACTCGCCGGTCAGCGTGTTTCCCACGACCACGCCAGTGCGCTCGCGCGGCAGTCCCTGCGCCATCGGGAATCCCGCGTCGGCCAGCGCCTGCGCCGCGACGTCGAGCGCGAGCCAGTGGGTCAGGTCGGTCGAGCGGTACGTGCTGCCGGTGATCCGGTAGCCGACCCGGTCGAATTCGTAGCCCTCCAGGACCGCGGCGGTGCGAGCGTAAAAGCGGTCAGGGGCGGCCGGGTCCGCGTCCCAGTAGTCCGCCAGCCGCATCCGCACGTCGGGCAGCCGGCGAAAGGCGCGCCGCCCGGCCAGGGCGTTCTCCCAGAGCGCCGCCGGCGAGCAGGCATCCGGGTAGCGGCATGCCATGCCGACGATCGCGATGTGCTCTTTCACTTGCTACCGCCTCCGAGCGACACGAGCTCCGCCGCGATGCACTGCCGCCATACCTCGTAAGCAGGCGGCTCACCCTGGGCCGACTGGTCAGGGCGGACCTGCTCGGGGAGGGCGTTCGCGCACACCTTCGCCGCCTGCTCCGCGGTCATGCCGCAGAACAGCTGCGTGGCGACCTGGGTATGCGGGACTACCAGGCCGGCCTGTACCCGGGCGGTGGCCGCGAACGCGCAGCCCAGAGCGACCTGGGGACGGTAGTCCCCGGCGTGCTGCCAGAACGCGCTCAGCTCGCCGGAGTCAGCGCCGCCGGCATAGCAGGCCGCCAGCCCGGCGCCGCTGTACAGGTCGGATCGCCTGGCCTCGGGGAACTTGCCGATCATGGTGGCGACGAGCTCGGCGTCAGTTCCGCCGACGAACCACAGGGCTCGCCCGATGCCCTGGTCGAGCGCCCGGCTGGCGTACCAGCGCGGACCGTCCGCCGGCCAGCCGAACCTGGCGTCCCTGAACTGCTCGTGCACGTATCGCTGGGTGTGGAAATACGCCTGGTGGAAGCCGTAGCCATCGAGCACGAGCCAGCGCAGCAGGGGATCCGGCGCCTGGATCTTGGACCACCGGAACCCCGGCAGCCTGGCCATCGCCCAGCCGGCGCCAATGTAGGCCATGTAGATATGCGCACTTCCCCGGCCTGCGAGGAGCCCGGAAAATCTGCCGCCGCCGCCGACCGGCATCGCATCGAGCATGGTGCAGCCCATCGCAGCGCCCTCGTAGGCAAATCCCCGAAACTGCACGGGAATTTCTTCCAGGCGCTCCTCCGCGGCCGCGGGCGAGCGCGCCTCTACGGCGTAGGCGTAACCGGTAAGAAATGTCTGCCCGACCATTTCGAGCAGCTCTTTCGCTGCCGGGCTCTTCACGTAGAATCCGCGCGTCTCCAGCTTAGTAGCGGAAACGTTCGGGGTCAAGATACGGCGCCTGAGCGCCCGCAAGACGCTGGCCAACTTATTCTCCCGGCCTCGTCGGGTAACCCCTGTCACCCGATGTTATTTCTACGCAGATCCTAATCCGCGGATAAATTTCTCAGCCACTTCGAGCGTGCTCGCGGATGCGCCTGGCTCATGCTGATACCGCCTCTGACTGGCCAGCCACCGGTGCCTGCTGGCCGGCCCGCTGCTCACGCCTCCGCTTGCGCAGGTAGGCACCCCACCAGCCAAGTCCGCGGCACGCGCACACGATCGACGTCGCGAAGAACAGCGTGTACACGATGTTGAATTGCATCAGCACCGCGTAGACGAAGGCGATAGCGCTGCCGAACATGAACTGCGCACGGGGACTCTGCGGTGAGGTGCCGGGATCGGTGACCATGTAATTCGTGAAGAGCACGAACGCGACACCTGTCATGACGCCGAGCGCCGTATTGAGCTGGACGCCCCAGATCCAGTGCCGGACGAACGCCTGGATCGCAAATGCGCCCATCCAGCCGACGATCAGCGGCACCTTGCGGGTGAGCATTGCGTTGATCACCGTGCCGGATGTGAGGATGACCATCGGGATCAGGAGCTTGAAGTAGGTGCTCGCCCACTCGGTGAACTCATACGGCGGCGCGATGCTGACCCACGAGCCGAAGGCCAGCAGGGTCACGCTGATGCCGAGGTTGGAGGGATTCATGAAATGCCGGAACCGGCCTTTGATGGGAGCCTGCAGGACGTGCTTCTGGCTGACCCCGACAATCACCGCGAACATCACCGGCCAGAACTGGTTGTTGGCGTAGAGCAGCATGTTGCAGGCCAGGCTGGTGATGTGGGCGGGCAGCAGGTACTCCATCAGGCCGCGCACGCCGTTGCCGCGGAACCGGGGCTGACGCTGCTGCACCCGCGCGCTGATCGTCTCGAACGCCAGGTCGGTCGTGTATCCGGTGGCGACCGCCAGGAACGGCCAGAGCCACGGCTGCTCGAAGCCGAGCAGCGTGTAGCCGAAGATGTTGAACACGCTGATCGAGATCGCGAAGTTGCGCAGCGCGAGGTAACGCGGGTCTGGGGGGCGCTTGGTCTGGCCGGCCGGGCCAGGCGGCGTGGTCGCCGCTGTGTCATCTGCCGGCTTGGTAATCGCGGTCATCGGCTCGGTACCTCCTTGGCAGTGCTGGTGAGGAAGATGTCGTGGGTGCCCGGGATGAGCTGCATGACCTGGCGGTGGAGCTGGCCGTGCAGATCGCGCCACCGCAGGTGCACCGAGACGGGCCCGTGGTAGGCGCCGAGGCCGAAGTAGACCTCGAAGCTCGACTTGCCGCTGTGGCCGCTGCCCCCGTCGAGCTGGGCGATCTGGGTGTGGCCGCCCGGAGTGAAGATCTGGGCGGTCGCTCCGTAGGCGGGGCTGCCGATGCCCTGCAGGCCGTGACCCGCGCCGCCGCCCGCGGCGGGCCGGTATAGCTCGAGGCCAAGGTAATGACCCCGCCGCGGTGACTGGTTCGCGTAAAAGGCCGGTGGTCCCCACTGGCGGGCCACCGCGAAGTCCAGCGCGCCGTCCGCGCGAGTGTCCGCGGTGGCGATACCCCGGGTCGGGGTCCGCACGCAGAGCCCGAGCTGGCCGCTGATATCCGCGTAGCCACCGCCGGGCGCCTTGGCGTAAAAGGCCACGCACTGATGCCCTGCAATGTCGTCACCGGGCTCGACCTTTGGCCACGAAGCTGGATTCGTGTAGACATCGTCATTGCTCATGGCCATTTCCTGCAGCCACGGCCACCGGTCGATCTTCCCCTTGATGAACCCGTCTGCCTGGACCACGTCCAGGTTGCCGCTGTTGCGGAAGTCTGCCATCTTGAGATCCCACCCCCAGCCGGTAAAGGCCATTCCCATCTGCTCGGCGCTCTGCGTGAATGGCGCTACGCCGTTGGTGAGGTCTTTCTTCATCGCGGCGCCGCTGGCCGCCTGGTTTATCCAGACGAAGTTGCTCTCCTCGAGCCCGTACGCCGTGGTGATATTGCTCACCATCATGTCGAACTTGCCGTTGTCGCTCAGGTCGCCGAAGTCGACGCCCATGCCCTTGAAGGAGTCCTTGCCGAGCACGAACGACTTCGGAGTAATGGGCGCGCGCTGCCCGATCGCCTCGGTGAACCTGATGTCTCCCGGAGTCGAGACATTGTCGAGCAGGTGATCGGGCCCGAAGTCATTCGCAATGTAGAGATCGGGCAGCCCGTTCCCGGTGAGATCGGCACTGGCCGCCGCCAGCGTCCACCCCGTGGAGACCATGTATGGAATTGCATTCGGCTCCTGGGCGTACCGCACTGTCGGATGCGGACCCGACGTTGCGCCCGCCCATCGGAGGACAAAATCCCCTCCTCCGTTCTTGGCGTCGGACATCGAGGAGTTCATCTGGACGTTGTCCAGGCCATGCGGGTTCAGCACGTCTGAGAGCGGGAAATAGTTCCCCACGAAGATGTCGGGGTGCCCGCTGCCGTCGAAGTCGGCGATATTAACCGCATTGGTATTCCACTGCGGCCCGTTGTAATGCCCGTTCAGCGTTTGCTCCGGAACCAGTTCTCTTGGCTGGTAAGCGCTCGCGGACGGATGGGCGGCGTTCGCGCGGGCTAGGAACAGTATGGGAGTGCGGCCCCAGTAATAGACGAGAAAGTCCATGCGGCCATCGCCGTTAAAGTCACCGGGGGCACAGCCCATCGGCGCCATGGCCGAGTCCACCGGCAGTGGCGCGGGGTGCAGGACGAACGGCGTGAACCGGTCGGCAGGCGGCGCTGTCGGAGCGTAGGTCACGATCACGTCGTTGGTCCGCGGGTCGACGATGCACATGGCGTCATCACGGCCGTGGCCTGTGACGTCGGTGAGCGCGATACCCGCGCCGACAGAGGAGATCCACGACCGTACGTGCTGATAGGCCGGATTTACCGGCCGGATGGTCTGCGTGGGGTGGTAGCCAGGCGGCATCGCGATGGGCAGCTGCCTGAACGTGTACTGTGCAGCGAGCTGACTCGCCCCGGAGGGCCCGGCCTCTGCCATCCTGACGCCGAAGAACATCAATACGATCACCGCGATGGCAGTCAGGCCTGGAATGAAGCTGCCCATCCGGGTACGCGCGGTTGACATCATTTCCTCACAGAGATGTTGTTGGAATCGCCTGTTCGGCTCGGGCTTTTGCGTAATGGCCGTCAGTCCAGGCCGTGTCTCGCCGGCGCAACGAAACTGGCGCGTATCTTTTGCCGCCACAGCTCGTACGCCGGCATGGTTCCTGCTTGGCTGGCCGTCACCGCGGAGTCGTCGGCCAGTGTCACGGCGGCCTCGACGGACAGATCGGCGAGGGCTCCGGCGGCGGCCTGCGTATGTTCGGGCACCATTCCGGCGTAGGCACGGGCCTTGACGGCGAACACCACGCCCTGGGCCAGTTCGGCTCGATGGCGGCCGGCCGCATGGCGCAGTTCGGCCAGTCCGTCGGCCGTGCAGCCGCCAGCGAACGCCGCGGCCAGCCCCACTCCGCTCCACAGGTCCGGGCGACGGTGGCCGTCGAAGCGTGCCACGGCGGCGGTGACGTCGGCAGGCCGAGCACCGTGGATGAACCACAGCGCTCGGCCGATTCCCTGGTCCACCGCCCGCAGGAAGTAGTCAGGCGAGCCTTCCCACGGGTAGGGCGGCGGCACCTTCTGCTCGTCGACCCAGCGCCGGGTGTTGAAGTACGCGCGGTCGAACCCGTAGCCGTCTACCGCCAGCCAGCTCATTGTCGGGTAGTACGGCGAGCCGGTCAGGTCGGGGACGACCTTCTTCCACAGCGGCCTGGGCAGCCGTGCCATCGCGAAGCCGATGCCGATATAGGCCAGGAAGATGTGCGGCTGGCCCGGGCCGGCGAGCAGGTCGCGGGTATGGTGGCCGCGGCCGCCGGCCATCGAGTCCAGGATGGTGAAGGCCATCGTCGCGCCCTCGTAGGCGAAGCCGCGCAGTTCCGGATCCACCATGCTCAGGCGGCGCTCCACCTCCCACTGGTCGCGCGCGTCGATCCCCCATTCAAATCCGCAGATCACCGCTTGGGGAATCGCCTCGAGCCGCCGTGTCGCATCGGAGGGCGGCCCGGGAAAACCGCGCCCGGCAAAGCTAACCTTGGCCAGCGATGGCGTCATCAATAGCCTGCGCACCGAACCGAAGGTGGTCGGCATAGTACCTCCCTGCCGTTTACTGCCGGCCAATGAATCCTGCTGCCTCCCGGCAGCGGCGTACACCATGCTTGAGCCTGTGCCATTCGTGAACATCTTCCGTGTTGCTCTGCCGGGCGGTGAATCCTGGCGTCGGCGCCAGGCAATGGCGCCGGGTGCGAAAATACCGTGCAGGAAAAGCAAAGCCCGAGAAGACAGCAGGAGCCCCGCTGATCCAGAGTCAGCGGAGCGACATTGATGCGAGGCGACCGCATCATTTCTTAAAGCGTCGAACTAGACACCCGGGCAACCTTGTCCCCGACAGGAGGGCAGTCGCGTGACTGATCTTCAGGATGTGCTCAAAGACCTGAATACTGACTGCGATGAGATCGGCCGGCTGGTGGCCGGCCTCGAGGCGTCCCGGTGGCAGCTGCCCACCCCGGCACCTGGCTGGACGATCGCGCATCAGGTCGCTCACCTGACGGCGACCTTCCAGATGGCCACGACAGCAGCAGCCGACCCAGCGGCCTTCCGGGCCTTCACCGAGCGGATCAGCGGTGATTTCACGGCAAATGTGGCGGCGGCGCTCGCGCCCTACCTGGCCCTCCCGCCGGACGCGCTGCTGAGCCGGTGGCAGGCCGAGTGCGCGAACGTGACCAGGGCACTCGCCGCCGTCCCGCCCGGCCAGGTGGTGCCGTGGCTCGTCCGGCCGCTGCCGCCCGCCGTGCTCGCCTGCGCCGGGATCATGGAGACCTTTGCGCACGGGCAGGACATCGCCGACGCGGTCGGGGAGCAGCGCGAGGCGACCGACCGGCTCCGGCACCTGGTCGGATTCGCGGTGCTGGTCTGGGACTTCGGCTACCAGGCGCGGGGGATGGCCCCGCCGGCGCAGGAGTTCCGCTTCGAGATCACCGCCCCTTCAGGCGAGCTATGGGCATTCGGCCCCCCGGATGCGGCGCAGAAGATCGCCGGGCCTGCCCTCGACTTCTGCCTGCTGGTAACCAGGCGCCGTCATCGCGATGACCTCGCGCTCACCGCCACGGGACCCGACGCCGACCAGTGGCTTGACATCGCGCAGGCTTACCGCGGGCCGGCCGGGCCAGGCCGTTCGCCGGGCCAGTTCGCCGCATCCCGGCGCTAGCCCTCGTTCCGTCCGCGCGGTGCCCAGCCGACGGATCCGAGCCTTGTGGGCCGCGGCGGCCGCCGCGGCCCACAAGGGTCTCAGGGCCGCCTTACCGCAGCCCGCGCGAGGATCAGGACCATCCGCGGGATGACCTGCCGGCGGCAGCCAGGCCCGGGGCGGACCCCGGGCCTGGCGCGCCGGCGACCGCCCCCGGCTCCAGGTCGGGCACCGCGAAGAGGATCGGCAGGTCGGTAGGGCACCGGGGGCGCAAGACGATGCCGGCCTCACTGACGGCACCGGCCGTCACCGTCACGGAGCCCTGCCCGCCCACGAGCACAGACCTGCGGGCCCACGGCTCCGGGTCCGCGCTGTCGGCCACCGCCACCGCCCTGATGAACCACTCACCCGGCGGAACGCCCGTCAGCCGGTAGCAGCCGGCCCGGCCCGGCCCGGCCTCGACGATGGCGCAGGACGACGGCCGGCACTGGACGATGGGGGTCGTGAAGGCTCCCAGGTACACGCGGGCCGCCGCGTAGCGGCCCGGCAGTTCGACCGGCCCGGCGACGGCGCCGTGCGGCGAGGACGATCCCCGTGCCGGACCGGGGGCCTCGCGCATGCCGCCCCACCACATGCGCCGGAACCGGCTCGGCGAGACGCCGACGCTGTCGGTGAAGCGGTTGGTGAACGAGCCCAGGCTGTTGTACCCGACCGCGAACGATATATCTGTCACGCTCAGCGAGGTCGAGGCCAGCATTCGCTTAGCCTCGTAAATGCGGACAGCTGAAAGGAACCGGCATGGAGAGACGCCGGTGGCCTCCCGGAAGATACGCGAAAAGTGAAAACGGCTGAGGATGGCACTTTTCGCGATGTCGGTCAGCGATAACGGCTCGCTATAGCTTTTCCATATGTGCGAGATGGCGCATTCGACCGGGCTGTTCATTAAGGTCCTCCCTGAGCCGGATCCGTTTCACCTGAAACGGTGCACCGCGGCGCTCGGGCCTGGTTATGGCGCCGCTATGGCTCTGGTCGAGCAGCGCTCGCGTGGCAGCCGCCGGATGTGGCACGGCGGGAGGACGACGGACGCCGGGCGGGGACGCCGGCGAGGGACGTCGGGCAGATGGCGGCGCCCAGGCCGATGAATTTGGGGACCTGGGCCAGTCAGAGCATGTGACGGTTACGACAGTCCATCAGGAGGTCAAAGATGAGCCTGCCGCAGGTAGTGTCCCGCGAGCAGTGGCTCGCAGCCCGCCAGGAGCTGCTGGCCAGGGAGAAGGAGCTCACCCGGCGGCACGATGCGCTGAACGCCGACCGTCGTCGGCTGCCGATGGTGGCGATCGACAAGGACTACGTCTTCGAGGGCCCAGCCGGTCAGGTTGGCCTGCCCGAGCTTTTCGGCGGCGCTCGCCAGCTCATCGTCCACCACTTCATGTTCGATCCAGGCTGGGACACGGGCTGCCCGAGCTGCGCGGCATCGGCCGACGAGCTCTCCCCCGGCCTGCTTGCCCACGTGCGGGCTCGAGACACCGCGTTCGCCATGGTCTCCCTGGCGCCATTTGCCAAGATCAGGGCGTACCAGGCGAGCCGGGGCTGGACCTTCGGCTGGTATTCCTCGTTCGGCAGCGACTTCAACTACGACTTCCACGTGACCCTGGACGAGACGGTGGCCCCGGTGGTGTACAACTACCGGGGCAAGGCCGAGATCCTGGCCGCCGGATCGTTAGGCGACCTAACCGACGCCGACCAGCCCGTCGAGGTGCCGGCCATCAGCTGCTTCCTGCGTGCTGGCGACGGAGTCTTCCACACGTACTCGACCTACGCCCGCGGCGTCGAGCAGGTCGGCGGCGCGCACAGCTTCCTCGACCTCACCGCGCTGGGCCGCCAGGAGGGCTGGGAGGAGCCCGGGAACCGGGCCCGCGCTCCGGACCGGCAGTACGCGAGTTCCTGGCGTGACGTCGGCCCTGCCTCAGCCCTGGCGCCAGGCTGAGCACGAGCGGGAGGAACCTGGCCGCCTGGCCGCTGTGAGTCCCTCAGGGCGGCTCGGCCGCTGGAGCCCGATGAGCCGGCCCGCTGGGCATCTTCCCCAGCCAGGCGCCCACTCGGCGGGCCGCGGCCAGGCTAGCCCACGAGGTAAGCTCGACCAGCGCCTCATCGGTGCCCTGGCCACGGCGGAACTCATCGATGTCCGCCGGGCCGATCTGGTAGGGCGCGAAGGCCGTGAGCAGCGCAAGACGCCCGGCCGGGCGGTCGGCGAACCCTAGCCGGCAGACCGCTTCATCAGCCCAGGAACGGCTCGGGCCACGGGGCTGGCCGCTCCACCCGGCTAGCTCGCCGAGCACAAGCTCGCGCACAGACTCGGGCGCCGCGTGCACCCCTGCCGCCTCGATGGCGGCTATCGCCCGTGCGAACGCATCAGCGATGAACGGGCGGCCGGCTGCCCATCCTAGATCGCCGGGAATCGGCGCCTCCGGCAGCAGGGCCAGCGAGGCGCCCGGCTCGGGGGCGCTCAGAGCCGCGGGCCGCAGAATCCTGCCCAGCACGCGCATGAGGCCACCAGCCATGCCGGCGGGCAGGCCGGCCGGGAGCGGGCTCTCCGCCAGGAACACGGTGACCATGCGGTTCAGGTACTGGAAGGTCACCGCTACTCCGGCCAGCTCAGGAAGCTGCTCGGCCGCAAAAGGCGCGGCACCGCGCACGGTCGCATCGCGCTGGCCGCTCAGGCGGGCCCAGGCGGCGAGATCCCGCAGGGCAGGGTCGGCGATCGACCCGATGCGGTCGCTCGCGATGACGGTAGCCTCGCGCCCGCTGGCCAGGCCGCCCAGGACCGCATTGTGGACCGCGACGCAGTACGGGCAGGCATTCCCGAGCGACACGGCGGCTGCCACCGTCTCCTTAGCCGCCCGGTCCGCCAGGCCCTGGGCTACCAGCGTCTCCCGCAGCATGACCCAGCAGGCCGCGAGCGGGCCCGCCGCAGGCGAATGCAGGGCGACTGGCGGTGCGAGCATGCCGAAATCCTGCTCGACCTGCGCATAGACCTCCGCGACGAGACCCTCAGCCGCGCCGGGCCGTACCGGGCAGACATGGCGGATCTGGGCCAGCGATCTGCGCAGTGCCTTCTGGATGATGGTCGCGCTCATCTGTGCCCCTCGCATCAGGCCGCCTGTCGGGCGGCCACGTGGCTGCCGCCGCTTGCGGCGGATTCAGGCGACGGGGCCCCGTACCTGACAGGAACGCCCCGCTGCTGTGCGGCGCGCACGATGCCAGGGATGGCGCGCTCGGCAAGCGCGGCGATGGTCAGAGCTGGGTTGACCGTGAGCGCGCCGGGCACCGCGGAGCCGTCGGTGACGAAGATGCCCGGATGATTGCGCAGCTCGTGGCGATCATCCAGCGCCGACGTCGCCGGGTCGTCACCGATACGGCACGAGGCCAGCGGGTGCACGGTGTACGCGCCAACCACGTCGTTCGTCCACGGCATCACCCGAGCTAGGCCGTCGCGTTCCAGGATGTCCTTCACGGCCGCGTCCGCCTCGGCCCAGCCACGCAGCGTGTTCTGCGTCGGGGTGTACCTGAGCGTGCTCTGCCCGAGCATCTGCTGAGAGATGCGCATGGCGTTGCCGGACGGCGGCGGCGGCCCGAACACTCCCTCGTTGTCGTCCTCTGACATCGTGAAAATCGTCAGCCAAGAACTCCAGTGCCGCAGCATCTCCTTCTTCTCCGCGCCAAACCAGGCCGGCCCGGCCGCGGTGGGCGCCTGCGCGAGGATCGTGCCCAGGCCGGGCGGGAAAAACAGCTGCTCGAGCGAGAACCGCGAATACTCGGGCAGCGAGGCGTCGAGACGGTCCCAGCACGCTACGCTCGGTCCCCGGCCGATCTGGTTGGCCGCGTATGCCTTTCCGCCGGGGCGCGAAAGGCCGAGCACGTCACGGACCTTGTCCTCGTCGAGCACCGCGGTGTTGAGCCGCTCGCCGTTGCCCGAGAAATACCGGCCTACGGCCGCCGGCATCGCGCCGAGGCTCGCCTCGGACCGCTGCAAGATCACTGGCGTGGCACCGGCGCCCGCAGCCAGCACGACGATCTTGGCGTCGATCGTCCCGCTGCCCGTCTGCACCCGGTAGTCCTCGTCGTCGATGATGCTGTAGTGCACCCGGTAGTTGCCGTCGGCGGTTCTCGACAGCTGCTGCACCTCGTGCATGGGCCGGATATGCGCGCCGTGCGAGATGGCCGCGGGCAGGTAGTTCTGCAGCAGGGACCGCTTGGCGTCGAAACGGCATCCGGCCATCATCCAGTTGCAGTTCGTGCACTTCGCGGTATCGATAGCTACGGGCACCGGGTTGGCTGTGTGCCCGGCGTGGTGGCACGCGGCCGCCCACAGTCCGCCGGGGTAGGTGACCTCGCTCCATTCCTGCTTGCTGACCGGCAGCGCCTCGACTACCCGGTCATACCAGGGGTCCAGCGTGTCGCGGGTGATGGCTGCTGGCCACATCCGCGACCCGATGCTGCCGCGCCGCTCGAAGATGAAACGCGGCGCGCGGGGCATAGTGGCGAAATACACCACGCTGCCGCCGCCGACGCAGTTGCCCCCCAGCACGCTCATGCCCTCGCCGGCGACGAACTCGAATATCCGCGTCGACGACGAGCCCAGCATGAAGTCGTGCTCGAACTCCTCGCTCGACAGCCACGGCCCGCGCTCGAGCACCACGACCCGGGCCCCTCCGGCCGCCAGATGGTAGGCGGCGATCGCGCCGCCAAAGCCACTGCCGATCACGACGATGTCCGTGCGCTCGCTGCTGGTCATGCCGGGTCTCCTGCGGGAGTCGTGTCGGGATGGAGGCTGGCCAGTTGCCGGCCGTAGGAGTAGTCGGGGAACCGCCACAGGCCGTCGGCGTCCGGCTTGGCGAATCCCATCGCCGTGAGCCCTGGATGCCCAGCGGCAATAGCGTCAACGGTGTGCATGTGGGCCGCGGTATCGAAGGCCATGAAACAGAACAGCGCAACCAGGATCCAGATGTCCTTCTCCGGGTGGCCCGGCGCGATGAGCGCCCGCACGACGGCGGTCCGATCCGCGAACGACAGGGCGACGAACGGCGGAACAGGCGCGTCAATCGCCAGCCCGTGCTCGGCCGCATAGGTATGGGCGTGCCCGTTCAGCGTACGGACGAGATCATCCAGGCCATCCGCCACGCCCGTCGCGGGCATCTCCAGCAGTTCCAGAGCGCCCGCCGCCACCGCACCCGGGCCGGCCGCGGCGCCCGCGACCGCTCGGTCGTCTGGCGAGCGCTTCGCACCGGGAACGAACGTGTCAGCATATGCCTCGAGCGTCCGCGTCCGGTACTGGTCATCGTTCTGCGTATCCGATCGCACTGAAGGTTCTCCTGTTGTATCCGCACGTCCGCGATGTACTACAGCGCTACAGAAAGAACGTGTTCGGTTCCAGACCGCACAGAACCCGTCCGTACAGCTCAAGGTTGTTACTCGGAAGGTTCAGGGCGTGCAGGTTCATGGCCTGGACATCGCGCTGTATCCGCTGGATGGGCACCGTGCTGTAGATGGACGACGCGCCACTGGCCATGGTGAAGATGTTGACTGCTTCGAGAGCCAACTGGGCTACCCGGCCGACGGCGACACGAGCGTACGCACGGTCGCGGAGCGTCCACGGTGCGTTACTGACGCCCTTCTCGTCGACCATGACCGCGAGCCGGCGGGCGTGGAACTCCGCCTCGTCAATCTTCAGCGACGCCTCGGCCACCTGCAGGTGCGTGACCGGCGCCTCAGCCTGCCGGGTGTAAGCGGTATGGGCGATCGACCGGCTGGGAAGCCGCTCAAAGAACGCCTCGCTGGCGGCATTGGCCAGGCCAACCAGCTTTCCGATATTGGACGCCGCAATGGCTCCGACAATGGGGCCCCGGTAGATGGGCGAATCGGCGTTCAGCTTCGAGTCGTACTCCTGGCGCATGACAGCTGCGATTCGCTGATAGCGTGCCGCTGGAACGAACACCTCCTGGGCGACGGTAGTGACGCTGCCCGTGGCCCGAAGACCAGCAACATCCCAGTCGTCGATGATCTGGAGGTCGCTCATCGGCACGACCGCCATGATCGGCTCGGCTCCACCGTCCGGCGCGGACAGCATCGCCGAGAGCATCTTCCACTGGCTGTGTCGGGCACCGCTGTTGAACGCCCACTCGCCGGATACCACGATGCCGTCATCCTTGGCGACCGCCGTACCTGCCGGGACCAACGTCCCGCAGATGCGAACGTCGGGGTTTATGAAGATCTCTTCCTGGACCTCATCGGAGAAATGGCAGATGGCCCATGACATGACCCACCAGGCCGCTACGTTGAATGCTGTTGACCCGTCCCCCCGTCCGAGCTGGATGCCCACGTCGACAAGGGTGCTCGTATTACATTCGTAGCCCCCGAAGCGAGTGGGGATCCGCAGCCGGAAGATGCCGGCGGCGGTCAGCGCTTCGATTACCTCGTCGGACAGGCGCCTGTTCTGCTCCGACCAGAGGGCGTTCTCCCGCAGGATCGGCACCAGCTCCGATGCGCGCCGAACGATTTCGTCTCGTAGCGGTATTTTGGCGACTTCCACAAGTTCCTCCTTCGCCAGTAGCGATCGTGCACGCATCGACTGTGGAACCGCTCAGAAGATATACCAGGTCAGATGTAGGGAGTATTCGAATCAAGCCCGCAAATAATCCGGCCGTACAGCTCGAAGTTGGTGTTCGGATGCAAGATGGCGTGCAAGTTCAGCGTGTGTACGTCACGTTCGATGCGCTGGATCGGTACATCACGATAGATGGACGATCCGCCGCTGGCCGTGCCGAGGATGTCGACCGCCTCCTTCGCGCGCGCGCAGGCGGCGCCTAGGTCGAGACGGACACGGGCGCGCTCCTCCAGCGTCCACGGCTCCCCGTCCGGGGCTTTGGTGTCGATCATGTTCGCGGCGCGGTAGGCATGGAACCCGGCTTCGTCGATCTTGGTGGTCGCGTCGGCGACCTGCAGGTGGGTGAGCGGAGCCTCGCTCTGGTTCTCGTAACTGGTATAGGTAATCCGCCGGCCAGGCAGACGCTCGAAGAAGGCGTCCCTGGCCGCTTGGGCCAGGCCAAGGGCCGTCGCGCTGACCGTCGTGCATGCGGTCGGCATGAACGGGGCCTTGAAGATCGGAGCGCTCGCATTCAGCTTCGAGCGGTGCTGGCCCTGGAGCACGGGCCCCATCGGCAGCACGCGTTCCTGCGGGATGAAAACGTCCTTGGCGACCGTTGAGACGCTGCCCGATCCGCGCAGGCCGAAAGTGTGCCAGTCGTCCACTATCTGCAGGTCCCCTATAGGGATGGCGGTCATGATCGGCTCATGTCCGCCGTCCGGCGTCGCGAGGATCGCCGCGCTCGTATTCCACGTGCTCTGCTGGGCCCCGGTGTTAAACGACCACTTGCCGTTGAGAATGACGCCGCCGTCTGTTGGCACGGCGATGGCGCTCGGGCTCAGGATTCCGCTGATGCGAACATCGGGCGTCGCAAACACCTCGTCCTGCACCTCGTCCGGGAACAAGCCGACCATCCAGCTGCTGATCGCCCATACCGCCACCGTCCATGAGGTCGAGCCGTCACCTCGTCCGAGCTCGGCGAGCACGTCCACCACGGTGCGCATGTCCGACTCGAAACCGCCGTAACGGATGGGAACCCGCATCTTCAAAATACCGGCCTCGGTGAGAGCTTCTATTATCTCTTCATGGAGGCGCCGGTTCTCCTCCATCCACATTGCCTTCTCTCGAAGGAGCGGAACCAGCTGCGATGCGCGGCGAACGAGTTCATCCCTGGGCGGAGCTTGGGTGAGACTCATAACATTCTCCTTCGCGAAATAGGTTCCGGAAATAGTCACGTCCGTCACGGTGACGGCCGTGATCTAGCTCGATGATCGGTGCGGATACTCACTGTCCGCGAGGGCCTGCCGGTTCGCTTACTCACCCTGCGCCGCCGAGGCCGGGGCGCACATCTTCGAGATTGCCGTGCCCCGGTTTCCCCGAGAGCGTCTTAGCTAGCAGAATCGTCTATCCGCCGCTCCGGATTGCTCGCCATATGCCTCATCATCAACGCGTCCCCGCATAGGTGCTCGACAGCAATCCCGCAGAAGCGGCGCGACCGCCGGCCGGCGACAGTTGAACGACTTACCTGACACGGCTGGCGGGTGTTATCAAAGTTTCGATGAAATATGCTGGAGGAAACAGATGAGCAGCGGCGGACTGTCGAAAGCGCGACTGGCCTGCATGCACGAGGTGATGGAAGGCTATGTCGAGCGCGGCGAGGTGACGGGCCTTGTCATGGTGGTCAGCCGCCGGGGCGATACGGCTGTCGATGCGATCGGCGTGCAGGATGTCGGCGGTGCCCCGGTCCGGCATGACACGATCTTCCGCATCTCCTCCCTGACCAAGCCGATCACGGCCACGGCGGCGATGATCTGCGTGGAGGAGTGCAGGCTACGGCTGGACGAGCCGGTGGATCGTCTGCTGCCCGAACTGGCTGACCGCGTGGTGCTGAAGCGGCTGGACGGCCCGCTGGCGGACACGGTGCCCGCAAGCCGGCCCATCACCGTGCGCGACCTGCTCACTTTCCAGTGGGGTTTCGGCCTCATCCTGGGGCCGCCAGATGAGTACCCGATCCAGCGAGCCATGACCGAGCTGTGCCTCGGTCAGGGGCCGCCGAGCCCGGCGATACCGCCGGAGCCGGATGAGTGGATCCGGCGCCTGGGCACACTGCCGCTGATGCACCAGCCGGGCGAGAAGTGGATGTACAGCACGGGGTCTGACGTGCTAGGGGTGCTGATCGCGCGCGCCACCGGTCAGCCCTTTGAGACGTTCCTGCGTGAGCGCATCTTCGAGCCGCTCGCCATGGTCGACACGGCCTTCAGCGTGCCCGCCGCCAAGCTTGGCCGCCTTGCTACTGGCTACCAGGACAATCCTGAGACCGGGGCGCTCGAAGTCTACGACCCCGCAGCAGGCAGTCAGTGGAGCCGGCCGCCCGCGTTTCCTTCGGGCGCCGGGGGCCTGGTCTCGACCGTCGACGACTACCTGACCTTCGGCCAGATGCTGCTGCGCAACGGCAGCCACGACGGCGGACGGGTGCTGTCCAGGCCGTCGCTCGAGATCATGACGGCCGATCAGCTGACGCCGCGGCAGAAGGCGTCATCCGGCCCGTTCGCCAGTTACTTCGACAATCACGGCTGGGGGTTCGGCATGTCCGTGGTCACCAGACGCGACGACATCGGGGAGCCGGTCGGAAGATTTGGCTGGAACGGCGGTCTGGGCTCGATCTGGTATTCAGATCCCGGGGAGGAGATGGTCACCATCCTGATGACCGGCTGCGCAAAGCGCACTCTCACCCCCCCGGCTCTGTATCGCGATTTCTGGACCCTCGCCTATCAGGCGATCGACGACTGAATCGGGCCAGCGCGGCAGGGCTCACCGGCCGGTCAGCCAAGCTCCAACGGCGCATCAGGCGAAGTGACGGCGCTGCGCAGCACCTGCTGGAACTCCGCCGCCATGTCGCTGATCGTCGTCTCGCGGAAGAGATTTCGCTTGTAAACCGTGGTTCCGATGACGTCGCCGGACGGGTCGGTGCTCAGCGTCCACAGCACGCCATCCGGTGTGGCTGAGGTCCGGCGCTGCGACACCGGACGCCGCGTTATCTCGGCATACCTCAGATCGCCGGGCACGTCGTCACCCAGCATGACCGGGTCAGGGAACACCTGAAAAACGGCAGGGGCGGCGCCATCAGACATGGCCGGCACCATGAGCTCGGGCGCCTCGGCAAAGATGTGAATGGACGGGATGTCATGCGAGTAAGCATCGAGGCACGTCCTCCGTGTCCGCTGGAGGACTTCCCTGAACGTCGTGCATCCGGCGATGTCGGTCCTCAGCGGGATAAAATTGAAGAACGACCCTACGCTGTCCTGGAACCGGCGACCGCCACGGCCTGGCGTAAATGTCGCGACAATCACATCTGTAGAGCCAGTCCTTTTGTGCACGACGAGCGCGTAGGCAGCGAGCAAGACCATGAACGGCGTGCTTCGGGTCGAGCCGGCGAGCCGTGAAGCGGACGAGATCACATCGGCAGGTATCGCGAAGCGGTGCGCGGCCGTCGATTGAGGGATCCCAGCCGAGCGCAGGAAGTCAGTGGGAATCGCGCTGATCCGAGCATCCTGCAGCATTCGCTGCCAGTACTCCCGCGAGCCGGCCGCCTCGGCGCCTGAGACTTCCTTTTGCCAGATCGCGTATTCCTGGTACTGCGGCGCCCTGGGCAGCTCGGGAATGCTGTATCCCTTCTGGGCCGCGTACCGGTTGGCCAGATCACGTATGATCACCCGCATGGACCATCCATCGGTCGCGATGTGGTGCGTCATCAGGACTAGCACCGCGTCCTGATCATCGAACCGGCCCAGGACCGCCCGGAGAAATGGCGTCCGCCCGGGGTCGATGGTTCCGGCCTCAAGTTCCCGGATCAACGATTCTGCCTGCTCATTACGCGACATCCCGGTGACGGGGAAGTCCCGAACCAGTAGCTCCGGCGGGCTCGGCGGGTAGATCTTCTGGTACTTGTCACCGTCGCCGCGCACGATAATGGTGCGAAGCGCCTCATGCCGGGTAATCACGTCCAGCAGCGCCCGGCGCAGTGCTTCGACGTCGACCTGGCCGCTGACGCGCCAGCCTTCGGCAATATGGTATCTCGGGCCGAATGGCGCGTCCTCATCGCCCTGGTCGAAGAGGCAGATGAACTCCTGTTGCAGCGACAGCGGGATCCTGTCAGCCGCGGTCGTTGCCGTCTGTCCACTGTCAGCAATGCTCACTGTCCCTGCTCCTTCGGGTGAGATCGGATGGTGCGGCGGAAATGCAGGCCGGTGCGTCAGCGATTCAGCATGCCGCCCATGCCCTTCCGCAGATTGTCGAACGAACACAGGTCACTGACCGTCCATCCATCCAGGTCATATTCGCTGAGGCAGGCGTCGGCGAAGGCTTTGTACCCGTCGATAAGGCCGCTTGACTGCTGCGCGAACAGCAGCTCAATGCGAGTGTTCTCGTGGTTGCCGGCGTAGTTGCGCTCGTACAACTCGTGTCGCCCGCCGAATTCGGTGCCGACGGCATCCCAGAGCAGCTTCATCACCTTGACGCGCTCGACCGCGTTATAGCCCCCGGAACCACGAACGAACCTATCGAGATACTGCCTGATCTCCGGGTTCTTGAAGTCATCGGAGCTTGAATTGACATATATCAGCCCGCTGGCGACATCCTGCAGCACGATCTCCCTGATCCTGGGGTAGCCGATCTGCATGAACCAGCGGTACGCCATGCCATACTGGGGATTGGGCAGGACGGCACCGTTCTTCCACGGGACCGGATTGCGCGCGGCCGCATCGGAGAGCGCCCAGAATAGGTTGCGCCAGGCCAAGACTTCGCCCAGCCGGGTTTGTACGCCGCGAAAGTCTTTCGTGCCGGTGATCTCTATCGCCTTGGCCAGCAGGCCGGCAATGAATTCTAGCTTCACCGCCAGTCGGGTGCATCCGTGGAACGTGAAGCGCTCGAAAAATCCGGATCGCTCGCTAAACTGCTGCACCTTTCCAAGGCTGCCGTAGATGAAGACGTTCTCCCACGGGATGAGCACCTTGTCAAGGACGAGGATAGTATCGTTCTCATCTAGCCGTGAAGAGAGCGGGTAGTCGAACGGGCTTCCCATCACCGCGGACATGGCGGTGTACGACGGCCGGCAGATCAGCTTCATCCCCGGCGCGTTCATCGGTACCGTGGCGACCAAGGCGAACGCCCGTTTCTTGACGGGCAGTCCGTAGTGGGCTATGAAATTGTAGTGAGCAAGCGCTGAGCCGGTGGCGACGACCTTGGCTCCGCTGACGACGAGGCCTGAGTCCGTTTCTTTCTCAGCATGGATGAAGACATCCTCCACTTCATCCGGTGGCCGTTGCCGGTCGACCGGGGGATGCACGATCGCGTGGTTCCAGAACAGGACCTTCTCCTGGGACTCCCTGTACCAGCGTCGTGCGTTGTCATCGAACGGCTCGTAGAACTCTGCGTTCGCGCCGAGGGTACCGAGGAACGATGCCTTGTAATCGGGGCTGCGTCCCATCCAGCCGTAGGTCATGCGCGCCCATGCCGCGATGGCTTTCTGGTCCGCGATCAGGTCGTCGACGCTGTGCGGTGTGGTAAAGAAACGGTGCGTGTAGCCATCGCTGCCGGTGTCGGTCGGCGCGGTGAGGATCTCCTGCTTCTCCGGGTCGTGCAAGCCGTTGTACAGCCGGGCCGTCATGCGGACCGGATTGAGGAACGCTGGATGCGTTGTCACGTCCTTGACCCGCTCGCCGTAGAGGTAGATCTCCCTCCCGTCGCGCAGGCTCTCGATGTACTGATCGCCCGTCATCGGGCGCGTCGTGCGCCGTTTCGCGGCCGCGCCGGGTACTGCCGCGCGGGCGGCTTCCCCGGACATTTACGCTCCGCCCGCGCGGATGTGCCCGCGGATGTCTGACAAGTACTTGGCGATGACATCCGGGACTATCTTGCAGTCAAGTACGAATGTCCCGCGGCAGTCCTGGTCACGCCATGCACGCAGGGCGGTGAGGTCGTCAACCGTGCGCACCGTGACTGCGGTGGCGCCGAGCGAGCGCGCGACACCGGCGAAGTCAGTGTCGCCGAACACGGCGGGGCTGATGTCGGTGCCGAGCGGGCCGTACAGATGAACTTCTGCTCCGTACGCTGCATCGTCGTAGATCACCACGAGCGCGGACTCGGCGATGCGGATCAGCGTTTCGAGTTCCGGCAGCCCCATCAGCGCACCGCCGTCGCCCAGGGCGACCACCGTCGTGCGGTCCGCCCTGCCGACGGCGGCGCCGACGGCACCAGCGAACCCGAGCCCGATGCTCTGGAACGCCGCGCCGGTGAACACCAGCGCGGACGGATCCGACGCCGGCCAGTACATCGCCGGCCACCCGATGAAGTGACCTCCGTCCGTGACCAGCGTCCGCTCCCGCGGCAGCAGCCCGGCCAGCGTCATCGACAACGTGCGCGGGTCAATCCGGGTGGCTGTGCTCGCGTCGTGGTAAGGCTCGTGCTCCCAGCCGGCGCGTCCTATCTTCTCTGCCGCCTCGGCACGCCACGCGCAGGCCGTCAGGCCGCGGGCGTTCGCGCCGTCGAGCAGCGCGCAGGCGACCGCCGACGCATCTCCGGTGACGCAGAGGTCAACCCGGTCCGCGGTCGGGGCCACGGCCAGATCGACCTGAACGACCGCCGCCTGTGGGCTGAGAATCTTCCCGCCATGCAGCGTGAAGTCGCTCAGGCTGGCCCCGAAGGCAACGACCACGTCGGCGTCGCCGATGATCTCGGCCGCCCGTGGCGGGGAGAAGCCGCCACAGATCCCGAGTGACCAGGGGCTCTCGTTGAACAGGCCGCCGGCCATCAGGGTGGTCGCCAGCAGCGCGCCCAGCCGGTCCCCCAGCGCCGCAATGGGCTTGGCGGCCCCCGAACGCCAGGCCCCGAGCCCCGCCAGCAGCAGTGGCCGGCGAGCGTGGGCCAGCGCGTCCAGCGCGGCCCCGATCTGGGCCGCCGCCGGAAGCGGGCGGGCAGCCGGAGCGACGCTCCCGGTGACCGCGCCCGCGGGCACCTCGGCGGCCAGCAGGTCGCTGGGCAGGCTGAGCACAACCGGGCACGGGCCCGTGCGCGCGAGCCCGAGCGCATCCGCCGCTGCCGCACGAGCCGACGCCGGGTCGACCAGGCGCACGGTCTGGGCACCCAGCGCCGCGGCGAACACAGTCTGGTCGATGTCGATGGGACGGGATCCGCTCGCCGGCCGGTCGCCGCACAGCATGAGCACCCCGCTGCGGTGCTTGACCGCCTCGGCCAGTCCCGTCGCGGTGTTGGTGAGGCCGGGTCCGTAGGTAGTGGTACAGACCGCGACGTCTCCGGTCGCCCGGTAATACGCGTCCGCCATCGCGATGGCCCCGCCCTCATGCCGGGCCGCGACGTACCGGACGCCACCTGCGATGAGGCCGGCCACGGCGAGGAAATTCCCGTTGCCGACGACGCCGAAGGCGGCCGTGATGCCGCTGTCAGCGAGTGCCTGGCCGACTGCGGTCGCGAGTTTCGTCATGGCTGACTCTCATCCCAGCTCGAAGACCACTTCACCGACGGTCATTTCGATACGGTTGGTCCGGACGAGCTTCCAGCCGGCCTCCTCGAACACCGATTCCCAGTCGGCGATGGTGGGGATAAAGACTCCCATCAAATCGTGGCCAAGCTCGAAGCCAAGGGTGAAGATCGGAAGATCAGTGTCCGGGATACCCGCGGTCCGGGTCGCGTCGCCGAGCAAGAGCCGCCGCGCCGAGGGAAAGACTGTGCGGAACCTCCGCAAGGCCGTCACGCAATTTTCTCTTGGCCAGAAGTCATGCCCCATCATGAAGCAGGTGATCAGCTCGACGTCCTCGAATTCTGGATGATCATCGAGATTCAGCACGTCCGCCTCTATGAACGTGGCTCGGTCGCCTGTGCCTGCGGCGGCTGAGGCCTCCCTGGCCGCCTCGACCGCCGGGCGCGCGATATCGACGCCGATTCCGCGCGTGCCCGGGTACCGCGCCAGAATGTCCATTACCCGGCCGCCGCTGCCGCAGCCCAGGTCCGTCACGAGGCTGAAGTCGAAGTCCAGGCGCTCCATCGCGGCCCAGAATGTCGGCGCGTAGCAGAGTTCGTTTATCTCCCTGCAGGCGAAGGCGATCGCAGCGGCGTCGCGCTGGTAATACTGGCCCACTCGGTTCTTGCTGACCAGCGCCGAAGGCATCTGCCGGAACAACTCGGCGCTGCCCCGGCTCAGCCAGTGAAAGAAGGATTTGTAGCGGTACACCTCGTCAAAATTTCCGGACGCGATAACCGTCGCGTTTTTGCGCTCAACCACGTCTACCGATGCCAGCGCACGGAACATCCCGATCGTGGCCACCGGGTCGAGTCCCTGGCACGCGGCGAACGCCTCGGCGTCCAGCATCCTCTTGCTGTGCAGCTCATCCAGGGCGCCGAGCTCCCATGCCGCGGCTATGGCCCACGCGGCGACCGCCGAGTTATATATGGCAGCCGCTCCCCGGCGGGCATTGCCTTCCGCTATCTCAGCAGTCGCTGCCCGGACCGGCCCTGGCGCGCCGTCGTTAATGCAGTCTGCCTCGGCCATGAACTCGCGGCATCCTCTCGCTCGGATACATGCCCGATCGCCTCAGCTCTCGGATGGACGATCATGCGACGCAGAACTTTCTGGGACCGATAATTACCTTTCGGGACTATGCTGGCGCCAGGCGGCGGCGCTCGCACCTCTGCAATTGCCGTCTCCTGCGCCCGGCTTGCGGCGGTATCCCGGTACCCGGCGTCGCGGACGGTGCACGTGCCGAGGAGCCAGCGGTCACGGCGGAGGTATCCGCGCGGCCGGCTCGGTGACCGACGCGCGAAGCACCCGGCGGTACTCCGCTACCAGGGCGGTTATGGTGCCCTCGTCGAACCGGTCACGGCTGAACCGCACAGTGCCGAATATCTCACCGGAACGCAGCCGGTCCAGTGCCCACAGCATGCCGTTCGGAGTACTGGCCCCGACCGGCTGGGACAGCCGCCGGTCACGTATCTCGGCGTACATGATGTCGCCGGCTCGCTCACCACGGGCCAGGGCAGGCGGCGGAAGCATCTCGAATGCGGCGACCGCCAGATTCCCATCGGCGGGCGGCCGCATCAGATCACCTGCCTCGGCTTCGATGTGAGCGAACGGGATATCGTTCGCATAGGCCTCGAGGCAGCTAGCACGAGTCCGCTCCACGACATCCCGGAAGCTCGCACAGCCGGTGATGTCAGTCCTGATGGGCAGGAAGTTGAAAAACGGCCCGACGGCATCCCTGAAGCGAGCCTCACTGCGACCGGAGGTATATGTGGGAACGACGAGGTCGGCAGTACCCGTCCTCTGGCAGGCCAGCAGATTGTAGGCCGCAAGCAGAGCAATGAACAGCGAACTGCGCATCGACTTGGCGAATTTTGCGGTCGTGGCGGCCAGTTCCGCGTCGATCAGGAACCGGTGGACTGAGTACGGGTCGGCGGAGCCGGCCGGTGGCACTCGGTCGGTGGGAACAGTGAAAATCTGGCCGCCGCGTACCTTCTCCCGCCAGTACCGGCGGGCCACTTCGGCCGCGGAGTCCGAGTTCCTCCGCTGCCATGCGGCGAAATCCCGATACTGGCACGCGTCCGGAAGCTCAGGTGGATGGTGTCCTCGCCGAGCGGCGTAAAAGACGGCGAGATCGCGGATGATCAATTGCATGGACCACGCGTCGCTCGCGATGTGGTGCGTCGTCAGCGCCAGCACCGAATCGTTTCCGCCGAATCGGCCCAGGACAGCTCGCAGCAGAGGCAGGTCCCGGACGCTGAACGGGCCGGCCTCGGCATCGTTGAGCAATTGCTGGGCGCGAAGGTCCCGGGACCTGAAGGTCACCGCCCGCTGATCCCGCACCAGCAGATTCACCGGGCTCGGCGGGTCTATCTCCTGATACCAGCGCTCAGCCTCGCGCACGAGGGAGGTACGAAGGATCTCGTGACGAGCCACGACGTCGTCCAGAGCGCCCTGCAGCGCACCGACGTCGACGTCGCCGGTGAGCCGCAGCCCGTAGGTGACGGTATACCAGTGGCTGAGCGCTCCTGCGGTCTCACCCTGGTCCATGGCACACAGGAATTCCTGGTTCAATGAGAGCTGAGACCTGTTCGCCGCTCGATCAGTCATCTCGTTCTCGTTTCTGCCGTCAAGCCTGCAGTTGCTGCACGGCCCTCTCGAGGTGCCGGTCAAGCTCGGCAACCGTCGGCGCATCGAAAATGTCAGAGATCGACAATTCAACACCCAGAGCCGAGTTAATAGAATTGATCAGCCGCATGGCCTTCAGCGATTCTCCGTCCAGGTCGAAGAAACTGTCGTTGACGCCGACCCGCGGCACGCCGAGCACGTCGGCGAAGAGGGAGCACAGGATTTCCTGCCGAGTGGTTCCCGGCGTTCGGTAAGCCGGCATGCCCTCCAAGACGGGCGCCGGCAGCGCCCTGCGGTCCAGCTTTCCGTTCGGGGTCAACGGCAGCGAGTCCAGCGTGACGAACGCCGTCGGCACCATGTACTCCGGCAGCAACTCCTTGGCATGCGCTCGCAGGCTGGCCACGTCGACCTCGCCGGACTCGGCGACCACATAGGCGGTCAGGCGCTTGTCGCCCGGCTCGACCTCCCGTGCGACGACGACCGCATGGGCCAGCCCCGGATACCTCGCCACAACGCTCTCGACTTCCGCGACCTCTACTCGGAAGCCGCGAATCTTCACCTGGTCGTTCGCCCGCCCGACAAAGTCGATCATCCCGTCGGGTCTGCGGCGCCCAAGGTCGCCGGTACGGTACATCCGCTGGCCCGCGCCGCCAAACGGATCGGCGACGAAGCGCTCCGCGGTCGCGTCGGCACGGCGGAAGTATCCGCGTGCCAGGCGCTGCCCCGCGACATACATCTCACCGACGGCGCCGGCTGCTACCGGCCTGAGGTGCTCGTCAAGGACATGCAATCGGACGTTGTCCATCGCGCGGCCGACCGGCACGCTCAGGCCGGCCTCGTAGGGTGCGGTCATCGGCGAGTTAGTGATGAACGATGAGACCTCAGTCGCGCCGTACGTCGCGCGCACTACGGTGTCCGGGCATGCGGCCAGCACCCGTTGGACCGCCGCAGCTGAGATGACGTCCCCGCCGGTCAGCACCTCGCGCACGCCCGCGAGGCACTCCGGCGCCTCGTCCGCCACCACCCGGAACAGCCCGGCGGTCAGATGGAGGGCGGTGATCTCCTCCTCGCTGATCAGGCGCCGCAGGGTGCCGACGTCCAGGCCACCCGGTGGCGCCAGGACGAGGCGCCCCCCGCGCAGCAGCGGCACCCACAGTTCGTAGGTGGACACGCCGAACGCGTACGGCGCCAGCATCAGGACCCGCTCATGCCGCCCGCCCTCCCAGCAGGAGTCAAGCGCGAGGCCGAGCACCCCCCGGTGGGTGACTGCCACGCCCATCGGGTGGCCCTGCGAACCCGAGGTGTAGAGCACGTGCACCAGGTGATCCAGCCCCGTCGCGACCTGCGGGTCGGTCGCCGGCAGCGCGAGCTGTTCTGAGTCCGAGTCGACGAAGACGACATGCCGGGCCTGAGGAAGGCCGCGCTTTCGCATGATCTCGTCCGCCAGCAGCACCGGCTGGCCCGCGTTGTCTGTGATCCACTGCATGCGCTGGGGCGGATAGGCGCTGTGCAAGGGCAGATAGAGCGCACCCGCCTTGACTATGGCCAGAATCGCCACGACCAGGTGCACGGATCGCTCCAGCAGCACCACAACCGGGTCCTCCGGCCCCACGCCCAGGCCGAGCAATCGATGGGCGAGCCGGTTCGCCCGCTCATCAAGCTGTCGGTATGTCACGGTGACGTCGCCTGACGACACCGCCACCGCGTCCGGGGTCCGCGTCACCTGCAGGGCAAAGCGCTCCTGAACGGAACTGGAAACCATCCTGTTGCTCCGATTCGCCTATTCGCGACAGCCGCCGCGCAGCCCAGCTCCGCAGCGCACGCGCCGCCTGTGGACTGAGCTCCCGTAGGCCGCCAGGGTGGGCACGAACTCGGCCGCGTTCACCGTGCCGGTCCCCGACGCGAGGTTGTACCCCGGCCCGGCCCGGAAGCCGACGATGGTGAGGCTCTTGCCGTCCTGGGTGAACGACACGGTGTTGTTGCCAGAGGTCACCGGAACCAGGCCCGGCGCGCTGTGGGCCTTCATGGCGTACAGGGCGGGATTGATGAGGCCGAGACGGTGCTGAGCCACCTGGTCGGCCAGCGCGACGATCCCGGCGAACAACGGCGTGGCCCCGCTGTCCCCGCAGACCAGGTACCAGCCCGCCGGGGCTCCGGGGAAGCTCTGGTAGAGCTCGACCGCACCGTTACACGCCGCGCTCATGGTGATGTCGGGGACGCCCCGCGCGCTCCCGACGACGTTGGCCACGCGGTTCTGGTAGGCCGGGCGCGCGAACACCGACGACACTCCGCCGTTGGATGCGATGGCGTTGGGGCCGGCGTCGCTGAAGGCGCCACCGAAGGCCATCTCGTTCGCGGCCGGGTTGAAGGTGTCGTTCCACACCGTGTCGGGGGAGGTATGGTGGCCGGTGGCGTCGAGGTGCAGCTGCGTCCCCCCGACCGCGGTCACCAGGGGATCACTGGATGGCCAGTCCACTACCCGGTGGGTGTAGTAGGTGACCTGGTCGCTGGTGAGGTCGGTGACCCCAGAGTCGCCCGTGGTGGACACCACCGTTACATGATGGCGGGCCGCGTTCACGTATGCGCTGCGCAAGGCCATGATGGATCCGGCGTTCGGGAACGTCCCTTCCGTGGCCTCGAAGCTCTGGCTGACGACGTCACCGAGGTCGTGGTCGATCACGTAGTTTTCCGCCTGGACGATCTGCGGAAACCCGGTGACCCCCTCCGTCTCGTTCACCGGGCTCTCGACGAGGAGGATGTTCGCGCCAGGGGCGACTGTGTGGACCATATCCACGTCTAGCGTCGTCTCTACTGCCCAGGCTTCGCGGATGCCGTTCTCCTGGTAAGGCGGGACAGGGCCGACTGGCTGGATGATCTTGAACGAGGGCGGGGCCGGCAGGCCATACTGGGCGTCGTAGCTGGCGAGGTCCTGGGTGACGGTCGGCGATCCAAAGGCGTCAACGATGACGACGGTCTCGCCAGTGCCGGTGATCCCGCGCCTGAATAGCGGCGCGAGGTTGTAGGCGACCCGCAGCTGCGGCCCCTGGTAGCAGTTGACGCCTACCTGCGCCTGGCATTCGGCAGTAGTCAGCGGCTGGCTGACCGACGCGAACCTGGACACGACCATGGGCGACATCACCACCTGCGCCCCGGCCGGGGTGACCGCTGCTCCTAACGGCAAGATCGCCGCGAGCAGCGATCCTCCCAAGATGGTGAACCATCCGATTAACGAAGATGTGCGTGGCCTCTGCATCATGGGACTCCCTTGTCAGCGACTTAGCGACGATGCTGTCGGCACGCCCGCACCCAGGCATCTCCTGGATTGCCGGTCTGCCAGCACCGCCGGGCGCCTTGCTGCGCCGCAATCAGCGAGGTGCGCGGTCCGGCGACGGGATGTCAGCGTCAGGAGCCATGGAGAATATCTGCCCCGTTGTCATCGACCTCGCCGGCACCGATATCCATGCCGAGGCCGCGCGAATCCGCGCGCAGGGCCCGGTCGCGCAGGTGGAACTCCCCGGCGGCGTGCGCGCGTGGTCGGTGGCCGGCTACGAGGCTGGCAAGCAGGCGCTGGCCGATCACCGATTCTCCAAGGATGCGCGTCAGCACTGGAGTGCTTTCGTAAACGGCGAGATCGATCCGGACTTCCCGCTGATCGGCTGGGCGCTTATGGAGAACCTGACCACTACGTATGGCAGCGCCCACAGCCGCCTGCGCAGGCTGGTCGCCAGGGCGTTCACGCCGCGCCGGGTCGAGGCCGTGCGGCCAGCCGTCGAGAAGACCGTGGCTGGCCTCCTGGAGAGCCTGGCCGACAGCGCGCCCGGCGACGTGGTGGACCTGAAGGCTAGGTTCGCCCATCCGCTGGCTGCCGGGGTGATCTGCGACCTCATCGGCATACCCGCCGCGGCGCGCGACACGATATTGCTGGGCGGCGAGGCGCAGGTCGACACCACCATGACGGAGCAGGAGATCGCGGCCAGCATCGAGCAGGTGCTGGGAGAGATGAGCGCCCTCGTCGAGGCCAAGCGCCGCACGCCCGGCGACGACCTGACCACTGACCTGCTCGCCGCGCAGGAAGAAGACGGCTCCCGGCTGAACGACGCTGAGATGGTGGGCACGCTGCTGCTGCTGCTCGCCACCGGCACTGAGCCGGTAACAAACCTCGTCACGAACTCCGTGCTCGCCCTGCTTACCCATCCTGAGCAGCGTCAGCTGATCACGACCGGGCGTGCGTCCTGGCATGACGCGATCGAGGAGACGCTCCGCGTAGAGGCGCCCGTCGCGCACCTGCCCTTCCGTTTTGGCGTGGAAGACATCGAGATCGGCGGCGTGACGATCCCCGCGGGCCAGCCGGTCCTGATGAATTTCGCCGCGATGGGACGCGACCCGGCCCGGCATGGCGTCAGTGCCGACCGCTTCGACGTCCTGCGGGCCGACATGGAGCACCTCTCGTTCGGATACGGGATCTATCGCTGCATAGGCATGCCGCTGGGCTGGCTGGAGACAGAGACCGCGCTATCCGCGCTGTTCGAGCGCTTCCCCGACCTTGCCCTTGCTGTCCCGGCGGCGGAACTCCAGCCGCAGGCCACCTTCATCATGAACGGCCGCAGCGCGCTGCCCGTCTATCTCACGGCAACTAGTCCGGCGCAGACCCCAGCCGCCTCGGGGTTGAGCACAAAGGGAGGCAATCGCGATGCATGACCAGCCCAGGGATCGTGCGGTAGTACTTGGCGGCGGCATGGCGGGCCTGCTCGCCGCCAGGGTACTCGCCGAGACCTATGCAGAGGTTCTCCTGGTGGACCGCGATGATCTGGTCGGCGTGACCGGGTACCGGAAAGGCGTTCCGCACGGTCGTCATGCGCATGGCCTGGTCGCACGCGGGCACCAGATCCTGGAAGCACAGTTCCCGGGGCTTACCCAGGGAATGCAAGATTCCGGAGTGCAACCGGGAGACTTCAGCGGCGAGATTCGCTGGTATTTCAGCGGCCAGCGACTGCGGCCGTCACATTCTGGTCTTGCATCGGTGCCTGCCACTCGCCCGGTCCTTGAGCAACACGTCCGTAACCGGGTGGCGGCCATTCCCAACATCCGTTTCCTGGAACGACACGACATCATCGGCCTGGAGACAACACCCGACGCCAGTCGAGTCACCGGGGCGCGAGTGCAGCGGCACGGCGATAACAGCCAGCCGGAGGTCCTGCGCGCCGACCTGGTGATCGACGTTACCGGTCGCGGCTCGCGAGCCCCGGTCTGGCTCAGGGAGCTTGGATATGCTCCGCCAGCCGAAGATCGGGTGAAGGTCGACCTGGCCTATACGACACGCCATTACCGCGTGCCATACGATCCCTTCGGCAGTGACATCGCGATCATCGCGGCCGCGACGCCGTCGCATCCGCGCGGCGCCTTCTTCTACCGGCTACCCGGTGGCGGCAATCGCGTCGAGCTGTCGCTCACCGGTGTTCTCGGGGATCATCCGCCGACCGACCCGGAGGGCTTCCTCGACTTCGTCCGGTCCCTGCCAGTGCCCGATATCTACCCAGCCATTCACGACTCGGAACCGCTGGACGATCCGGTGCGGTTCCGATTCCCGGCCAGCGTCCGGCGCCGCTATGAACGGCTGTCTCGTTTCCCCGACGGCCTGCTGGTGATGGGTGACGCCGTGTGTAGCTTCAATCCGGTCTACGCCCAGGGCATGACCGTCGCCGCACTCGAATCGCTCACATTGCGCGAGCACCTGCAGCGTTCCGCAGCGCTGCGGCCGCTCGATTTCTTTCACGCCATAGCCGGCCTAATCGACTCCCCGTGGGAGTTCGCCGGCAGCGCTGATCTCGGATACTCGGGCGTCGAAGGCCGCCGCACCATGAAGGTCCGCATGATCAACGCATACGTCCCGCGGCTTCACAGCGCCGCGGTGCAGGACTCGAGTCTCACCAACGCATTCGTTCGAGTCGCTGGCCTCATCGACGAGCCGACGACACTCCTGCGCCCTGGCAAGCTCCTTCGGGTGCTGTGGCACGCCAGGCGCCAGCCACCCGGCGCAACCACCCCCAACGTCCCGCTGGCCGCAGCCCGAGATTGAGCCCGAGAGGTGCCCGATGCGTTCATTCCACATCGAGATCCCGCAGTCACAGATCGACGACCTGAAGCGAAGAATCGCGGCAACCCGCTGGCCGGATGAGATGCCGGACGTCGGCTGGAGTCGCGGGGTGCCGCTGGCGTATCTCAAGGAACTGGCGGAGTACTGGCGGACGAGCTATGACTGGCGCGCCGCCGAGGCTCGGTTGAACCAGTTCCCGCAGTTCGTCACCGAGATCGACGGCGCGAGAGTGCATTTCCTGCACATCAGGTCGCCAGAGCCGACAGCAAGGCCGCTCATACTCACCCATGGCTGGCCGAGCACCGTGGTCGAGTTCGTTGACATCATCGGCCCGCTGACCGATCCCGCCGCCTACGGAGACGATCCGGCCGACGCCTTTCACGTGGTCGTCCCGTCGATCCCCGGTTATGCCTTTTCCGGCCCGACCGGGCACGCCGGCTGGGATGTCGTGCGGGTCGGGCGCGCCTGGATGGAGCTGATGCGCAGCCTTGGCTACAGCCGGTATGTCGTGCAGGGCGGTGACTGGGGCTCGGCGATCTCACTGCGGCTCGGGCTTGCGGATCCCGAGCACGTGGCGGGCGTTCATCTCAACATGTGCGTGACGTTCCCCCCGGCCGACCCGGCCGCCATGGCCGACCTGGACGACTCCGACCGCGCTCGGCTGGACTTCGCCCAGTGGTTCGCACAGGACGGGACAGGCTGGGCGAAGATCCAGTCCACCCGTCCTCAGACTCTGGCCTACGGGCTGACCGACTCGCCGGTCGGCCAGCTTGCCTGGATCGTGGAGAAATTCAAGGAATGGACCGAGGCGGAGACCCCCGAAGCGGCAGTGGGCCGCGACCACCTGCTGACCAACGTCATGATTTACTGGCTGACCGCGACCGCGGGATCAAGCGCGCAGTTGTACTACGAGACCACTCACCTCGAGGCCGACTTCTACAACACCTGGTGCGGACCGTGGCCGCTGGCGATGCCGGTCGGAGTGGCGGTCTTCCCTAAGGACGCAGTGCGGCCGATCCGCCGTTTCGCCGACAAGATCCTCCCGACGCTCACGCACTGGACCGAGTTTGAGCGCGGCGGTCATTTCGCAGCCTTGGCGGAGCCCGAGCTCCTCGTCGGCGACGTGCGGAAGTTCGCCCGCTCCCTGCAGCGCTGACCGAGTCGACGACGACCTCACCGCCCGCATCCGCAGCCTGCGCCGCACCCAACGGCGACTGCGGGAGCTCGCCTCCGGCCTCACCCGGCTGCTTCCCGCCGAGGTCGGCCACCACCTCAGGCTCAACGGCTCGCGATCTGCGCCAGAACGAACTCGGCGAGTTCGGGCGTGGCAGCTTCCTGGTCCAGGATCGGCAGCCGACTGATGTGGTATGCGTCAGGACTCAGGCCGGGAACGGCGACGCCCGCCGGGGCATCGGTCAGCACTTTCACCGCAGCCGCCTCGGTCACCCATGAGATCGGCGAGTCGTTCCGGCAAGCCAGGAGGAAGGCGAGCCACGCCCGGTACCAGGCCAGCAGGTCCGAAAACGCGTCAGTCGACTCACCCAGACCCCGGCTCACGGCCACGGCGATCATCTCGTCGCGGAGAATCTGCGCCATCCGGGCCACGGCGCGGCACGGATCACGGTCCAGGTCAGGGCACGGACGATTCGCCGCCCCAAGGTTCGCCTGGAATTCCGCGAAGAGGGTCCTGATGTTCTCTTCGCCGGGCCATGTCGGCCTCAAGAGAATAGCGGTCACCTCTCGAGCGCTGGCCAGCAGCTTCGCGATGTGCAGGGACAGGGCTGCGGCACTGCAGTGGCCGACGACGAAGACGCGGCCATCAGCGGGCGCACAGGAGAGAAAGGCGTCGGCATACGCAGCAGCCAATTCCGACAGGGGCAAGTAGAGCCGGTCCTGGGACAGAGCACCGAGCGGATCGATCTGGTAGACCGGTCGGCCTTCGGCCCGGGCGCCGAGCAGCTCACTGAGACGGGGTGTCACGGAGAAGGCCGGGAAGTCGGCTACCAGGACAGGCTCGGCATCTCCTGCAGCGAGCTGCTGGAGTATCAGTTCCTTGCCACGAGCAGGCGTCATATCGCTTCCCATTCGGCGCACGTGCGTTCCCGGTACCGCCGCGCCCCCGGATGACGATCAGCGGGCGTCAGCTGACCTCTCCGGGCAGGCGTCAGCTGACCTCTCCGGGCAGGCGTCAGCTGACCTCTCCGGGCAGGCGTCAGCTGACCTCGGCGAGGTCAGGCGCTGGGGTCGCGCGGGCAGTTCTGGTACACGGCCAGCTGCCATTTGCCGTCGCGCCTCACGAGGATCCAGGACGCACGGATGGCCTCTTTGGCCGACAATTCGCTCTCACCCGGCGCCAGCACGCCGCCCACGGTCAGCAGCGCAACGGCACCGCTTCCGAGGGGTTTGATGTCGAGGGGCGATCCAGTGACCGTGGTGCCCTTGTAAGGCCCGGCGTATCCGGCCGCCATGAATCGCTGAATCTCGTCGCGGCCCTTCTTGTAAACACCGGGCAGGATCAGCGTCCCGTCCTGGGTAAACAGCTCGGCGAATGCCTCAGCATCGTGCGCGGCCCAGGCCGCGACCATGCGAGCGGGTACGGCGGCGATCTCCGCCTGCTCCGTGTCGGAGGGGCTGGCCGTGCCGGGTACGGACGTGCTAGTAGCCATGCTTCTTCTCGCTTTCCGTGGAGACTCCGAATTGACCCTCAAATTTGGCAGAGTATTTGGCTGAATAAAAGGTAGCCAGGGTCACTTTTCTCTCTCACAGAATGCTCTATCCGACAGGAGCTTTCTTCTCTCAGAATGCTCCGTCCTCAGGCGCTTCAGCCGGCTCACCAGCCTGCCGCTGCCAGCAGCCGCGCGGTCTCGTTGCGGGTGAGCGGGATGTGGTCAGGCGGGTCTGCGTCGTGGCGTGTTCAGTGACAGCAAGGATGGCGCGGACCGGGGCACGCGGGGATGCCTGCGTTAGGTACCGCGCGACACGAGACGATTGGGACTGTCAGGTCGTAGTAACCCGCCAGTCCCGAGGGTCAGAATCTGTGACTCGTGTGACTGAAAGCGCCTTTGGCAAACGCGAGGACCTTGGTGGGCGTTACCGAGAACACGAATGCCGCGCCATCTTCGTGGTAAAAGCAGCCGTCGCGCACCTGGAATTTCTGCAATTCTCCGTCCCACTTCGCGGTCCACGCCTCGGCGAGGCGTTCGAGCATGTCATTGTCAGTGACCCGGACGGCGTCGCCCTCGGTCATGACGTCTAGCCCTCCGTCCCACCGGTTGCAGCCGGTCATCAGGATCACGTGCGGGTTGCCCCGCAGGTTGATGGCCTTCTGCTCGGTTGGGCCGGTGGAAAAGTGGAGGGCACCGTCGAGCCACACGGCAACCAGCGGAGTGACATGGGGCCGGCCATCGGCCCGGACCGTAGAGATCCAGAACAACTCGGCCGTCTCGAGTACCTGACGGGTTTCATCCCATCCTGTGGCAACGGCGTCCGGGTCGCTATACCGGGCATCAACCTTAGTCACTGGCGTGTTCGTCAAAGTACCTCCCTTTCGATCGGCCGCCGATGGCCATCACTGGCACGGACCGCTGTGCATGAGGTTCGGTCTGCGGCGAGCGCGCTCGAGCGGCAAGTCAGAACCGGTGACTTGTGTGGCTGAAGTTGCCCTTTGCGAACGCGAGAATCCTGGTGGGCGTTACCGAGAACACGAGGGCTGTACCGCCTCCTTGGTGATGAAAGACGCCGCTGTGCGCGCCGAATTGCCATCGTCCGTCCCACTTCGCGGTCCACGCCTCGGCGAGGCGTTCGAGCATCTCATCGTCGGTGACCCGGGCGGCGTCGCCCTCGGTCATGACGTCTAGCCCTCCGTCCCACCGGTTGCAGCCGGTCATCAGGATCACGTGCGGGTTGCCCCGCATGTTGATGGCCTTCTGCTCGGTGGCACCGGTGGAAAAGTAGAGAGCACCGTCGAGCCACACGGCAACCAGCGGAGTGACATGGGGCCGGCCATCGGCTC
>Ga0080026_10000012_pt1 | contig 36200 bp, 41 predicted proteins | sample OrgsoiDNA2013045_FD_70941 | JGI IMG/M metagenome (GOLD analysis project Ga0080026, IMG submission 70941) | Permafrost soil microbial communities from the Arctic, to analyse light accelerated degradation of dissolved organic matter (DOM) -... | ecosystem: Environmental > Terrestrial > Soil >... | reverse complement strand
CCGCTCTGCCGTCGCCACCATCAGGCAAAACAGGCCCCCGGCTGGCACCTCGAGCAGCCGCGGCCCGGCGTCCTGACCTGGACGCTTCCGCATGGCCGGCAGTACACCACAGCGCCAGGCACCTATCCCGCGTGAGTTAGAAGCTCAGGACGATGATCTCCGCGCGATCGCCTTCGACTCCAGACAGCGTCCAGGGTCATGGTCCCTGCGTTGAAAGAGCGGGCCCGACGCAATCGGCCGCACGGGTGCGGAACAGGGTGCGTTCACGTTCGTTGCTGTCAGGGCCGCGGCGCGGGTGAACTCCTGGCGGGCCTCGTCGAGCCTGCCTAGCTTGGCTAGCAGGTCGCCGCGGACGGCGGGGAGCTGGACGTAGCCGGCTAGCGCCGGCTGGTCCGTCAGCTTGTCGGCGATCTCAAGGCCGCGGGCCGGGCCATACGCCATGCCGACGGCGACGGCGCGGTTCAGCTCAACGACCGGTGATGGCGTCAGGTGGGCGAGCACCACGTACAGCGCCGCGATGCGTTCCCAGTCGGTGTCCTTGACCGACACTGCCCGGGCATGGCAGGCGGCGATATCGGCTTGCACCGCGTACAGGCCCGGCGCGAGGCCGAGTTGCTCCGCCCGTTCCAGTGCCGCCAGGCCGCGCCGGATCAGCAGCCGGTCCCAGCGCGGCGGTCCTGGTCGGTGAGCAGGATCGGCTCGCCGGCCGGGCACCGGGTGGCAGGCGATGAAGATCAGCCGGAGCAGGTGACGGTCACTGACGGCCCGTTCACCGAGTCCAAGGAACTGCCTACGCCTCGAACGAGCCGGCGCGGACTCGACAATCAGGCGGGCATTATTTCGCGGACCCGAGGCGCACGATCAGCCCCATCAGGTCGCCAGGGTCCGCCTCGAACTCCGCGTCCCGAGGCCACGGCGTCTCGAGCAGCTCCGACGCGGCCAGCTGCTGCACGCGGTCGGCGAGGCTGAGCCGCCGCCGGCCGCGGAAGCCGGATTCCAGCTCAAGGGCTTGCCGCTCGCGCGCACCAAGCTTCCCCCCCGGCACCTACCCCGCATCAGTCAGATTCTCGACCTGGCAGAATCCCACCCATGCAACGAACAGCAGTCATCACTGGCGCAAGCAGCGGTATCGGAGCGGCCACAGCGGTCAAGCTGGCCGAGGCCGGCTACCGCGTGGTGCTGGCCGCCCGGCGGGTCGACCGCGTTGAGGCACTTGCCGCGAAGATTCAGGACAGCGGCGGGAAGGCCGAGGCGCGTCAGCTCGACGTGACCGACCGGCCTGCAGTCGACGCGCTGGCCGACTCGCTGGAGCGCTGCGACGTCCTGGTCGCCAACGCGGGTGGCGCGGTGGGCGCGGACCCGATCGCCGACGCCTCGCCGGACGACTGGCTGGCCATGTACGAGGTCAACGTTCTCGGCACGTTGCATGTCACCCAAGCGCTGCTGCCGAAGCTGATCGGCAGCGGTGACGGCACGGTGGTGGTCATGTCCTCCACCGCGGGCTTTGTCGCCTACGAGGGCGGCGGCGGTTATGTCGCCGCGAAGCACGGCGCGCACGCGATCGCCGCCACCCTGCGCCTAGAGCTCTCCGGCCAGCCGGTCCGGGTGATCGAGATCGCGCCCGGCATGGTCAGGACTGATGAATTCGCGCTCAACCGCTTCCATGGCGACGCGGACAAGGCAGCGGCGGTCTACGCCGGCGTCGCCCATCCGCTGACCGACGAGGACATCGCCGACGCGGTCACCTGGGCCGTGACCCGGCCGTCGCACTTCAACGTGGACCTGATGGTGCTCCGCCCGCGCGCCCAGGCCGCCCAGCACAAGGTGCACAGAGAGCTCTAGGGGACCTGGGGTGGGACATGTGACTGCCCTTGGGGCGTCAAGCCAGGAGCCGCCCAGCCAGGCCGCCAAGCCAGAAGCCGCCAGCCAGGAGCCGTAAGCCCGAAGTCGTCAAGCCAGGAGCCGTAAGCCCGAAGTCGTCAAGCCCGAAGTCGTCAAGCCCGAAGTCGTCAAGCCAGGAGCCGTAAGCCCGAAGTCGTCAAGCCAGGAGCCGTAACCCCGAAGTCGTCAAGCCGGAGCGGGCACAAGAACTGGCCAGGTGATCTCGGTCAGGTCCGCGACGATCCGGTCTGCCTGGCCAAGCTGCGACGGCTTGTGCGTGGTCGCCACCGCTACGCAATACGTCCCGGCGGCCTTGGCCGCCGCTACCCCAGCGGGCGCGTCCTCGAAGACTACGCAGAGCCGAGCGGGAACGCCGATTTTGCCGCGGGCAGCCAGATAGCCCTCCGGGTCCGGCTTGCCGGCGGTCACGTCGTCCGCAGTCACGATCACGTCGAAGAGCTCCAGCAGGCCCAGCTGCTCCAGCCTGGGCCGGGCATAGCTGCGGCCGCCTGATGTCACGAGCCCGAGCGGATCACCGCGCCGGTGGATCTCGCACACCAGCTCAACCGCCGCGGGAAACGGGAGGACGGGCGGCAGATCCATTGTGAGGTGGTACGCGCCGACCTCCGCCGCGAGCTGCCGGGGATCGCGGCCGGGGAACAGGTGCTCCAGTTCGGCGAAGACCTCAGGGCCGCGACGGCCGACGAACAGCCTGAGCAGCGCATCGTCGTGCGGAACGCCGTAGCTCTCGAACACCCTGCGCAAGGCGGCCTGGCTGCCGGGCTCGCTGTCGACGATCGTGCCGTCCAGGTCGAAGATCGCGGCGCGCGCAGGAACGCTCAGCGGCTCCGGAACACTCAGCGGCTCCGGAACACTCAGCGGCTCCGGAACACTCAGCGGCTCCGGAGCACTCAGCGGAACACTGGCCGCCTGCATCAGGGGCTTCGGCATCAGGGGCTTCGGCATCAGGCCGTCTGGGTGACCTTGCTCAGCCCGCGCGGGCTGTCCGGGTCAAGCCCGAGCCGTCGGGAGAGGGCCTCGGTGAGGAGCTGGCCCGGCACGATAAGGCCGATGGGCGCCAGCCACTCCGGCAGCTCGGGTCCCGGCAGCGCGCGGTTACTGGCGCTCGCCAGCCGGCTGCCGCCGCCAATCGCATAGGCGCGTGCCCCGGCGCCGGTCACGCGGCGGGCCAGATCCACCGTGCCGTCCAGGGTCGGGCCGCTGTTGGCCGCGACGACGATAGCCGGGGTCTGCGCGTCCACGACGGCGATCGGGCCATGTAGCAAGTCGGCGTAGGAGATCCCCATCGCGTGCAGGTAGCACGCCTCCTTGAGTTTGAGCGCGAGTTCCAGAGCCGCCGAGTAGGCCAGGCCGCGCCCGGAGACAACGACGCCCTGAACTCCCGCCAGCTCGGTCACGATCGGATCCAGGTCAGATGGCTCAGCTGCGGTGCCGACCACCATCTCCTCGATCGCGCTGGGCACCTCGCGCAGCTGGCCCGGATCCAGATCGGCCCCCAGGCCAATCGCCAGCACCGCCAGCGCGGCAAGCTGCGTGGTGAACGTCTTGGTGGCCGGCACCGCTCGCTCCGCGCCCGCCTGGGTCACGAACGCGAGGTCGGCCGCCTCCGTCAAGGGCGACCCAGCTCCATTGGTGATCACCAGTGTCCGGGCGCCACAGTCACGCGCCCAGGTTATCGTTTCGATAATCTCTTCAGTTTGTCCTGACTGGGACAAAGCGACGGCCAGGACGCCAGACAGGTCGACGCGGCTTCGGTAGGTAGTGGCGATCGAGACAGAGGCCAGGGTGGCCAGCCGGCCCGCGTGGGCCTGGATCAGGTAACTGCCGTAGACGGCGGCGTTGTCGGAGGTCCCCCGCGCGATGAACAGCACCTGGCGGGTATCGCGAGCCAGCGCCGCGGTCTCCGCCGCCCTGGGCAGCAGCGCGTCGATCGTGGCCCGCAGCGCGGCCGGCTGCTCGGCGATCTCCATCCGCATGTGGGATGTCGGCCGGACCGCGTCTGGTCCTGTGTTCACGGCGTTCTCCGTCCTCAGTCAGCGAGCGAGTCGAGGCGATCGCTCCCCGGCGGGCGGATAGACCCGCTCACCACCGATCCAGGTTGCCTTCGTCCGCAGGTCGTCCCCTAGCCAGGCCAGGTCAGCGGCGGCACCAGGGGCAATCCTGCCAAGATCTGGCCTGCCGGCCAAGTCGGCCGGAATCCGGCTCGCCGCCGCCACCGCGTCCGGCAAGGCGATCCCCGCCGCCACCATGTTCGCGACGCCGGTATCCATCCGCAGCGCCGATCCCGCCAGGGTCCCGTCGGCACGGACCGGCGGGACGCCGTCACCCGGCGGCAGCTCGATCGGCTCGCCGCCAAGCAGGTAGCGTCCTGGCGGCATCCCCGCGCACGCCGCGGCGTCCGTCACCAGGGCGATCCGGCCCGGCGCGGCGGCGAACGCGATCACGGCCGCCTGCGCGCACACGTGATGAAGGTCCGCGATCAGCCCGCTGGTCAGCCGCACATCGGTCAGCGCCTGGCCGACGACACCGGGTTCGCGGTGATGCAGCGGCCGCTGGGCGTCGTACAGGTGCGTGACCATCACCGCGCCCGCGCTCGCCGCCGCCGCCACCTGCTGCGCCGTCGCGTCGCTGTGGCCCACGCTGACCAGCACGCCCGCCTGCCGGAACCGCTCGATGGCCGCTAGCGCGCCGTGTAGTTCGGGGGCGAGGGTGACCAGCCTCAGCACTCCCGCACCAGCTGTGATCAGCTCTTCGACCGCGGCGGGTGACGGCGGGATTATCCACGCCTGGTGGTGCGCTCCGCTGCGTTGCGAGGAGATGAACGGCCCTTCCTGGTGCACGCCGAGCACCCGCGCGCCGCCGTCCGGCAACTCGGCGACGATCGTCGCGGCGGCTCGCAGCGCGGCGGTGAGGTCGCCGAGGCGAGCGGTGATGAACGTGGGCAGGAACGCGGTCGTTCCCGTCTGTGGCAGGCGGCGCGCCACCGCGGCCCAGCCATCGGGCCCAGCGGTCATCAGCTCCTCGCCGAAGTATCCGTTGACCTGCAGATCCACCAGGCCCGGCAGCAGCACGCCGTCGGTGAGCTCGCGGTCAGGGGCGCGGGGCGGGCGGCCCTGGCGCAGTTCGTGTATATGGCCGTCACGGATCACGAGATACCCCGGCGCGAGGATCTGCGCTGGGCCGACGGCCGGGACGATGCGCGGCGCCGATATCAGGGTGGAGGAGGAGCTCAGCGGGTCACCCATGCGTGCCGACGCGCGCTGCGGGCGCAGCGGAAGCCGCGGCCGCGGCGGCCAGCAGTCCGCGCATCTCCCTGACCACCAGGTCAGGCCGTTCCATCATCGCGACATGACCGATGCGAGGCAGCACCACGACTCTCGCATCCCGAAAGACCCGCGCCGCCTTCCCGGCCATCGCGGGATTGACCAGGCGGTCGTGGCTCCCGTGGATGACCAGGGCCGGAGCGGTGACCCTGGCGGCGTCACGCCACAGCGAGCCGGGGCCGGGCCGCAGATACTCCCCCACCAGGCTGCGCGCTGAGGACAGCAGTACCTCGCTGGCATAGCCAAGCCCGTCACGGCGAGTAAGCTCCCGCGCTTCCGCGCTGCGGCGCAGTTCGTGCATCAGACCGGGATCCCGGTACACGTCCCTGATCGTTCTGGAGCTCCTGTCCTCGGCCGACAGCTGCTGAACCCGGTTCATCAGCCAGGGGCCGGCCCCGGGCGCGCAGAGCAGAATCACCCGCATCGGGAGCGGGCGGGGCCACAGGTCAGGCAGCGCCGGTGAGATGAGGGTCAGCGTCCGCACCAGATCGGGCCTGCGGCCGGCCACCCGGGTGCAGACCGCACCGCCCAGCGAGTTGCCGACCAGATGCACCGGCCAGCGTGCGCGTTTCTCGATCAGGGCGATCACGGCCGCCGCATGCGCGGTAATCGAGTAATCCCGGTTGGCCGGAACGGGAGAGAATCCGAAGCCCGGCAAGTCAAGAGCCTCGCAGGCCAGGGCCGGACCGTCCTGAGCGGCCCGGCCGTCCTGAGCGGCCCGGCCGTCCTGAGCGGCCCGGCCGTCCTGAGCGCCGCCGGCCGACTGCCGCAGCGCATCCATCAGGTCGGTCCAGTTCTGCGACGATCCGCCAAGCCCGTGAACAAACAGGGCGGATTGCGCATCCGCTGGCGCGGGCGCGGAGCGCACGAAGACCTCGTCGGTGCCGAGCCCCACGAGCTCACCCGGCCACGCAGGAATCGGATCGGTCATAAATTGCACCCTAGCCGCCAGTTCGGACGGCAGCCCGCGGCTAATCATCGTCAGCTGGCACGGCGCCGGGTCCGGCGCTGGACCGAGGTCTGCCCATCGGCTGTTGCGGCGGTATCCGTATTCGCAGTCGCGGCCTTCGCTGCTCGCTTCACCTTCGCGGGGCTGGTCTTGGCCGGGCTGGTCTTGGCAATGCCGGTCTTGGCCGGGCCGGTCTTGGCCGGGCCGGTCTTCGCGCTGCCTGTCTTCGCGCTGCCTGCCTTCGCGCTGCCTGCCTTCGCGCTGCCTGCCTTCGCGCTGCCTGCCTTCGCGCTGCCTGCCTTCGCGCTGCCTGCCTTCGCTCCTATCGCCTTGGTCGTACTGGCCCGCCTGGCTCCAGCCTTCGCGGTGGCAGTCCCGGAGATACTCGCCCGACGCCGCCCCTTGTGCCCCGACTGGGCCGCGGCCAGGCTGGCTTTCAGCGCGTCCGCCAGGCTAGTGAGCTCACCCCCGCCACTCTGGATACTGGCTGGCTGGATCACATCACGGCCCTCAATCTTGGCGTCCACCAGTTCCTGCAGCGCCTCGCGGTAGCCATCCCGGTGAGCCCCGGGATCGAAGTCGACGGTCATGGAGTCGATCAGGGACGCTGCCATCTTCAGCTCTTGCGACCGGATCTCGATGTCCTCGTCGAGGAACGGGAACTCCGCTGCCCGTACCTCGTCGGGCCACAGCAGCGTCTCGAGCACGAGCATCCCATCTCGCGAACGCAGCGTTGCGAGCGACTCTCGCTGCCGCAGGGCGATCTGGGCGAGAGCCACCGTGCCGGAGCGCTCGAGCGCATTGCGGAGCATGACGTACGCTCGGGCGCCTGCCGCCTCCGGCTCAAGGTAGTAGCTCCGGCTACGGAGAATCGGGTCCAGCTGAGCCGCCGGCGCGAACTGAAGGACCTCGATGCTCCGGGTAGTCGGGAGCGGCAGATCAGCCATGTCCTCGTCAGTCAGGATCACCATCTCGCCGGTCGCCAGCTCAAAGCCCTTGGCCACCTCCTCGAAGGGCACCTCTTCCCCGCACGACGAGCAGACCCGGCGAAACCTGATCCGGCCGCCATCGTCGCGGTGAACCTGGCGGAAAGCGATGTCCTTCTGCTCCGTCGCGGCGTAGAGCTTTACTGGGATCATGACCAGGCCGAAGGAGATAGCGCCCTTCCACATGCTGTGCATGGTGTCTCCCTACCCCGCCACAGCGGGTACTGATACAAGCAGTGTTGTCCGTATTTACCTATTCGGCAATATGTTCGATGACCCGACCAGCCAGGGAGCGTGACAGATGAGCGACAAGGGCCTTGAAGAGCCGCTAGTCGACTCGTTGGAACAGCAGCAGGACGCCATCGGCGGGTCCGCCGAGCCCGGCGGGCCCGGCGAGTTCGCCGAGCGGGCACTTTGTCCGCCGAGCTGGGCAGCTTTGTCCGCCGAGTAGGCCGAATTCGGGGCCGCCCGTTACCCACTGTCACATCGGCCATGGCCGCTACCCGGTCGTAGGATGGCACTCAAGGGCGGGCAATCACCGCAGGGCCACACGTTCGGAGACTTCTCGTGACCGCATCGCCGCAGGCCAGACCGGTCAGCACGCGGCTGCCGAGATCCGCAAGACGCAGGCAGCTCCTCGGCGCCGCGCAGGAAGTCTTCGTCGCCCAGGGATACCATGCCGCCGCGATGGACGAGATCGCCGACCGCGCTGGGGTCAGCAAGCCCGTGCTCTACCAGCACTTCCCCGGCAAGCTCGAGCTGTACCTGGCGCTGCTGGATGAGAGCGTGGATGAACTCGTCCGGATCGTGCGGGATGCGCTGGCCTCGACGACCGACAACAAGCAGCGGGTACCCGCCACGTTCAAGGCATTCTTTGATTTCGTCGGCACCAGCGGCGAGGCGTTCCGCCTGGTCTTCGAGTCCGACCTGCGCAACGAGCCAGCGGTGCGGGAGCGGCTGGACCGCAGCATGCGCGAGTGCGCCGACATGGTGAGCCAGTTCATCCGCGAGGATGCGGGTCTCGGCGACGACGAGGCCGCTCTGCTGGGAATGGCCCTGGTCGGGATGGCCCAGGTCACCTCGAGGTACTGGCTCAGTTCCGACCGCGCCATCCCTAAGGACGCAGCTGAGCAGCTGATCGCCAGACTCGCGTGGCGGGGCATCAGCGGATGGCCCCTCACCGGATGATGCGAGCGGCTCGGGCGGGATCGGGTAGTTCGGCCAGCCGGCGCGGCCAGCCGGTGCTGAGCGCGCGGTCAGCCGGTTTCGCTCGCGGCGTAGCACCTCGCCCCCCTGGGTTCCCTCCCGGCGGCCGGGCCGCGGGTTAGCCTCGGTTGGGCGAGAGGAGAGCCGTGGAAGTCAAGATCGGAATCCAGTCCGTACCCCGTGAGATCGTCCTGGAGACGAACTCATCCTTCGACGAGGTCGAGCAAACGCTGACAGCCGCTGTCGCCGATGGCGGCGTCTTCGTTCTCAAGGATGACAAGGGCGGCAAGATCCTGGTGCCGGCTGACAAGATCGCCTACGTGGAGCTAGGAGGCAGCGAGCCCCGCCGCATCGGGTTCGGCAACCTGTGACGGGCTCAGTGGGGGATGCGAGATCGATCGGGCCTGGCGGATTGACCGGGTCCTACGGTTAGTTGGCCAGTCCGAGCGCGGCCATCCGCTGCGCGTGCGAATCGGTAAGCCGGGCGAACATCCTGCCGATCTCGCCGAGCTGGGCAACGGTGCCGCCCGCGAGCAGGCGCGCCAGCGGCTCTCTCTCCGCAGCCACCAGCTGTGCCTGGCCCAGCGCCTCGCCCACCAGGCGCCGGGCCCAGAGCGCCAGGCGGCCTGCGACGCTCGGATCCGCGTCGATCGCCTCGCGTACCCGCGCAGTGGCAAACTCCGCACGCCCGGTGTCTGCTAGTACCTCCAGCACCAGCGCCCGAGTCGGCGGGTCCAGCAGATCGGCGACTGTCCGGTAGAAGTCGGCTGCTATTCCGTCTCCCACGTAAGCCTTGACCAGGCCCTCCAGCCAGTCGGACGGGGCAGTTCTGGCGTGGAAGGCGTCGATCGCAGCAACGAATGGCTGCATGGCCGCAGATGGCTCCGCATGCATGGCCTCGATCTGGCTACGCAGCAACTGGAAGTGACCGAACTCCGCCACCGCCATCTCGGCCAGGGCCGTCTTGTCCGCCAGCAAGCTCGCGAGCGCCGCGTCGTCGGAGAGCCGGAAGAATCCCACGAGCGAGGCGTAGGCCAGCAGCCCGAGAAGGTCGAGCACGCCGTCCGGGGCTGCCACAAAGGGCGGGGTCGGATCCGGCAGTGCCGACTCCGGTGCCGGCACGTCCGAAGATGGCTCGGCCGAAGCTCTCTCGTCTGGATCTTCCTGGCCGATCGGATCCTCGTCAGCGTGATGATCCCGGCCCTCCGGTCCCTGTTCACTCACAGGCGCAGCGTAACAACCTGCCGGGAACAGCTCCGCCATGCGGCTGCGTGCCTGGCCAGCACATGTTGCTAGACTGTGACCTGATCAGTATCAGGAATGTGACACCCCCCGATCGTGTTACACAGCATGTAAGGCGCGGCGATTGCCGACAGTTTCGGACGCCCTCGAACGTCGCGCTGCCCTCTTCTTCGCGAGAGCACGGCGAGCGTCGTGCCGCGACGGCGCAATCCGTCCCGCCGGAGGAGCCCAATGCCAGCCCGCGTTCCGGACGCAGGGCGCAGCAGCGCCTGCCGCATCGCAGGCCACTGATGGAGGCGGAAGCCCTGACAACGCACACATGGACCGTGCAGGACGAGCCGGAGGCGGCGGAGCCTGGGGTCATAGAGCCTGAGGTCACAGAGCCCGAGGTCATAGAGCAGGAGGCCGCGCAGCTTCAGGCCAGCGAGAAGACATTTCGTGACTTCGGTATCGACGAGCCTATCTGCGCGGCTCTTGAGGCCGAAGGAATCACCACCGCTTTTCCGATCCAGGCGCTCACGCTGCCGATCGCGCTCGACGGTCATGACCTGATCGGCCAGGCCAGGACCGGAACAGGAAAGACGCTGGCGTTCGGCATCCCGATCTTGCAGCACCTGAACGACATGCCGAGCGCCAAGCCCGCCGCACCACGCGCTCTCATTGTCGTTCCCACCAGGGAACTGGCCATGCAGGTCGCCGATGACCTGCGGATCGCGGGCTCCCGGATGGGGGCCAACGTCGTCACGCTGTATGGCGGTCGTGCCTACGAGCCGCAGATCGAAGCGCTCGCCACCGTCGACATCGTCGTCGGCACCCCCGGCCGGCTGCTCGATCTGTCCCGCCAGGGCCATCTGGACCTGTCCCAGGTACGCGCGCTCGTGCTCGACGAGGCCGACAAGATGCTCGACCTCGGGTTCCTGCCCGACGTCGAGAAGATCCTCCGGCTCACCCCGCAGCAGCGGCAGACCATGCTGTTCTCGGCCACCATGCCCGGAGAAGTCGTCACGCTCGCCCGGCGGCACCTGAGCCGGCCGGTTCATATCCGTGCCGAGCAGCACGATGAGCCTGCCCATGTGCCGAGCACTGAGCAGCACGTGTTCCGCGCGCACCAGATGGACAAGATCGAGGTACTCGCCCGGGTGCTGCAGGCCGAAGGACGTGGCCTGACCATCGTGTTCTGCCGGACGAGGCGGTCCTGCGATCAGGTGGCGACCGCACTGACCACGCGTGGCTTTGCCGCAGCCCCGGTCCACGGCGACTTGGGCCAGAGCCAGCGCGAGCGCGCCATGCGCGCCTTCAGAAGCGGGAAGGTCGACGTGCTTGTCGCGACCGACGTCGCGGCACGCGGGCTCGACGTCGACGATGTCACCCACGTCGTGAACCATGAGTGCCCGGAGGACGAGAAGGCATACCTGCACCGCATCGGCCGGACCGCGCGTGCCGGCAAGGCCGGCGTGGCGGTAACCTTCGTGGACTGGCGCGACATCCAGCGCTGGAAGCTCATCAACGACACGCTGAATCTCGGCCTGCCCGAGCCTCTAGAGACCTACTCCACGTCCGACCATCTGTTCACTGCCCTGGGCATTCCGGTGGGCACCAAGGGAACGCTGCCGAGGGCCATGCGCGGCCGGCTCGGCCTGGATGCGGAGGATCTCGAGGACATCGGGGAAACGGGCCGCAGCCGCACGCAGGCGGCCGGGGGCAGGGACTCCAGCGGCAGGGACTCCAGCGGCAGGGACTCCAGCGGCAGGGACCGGGGCGCCGGCGAGCGCAGCGGGAGGGACCGCGGACCGAGGGACCGGATCGGCCGGGCAGCTGACGGCGCACAGCGCGAGGCAGGCCAGCGCGGGCAGCGGGTGCGTCACCGGACCAGGGCAGGAGCCCCGGCAGGCGGCCAGGCTGCGACCGGCCAGCCGACCGCTACGGCCGCGGGAGGCAACTCCGCGAGCAGCCTTGACCTGCCCGCTGCGGCAGACGGCGTCAGGACGGCCAACGACGCCGCACCGCCGCGCATCAAGCGACGCAGGCGTGCGGCGCGCGGCCGTGCGCGCGAGTTGCGCGACGCGGCCCGCGGCCAGGAACAGCCGGCCACCGCGACCCGCGAGGACGGATAGGCGAACCGGGCGCAAGACCTGGTCACCCAATGCCGCACCAGGCCCGACATGCCGGGGCACCTTCGGCTAGATCTGCGGTATTCAGGTGATAAGGTCCGGCACTCGCTCGGTAGGCTGCGACCCCGTGAGCACCCCAAGGTCCCTCCAACTGCCGGACCGAGTTTGGCGCGGCAGCATTCAGACCGCGCGCGGCTCCTTCGCGGCCCTGGAGGCGACCCCGGCCAGGGGCGTCTGCGAGCGCCAGCCAGCGCTGCTGATCCCCGGTTACACCGGCAGCAAGGAGGACTTCCTGCCGGTCTTGCAGCCGCTCGCGGCCGCCGGGCGCAGGGTGATCGCCATTGACATGCGCGGCCAGTACGAGAGCCAGGGCGGGGCCGACCGGCACCGCTACTCCCCCGATGAGCTCGCCGCCGATATCGCCGCCGTCGCCCGCCAGGTCGCCGAGGATGACGCGGGGGTGCACCTGCTCGGCCACTCGCTCGGCGGTCTCATCGCACGGCAGACGATGCTGGCGCGGACAGCCCGGATTCTCTCGCTCACCTTGCTCGGGTCGGGCCCCGCAAGCCTTGGCGGGCACAGAGCAGCCGTCTTGCGGCAGATACTGTCCCACCTCGACCCGCCGGACGTGGCCGGCGCAGACGATATCGACGAGCTGAGCAAGAAGATCAGGCAGCTGTGGGACGAGCATCTCGGGCCGCAGGCTGAGGCCGACGGCACCCCCGGGCACATCATCACCTTCCTGCGCGAGCGCACCCTTCGCAATAACCCGGTCGGGCTCATCGTGATGGGACGGTATCTTCTCGGCTGCACGGACCGGACCCAGGAGCTAGCACAGCTGAGTGCCCAGATCCTGGTCATCTACGGCGAGAACGACGATGCGTGGCCGCCGGCCGTCCAGGACCGCATGGCCAAGCGGCTCAGTGCCCAGCGCGTCTGCATCCCCGGCGCGGCGCACTCTCCGGCCGTCGAGGCTCCGGAGACGACGGCCAGCACGCTGACCACGTTCTGGAACGCGGCAGAGTGGAGCGAGCGGCGGCGGTCGGCTGGGCACGAGGGGCGGGCGGGGCCACCGGCCAGCGCTCACACCAGCGGGGGGCTCCCGGCGGCGGACAGTCCGGGCCGAGAATCAGCATCGTCGGCGGATGCGAGCCCGTCCCAGGGACGGCGCGGCACCGCAGCCGAGCCGCCCTCCGGGCAGTGAGCCCGGAAGTCGCACCAGCCGCACCACGAGCCGGGGCGCGGCTGGAAGATCTCGTCGACGCTCCCGCCCGTCATCCCGCCCCGGAACCGCTCATCTGCCTCAGCGCACTCCGCCGCGATATCCTCGGCCCGGCGCAGCTGCCGGTGCAGCGACTCCGGCGTGTGCTCCCACGCCAGCACCTGCCCCGTGGGCAGGTGGTGCAGCTCCACCCGCTGGCACGGCCGCCGCATCACCCGCTCGGCGGCCAGCGCGTAGAGCGCGAGCGGCAGCGAGGTGCGCGCGTCGTCGACGGTGAGCAGGTGCCTGCCGGTCTTGTAGTCCACCACGACAAGCTCGCCCGGCTTGCCGCCGCCCCCGTCCGCCGCACGGCGGTCATCCAGCCGGTCGATCCGGCCCGAGATCGCGATCAGGTCCGTCTTGGTGGCCACCGTGCGTTCCACGCCGAGTGGCTCGCGAGCCGGATCCAGGCCGCAGACATAGGCCTCGACCATGCTCCTGGCCCGGCGCCTGTGCAGCAGCGACTGGGCGTCGTCGGCGTAGCCGCTCTCGAGCCAGCCCCGCTCCAGCAGGTCGCCCGCGGTCGCGACGCTGCGCTCCCGGCGCGGCAGCCGCCACCATCCGGCCAGCGCGTTGTGAATGCTGGCGCCGAGGCTGTTGTGCGCCCACGGGGGGCCCTTGGACGGCGGCGGCCGGTCCAGGTAGCTCATCCGGTACCGGCGCGGGCAGTCCAGCCAGGTGCTCAGGCGGGTGGGCGTGCACGCATACAGCCGACGCGGCATGCCCTCAAAGCCCAGCTGTTCCACGGTGCCATCCTGGCCGCGAAAAACCATTCAGGCAAAGGCAAACACTCCAGTACCCGCAACGGATCGCGTCCGCCAGCCCCGGCCATTCATGGTCACGGAGGTCCGACGGCCCCTAGCACGTCGGATCAGGGCATAATGCCGAAGTCCACCCAGTAGGAAGTCATCTCGCCGGTCTGGACGTTCACGCCATCGTGGGTCAGCACCTGGCGGGCCGGTACCAGAAGTTCATGCTCGGCGTTGTCGCACCGGATCACGCCCAGCACGTGCTGGCTGATCAGGTCCTGGTGGTGCAGGAGCCGGATCTGGAGCGGGGCAGGACCGTAGCAGCGAGCGAATATGACCTCCCGCTGGCCCGGCTTGACGTCACCGGCGGCGGCGCCCGCGTCGATGGAGCCAGCGCCGGTAGCGCCAGTTCCGCCGACCAGCCGGAACGAGGTCGGCAGCCTGAGCGCCGCGGGCAGCGCGAGCACGGGAAGCCCGGGCTGTCCGCCCTGCGACGCCGGGTTAGTTCCCGGCAAGCCGACGTAAGCAGCATGGCTGAGCACGTTGCCCCGGCTGGTGATCAGGCCGGTCAGCAGTACTTGCCGGGTCACCTGGCCAGTGTCAGCGACGACGAGCCCGCGCGAGGTGCTGGCAGTGCCCGCTCGCGTCCCGCTGGTGGTGACGGCAGTCCAGTCCAGCCGGCGTACCCGCGGCCCGGCCATTTCGACAATCCAGTTGTCCAAGCCGGCCTTCGGGGCTGGCCGCGAGGCCGGCATGTTGAACCCGATCGCGGGGCCCACGTCCGAGGGGCTCGGAGCCCGCACTGCCTCCAGGGCCCACGAGCCCGGCTGCCCCTTCATGACCTGGCTGGCGCGGGCGGAGCCGACGACCAGCCGATGCCCGGTAGGGCCGGCGACCTCGAAGATGACCGCGACATCCTGGCCCGCCGCCGCGGTCTGCCCCACGTACCAGATCACCCGGCCCGGCTTGCGCAGCTCGCGGCCGGCCGGGCCGAACGCGCGCCGCCATGCGGTGACCGCGCCGTCCAGTACCCGCTGCGGCACGCTGCCGTTGCGATGATCTGGCCACGGCAGCGCCCAGCCGGGTACCCGGCGCGAGCTGGCGGGATTGGAGCCGGTGCGCCCGGCCGGAACAGCGACGGCGATGGCCACCAGCGCAGCTGTCACCGCGAGCGCGCCGCCCGCGGCGACCTGCCGGATGCGGTGCCGGACGACTCGACGGCGCACCGCGGCGTAGCGGCCAGCGGGCGCCTCGCTCTGATCGCGGGCCAGGTCATCCAGGGCATCGCTCAGGGCGAGCTCGTCGTGGTTCAGCGCCATCTCAGTTACCTCCGGCGGACTGATCGGTCCGGTACATATCGAGAGCGCCCTCGGCACGCAACCTGGCCAGTGCCTTGGCTGCCTGACTCTTCACCGTGCCCGGCGAGATGCCGAGCAACTGCGCGACCTGCTGCTCGGACAGATCCTGGTGGTAGCGCAGGGTCACCACCGCGCGCTGCCGGGCGGGCAATCGGGCGAGTGCGACGCGCACCGCCTCCCGGCGATCAACGTCGGCGGAGTGGTCGGGCCCGGCGGAGTCGGGCAGGATGCCGGTCGGCACCTCGCTGCGCCAGTGCCGCCGCCACCACGACGACCAGGTGTTGACCATGATCTTCCGGACGTAGGCCTCGGGGTTGTCGCTCTCGATCCGTGACCATCGCGGGTAGGCGCGCGCCAGCGCGGTCTGCAGCAGATCCTCGGCGAGCGCCCAGTCGCTGGTCAGCAGGTACGCGAAACGCTGCAGCGCCTGGCCGCGGGTACCCACGAAATCCTCGAACATCGCTGCCTGCATGCCGGCCAATCCACTGCCTCTCGACGCGACCTCACTTCCTAGACCGCCGAGCCAGCGCAGAAGGTTGCCTGGACCGCTCACCTACGAGGTTTACGTCAGCGGGCAAGCTCGCCAGCGTGGCTAGTCCGCGTCGTCCGCGGCGGCGAAACCGGCAGGACCGGCCGAGACCCACGAGTCAAAGCGCTTCTCCGCGGCGGCGACGGTGAATTCCTCGCCATGCCCGGGCAGCACCCGAGTAGTTCCCGGCAGGGTCAGCACGTGTGCGCCGATCGAGCTCAGCTGCCGGGAGAAGTCGGGGAACCCGTCATCCCTGGCCACCGGACCGCTGATGGTCAGCACGTCGCCGGTGAACACCGCATCCAGGCCCTCGCAGTACAGGCAGACCGAGCCCGGGCTGTGGCCCGGCGCGTGGATGACCTCGAGCGCTACGTCGGCGACCTCGAAGACACCGCCGTCTTCCATCTCGATGTCCGGCTCTTCGCCGGCGTGCACCTCGCGCCAGAACACCCGGTCGGCGGGATGCAGCGCCACCGGTGCCTCATCGCGCTCGGCCACCGCGAATGCGGCCGTCGCATGGCCCGCGTGACCGTGCGTGCAGATGACGGCGATCACGTCGCGCTCCCCGACCTTGGCGAGCACCGCGTCGGCATCGTCGCCCGGATCGATCACGATGACCTCCTCATCGTCGCCGATGATCCAGGTGTTAGCGGTGGCGACGACCTGGTCTATCCGCGTTTCCATGCCGACCTGCCTTTCAGCCTTGCTTGATGAGCGTCCGCACCGCGCCGATGATGAGCTGCACCGCGATAGCCGACAGCAGCAGGCCGGCGATCCTGGTCAGCAGCTCGACCCCGCTGTCGCGCAGGAGCCGCAGGATCGCCCGGAGAACCGCATCGCCAGCCAGAGCAGCGCTACCACAAGGACAATAGCGACTCCGAAGGGTATCGCCTGGCCGACCGACCCGATCCGCTGCACGACCTCCCAGAAGAACCTGAGGTCGAAGAACGAGCTCACTGCGCGCTCACGGGGGCAGCGCCGGTCGCCTGGCCCAGCAGCCGCTGGTATTCGTCGGCCGCTATCGTCTCGCAGCCGATCCGGTAGCCGGTCAGCTCGCCGTGATCGTCGCTACCGCCCGAGGCGACCAGACCAAGGGTGGCGGCGAGAGTGGTGAGATGCTCCCGTTTCGAATGGTCGTGATCTGGGTGCCGGACTTCGATCCCGGTCAGTCCCGCGGCGGCGAGACCGGCGATCACGTCGTCGGGGATCATCCAGCCGCGTGTCGATCCGCGAGGGTGAGCGAGCACGCTCACTCCGCCCGCCGCGCGAATCAGCGCGATCGCCCGCACCGGGTCGAGCGCGTACCTGGTCACGTGGGCCCGCCCGGCCGGGCCGATCCATTCCGGGCCGAACGCATCCTGCGGGTCGGCGATCACCCCGGCCGCCACCATCGCCCGGGCGATGTGGGGCCTGCCGATCACCCCGCCGCCGGCCATCGCGGCGACCTGCTCCCAGGTGACGCCGGTGCCCAGTTCCTGGAGGCGCTGCACGATCGCGCGGGCCCGGCCGTCACGGCTCTCCCGGATCGCCTGGCACTGCGCCGCAAGCTCCTGATCGGCCGGGTCGAACAGATAGGCCAGCATGTGCACGCTGTGGCCGCTGAGACGGCAGGACAGCTCCATCCCCGGCACCAGGGTCAGCCCTGGCGGCAGCGCGCCGCGGGCCTGCAGATGCCCGGCGACGGTGTCGTGATCGGTCAGCGCGATCACGTCCAGGCCGGCCTCCCTGGCCTGGCGCATCACCTCGGCGGGCGCGCAGGTGCCGTCCGACGCAGTGCTGTGGCTATGCAGATCGGCGCGCACCCTGGCGACCCTAGCCGGGAAGCCGCGGCGAGCGCGCACCGAACGGCAGGTGCAGATCCTGGCCCCGATCACGCAGGTCCCGCAGCGGCAGTGACTCCACGAGCAGCATTCCCGCGGTGTCCGGCCACAGCACCAGCCAGAGCCAGCTGCCCATCACCTCCCCGGCGAAGGCGGCCCGGCCCGGCGCTTCCACGTGCCACAGCGGGAACTCATGGTTGCCGAACTGCACGAATGCGTGCGGCGCCATCGCGGCGAAGCTGGCGCCGGGATCCGGCCCGGCCAGGCCGGCGAACCGCGCGCCCAGGCCGACCCCGAGTTCCTCGGAGATGAGCAGCATCTCGCCCAGGCCGCCGACCGGGTTCGGCCCGGACAGCGCCACGGCGCAGCCGCGGGTGCCGCTGCGCTCATCGCCCGCGGTGGCGAATCCGGTGATCAGCCAGCCCTGCGGCAGCGGCCATGGCAGCCAGACGGGCACCTCCGCATCGCGCAGCGCGCCTGCCAGCGCTTCGCTCGACGGGCTGTGCAGCACATGCAAGGGATAGACCCCGCCATGCAGGTCACACTGCCAGGTGCTGGACCATGCGCTGGGCTCGCGCACCGGGGCACCGCATCGCGGACAGGTACGCGGCATTCTCATAACTACAGACAGTTACCTGTCAATCGCCTTACGTCAAGAGATTGAGGTGGTCCGGGTGTGATCCGGGGCAGTGTCAGCGCGCCGCCCTGGGCGCCGTCTGCGTGCCCGACCATGGCGCCGTCCCGGGCGCCATCTGGGCGCCGTCCGCGTGCCCGACCATGGCGCCGTCCGCGCGGCATCGGGGGCGCCGTCCGCAAGCGATACTGACCTGATGAGCGTGCAGCGAGTCCAGTGCGTGGGAGCCGTGATCAAGGATGCGGCAGGCCGGCTGCTGCTGATCAAGCGGCGCAATGAGCCCGGTGCCGGGCTATGGTCCCTGCCAGGTGGCCGGATCGAGCCTGCCGAGACCGATGAGCAGGCGGTGGTCCGGGAGATTATGGAGGAGACCGGCCTGTCCGTGACGGCCGGCCCGCTGCTCGGCGCGGTGGAGCGGCCGGGACGAGACGGGGCGGTCGTCGACATCAGGGACTACGTAGCGTTCGTGACCGGTGGAGCGCTCGCGGCCGGGGACGATGCGGCCGATGCTCGCTGGGTAACGCCGCAGGAGATGCGGCGCATGGATCTGGCCGGCCGCCTGACCGGGGGCCTCATCGCGGCACTGACATCATGGGGAGTCCTGGCCTAGACTCGCGCGCCGCTGGAAACCTTGGCTAGGCGGGCGGCTGGAAGGTCTGCGTCCTGGTCAGGCCGGCGGCACGGCCACGGGCGGCGGCGACCATGGCCAGCTTGCGGGACGCCTCGTCGATCATCTCCTCGCCGAGCATGACCGAGCCGCGGCGCTCGACCGTCGTGGCGTGCGCGTAGGCCGCCAGGATCAGCTCAGCGTGATCGTAGTGCGCCTGGTCCGGCGAGAACGCCGTGTTCACGGGGTCGATCTGGCCAGGATGCAGGACCCATTTCCCGTCGAACCCCAGGGCAGCGACGCTGGCGGCGGCGCGGCTGAGCCCGGCGGTGTCATGGATCGCCGCGTACGGCCCGTCGATGGCCTGCAGGCCCTGCGCGCGGGCCGCGACCAGCATCCGCATGAGTGGGTAGTGGAAGGCGTCGGGGCCCGCGTACCCGGCCGGCTGGGCGCCGATCTCCAGCGACCGCATGCCGACGCTGGCCATGAAATCGGCCGGGCCGAAGACCAGCGCCTCGAGCCGCCGGGACGCAGCCGCGATCGCGTCCGCCGCGGCGAGCCCGGCAGCATCCTCGATCTGCGCCTCGATCCCGATCTGCCCGGCCCGATAGCCCATCGCCTGCTCGATCTGGCCGAGCAGCAGGTCCAGCCAGCTGACCTGGGCTACCTCGCGGACCTTGGGCAGCACGATCACGTCCAGGTGCTGGCCGGCCTGCTCCACGACGTCGATGACGTCTCGGTAGGCCCAGCTGGTCGTGGCGTCGTTGATCCGGACCGCCCGGACCTTGCCGCCCCAGTCCCCCGAGCGCAGGGCGGCGATCACGTTGGCCCGTGCTTCCTGCTTGGCCGCCGGGGCAACCGCGTCCTCCAGATCGAGGAACACCTCGTCCGCGGCCAGGCCCTGGGCCTTGTCCAGAAATCTCGGGCTGCTGCCGGGGACCGCCAGGCAGGAGCGCCGGGAACGATAAGCACGCGTCACCGCTCACAACCTCCCGCTGAGGCGCTCACATCGCGTGAGGCTATCAGGGCCCTGTCGCGTGAATGAATGTACGATGAGGCTCTTCCCCGGAACGTCATCTCCGCCCGCGGCACGAACGGACCGGGCTGGAACGCGCCCGCTGGTCCGCAGCGAACCTGCGGCTGACCAGGCGGCTGGCGCGTCCCTCACCAGCCGTTCTTGCGCGCCCGCGCCTCATACAGCAGCACCGAGGCCGACACAGCGACGTTCAGCGAGTCCGCGGAGCCGAGCATCGGGATCCCGATCCGGCTGAACCCGGCGCCGTACCAGGGCGGCGAGATGCCGTAGCGCTCGCTGCCGACGACCAGTGCCGTGCGCCCTGAGTAATCACAGCCGCGGTAGTTGCTGCTCTGGTCGGTATCGGCCAGGTAGACGGTGAAGTGGCGGTCGGCCAGCCAGCTGATCGCGTCCGGCACCGCATCGAACTCCAGTGCCGGGACCTTGACGGACGTCCCCTGGCTGCTGCGCAGCACCTTGGGGTGCGTCAGCCGGGTCCGGCGGTTGGTCAGCACCAGGCAGTCGGCCGCGCAAGCGTCCAGGGTGCGGATCAGGGTGCCGAGGTTTCCGGGGATCTCCACCCCGTCCATCACCAGAACCAGCGCGTTCTCGCGGAGCTGGATGGCGCCCGGCTCCCAGTCCGGCAGCCGGGCGATCGAGATCAGGCCGTCGGGGTTCGGGCGCTCGGCGAGGCGCTGCAGCGTCTTCACCGAGATCTGGTAGGCGCGCCGCGCCCGCGCGGCCAGTTCCTCGCTGCGCTTGGCCGACTCGTCGGAGTACGCGGCCTCCGGGCACCACAGGAACGTCTCCACCGTCACGCCGGCCTGCAGCACGATGTTGTTCTCGAAGAGGCCTTCCGCGACGAAGGTGCGCCGGGGTATTCCCGTGCGGTTGTTCTGAATGTCCCTGACCAGCTCAGCCGCGGGGTGCCGGAGGCCGATCTGCTGTAGTTGCTCCATGCCAGCCGTTCGTGTCGCGGCGCCGCCTGGGCCCGCCGCCGCGGATTCGCGGCGGGTCGGCGGATCCTGGCTCAGGGCCGACCGCAGGTTGCGGGCGAGATGATCCTACGACGCCACTGGGCTACCGGGCATTCGACGGCCGGAGCGGGTGTTCGTAGCATGGGGCCATGCCCTCCCCGTCAGCGGTAACGTCACCGCCCACGATTGACCAGGTGACCCAGGCACTGTCCGGTGTCAACGACCCCGAGATCCACCGGCCGATCACCGAGCTCGGCATGGTCAAGAACGTCGAGGTGGCAGCCGACGGGACGGTGCGGGTTGACGTCTGGCTGACCGTCGCCGGATGCCCCATGCGCGACACCATCACCCGGGAGGTAACGGCGGCCGTCGGCAAGCTGGCCGGCGTGTCCCGGGTGCGGGTCGAGCTGGACGTGATGAGCGAGGAGCAGCGCCGCGCCCTGCAGGGCAAGCTGCGCGGCGGCAAGGCGGAGCGCGAGATACCGTTCGCGAGCCCCTCGTCGCTCACCAAGGTGTACGCGGTCGCGAGCGGGAAGGGCGGCGTCGGCAAGTCGTCGGTGACGGTCAACCTGGCGGTAGCGCTCGCCGCCGCGGGGCAGAAGGTCGGGCTGCTCGACGCCGACATCTACGGTCACTCAGTGCCGCGCATGCTGGGCGTGACCGGCCGCCCCACCCAGGTCGAGCAGATGATCATGCCGCCGTCCGCGCATGGCGTGAAGGCGATATCCAGCGGCATGCTCAAGAAGGGCAACGAGCCGCTGCCGCTGCGGGGCCCCATCCTGCACCGGCTGCTGCAGCAGTTCCTCGCTGACGTGTACTGGGGCGACCTGGATGTGCTGCTGATGGACCTGCCACCGGGCACGGGCGACATCGCGATCTCGGCGGCTCACCTAGTGCCCGGCTCAGAGCTGATCGTGGTCACCACTCCGCAGCTCGCCTCTTCCGAGGTAGCAGAGCGCGCGGGCTCGCTGGCGGCGCAGCTGCACCAGCGCGTCGTCGGGGTGATCGAGAATATGTCCTACCTGCCCTGTCCGCACTGCGGCGAGCGGGTGGAGGTCTTCGGCAGCGGCGGCGGGCAGGTGGTCGCCGACACGCTCACGCGCGTCGTCGGGGCCAGGGTGCCGGTGCTCGGCGAGGTGCCGATTGACATGCGGCTGCGCGAGGCCGGGGACAGCGGGATCCCGCTGGTGCTGGCCGACCCGCAGTCCCCGGCGGCCAGGGAGCTGATGAAGATCGCCGATGGGCTGGCCAGCAGGTCACGCAGCCTGGCCGGGCGGCCGCTCGGGCTCACGCCCGCCTGATGGCTGCCTGACTGCTGCCGGAGCCCTCAGGTGGCCGGAGCCCTCAGGTGGCCGGGAGCCCTCAGGTGGCCGGGAGCCCTCAGGTGGCCGGGAGCCTCAGGTGGCTTCCACATCGTAGGGAGGGCTCTCGCCCGGCGCCAGCAGCAACGTCTCGGGCGCTTCACGCAGCCGGGTGCCGCTCCCGGCGTCATCGGCATCGTCGAGGTCGTCCCAGAGGTGCTTGCGCACGAAGTTGCGCGGATTCAGGTCATTGAGGTCGAAATCGCGGAACTCAGGGCCGAGGCCGTCCTGCAGGTCAGCCCTGGCTGAGTCGGCTAGCCGACGCAGGTCGCGCAGTGCCCGCCCGGCCTGGGAGGCTATCTTCGGCAGCTGGTCGGGGCCGAAGATAATCAGCGCGAGCACGCCGAGCACCACGAGCTTCAGGAACGAAAGGTCGAACACGAGGCGCGCTCCAGCATCCGTCAATACCCGTAGCGGCGAGGTCCGCTGGCTCCAGGGTAGCTGTCGAAGCGACCCGCGGGTGAATGCCCGTGTGGCGCACCCTCATCCGCCCTTGTGCTGATCAGCGCCGGACAGGACGCCGGGCCGCGGCCTAAGAGGTGGCCGAGCCGAGGGTCAGCATGACCGTGTGAGCAGTCCTGCGCCTGGTGAACGTGACGGAGACGCGCGTGCCGGGCTGCCGGGACCGGATCGCGTCCAGCAGGGCATCGGCACTGCTGACCTGCTGGCCGCCGAATCTGGTGATGACGTCACCCGGCCGCAGGCCCGCCCTGGCCGCAGGCCCCCGGGGGGTGATCACGCGCGAATTGTGAGCGCCTGACCGGATGATCTGCGCACCCATTCCGGCGTAGTCAACGTTGATCAGCGCGCCGATGACCGCGTGCGCCGCGTGGCCGGTCCGGATGAGCTCACCAGCCACGATCCGGACCTGATTGATCGGGATCGCGAACCCCAGGCCGATACTGCCGCCCTGGGTGCCCGTCGCCGGATTAGAGCCCAGCGTGTCAATGGCGGCGTCGACGCCGATGACCTGCCCCTGGCCGTTGACGAGGGGGCCGCCCGAGTTGCCCGGGTTGATCGACGCGTCCGTCTGAATCGCGTCGTAGAACACCTGCGGGGCAGTCCCCTGCCCGGCGCCCGGCTGCACCGGCCGGTCAAGGGCGCTGACGATGCCGCTGGTCACCGTTCCGGCCAGGCCCAGCGGCGAGCCGATGGCGATGACGGGATCCCCGACGTCAACGCTGTCGGAGTTGCCGAGCGCCACCGCGGGAAGGCCGGCGCCGCGATCCGGCTTGATCACCGCGATATCTGAGAAGGGATCCCTGCCGACGAGCTTGGCGCTCACCTGCCTGCCCCCGTTGAAGACCACCTGCAGCGTTGCGCGGCCCACCTGGCCGTCCAGCGTCACCACATGGTTGTCAGTCACGATGTAGCCGCCGCGGATGATGAAGCCGGAGCCGGTGCCCTCATCGCCGTTGACCTTGATCATGACCACGCTCGGCAGAACCCGCGCCACGATGCCCGCGACCGACGCTGGCGGACGGTTGGTCATCGCCGGCGCCACCGTGCCCAGGCTGAAGGCCGGCTGGGTACCCCGGTCGGCTGATCTGGACACGATGAACCCGCCCGTTAGCCCGCCGACCAGCGCGGCAGCTAGCGCAACGGCAATTGCGACGGCCACCAGCCACCGGCCGCGCAGCCGACCGCCGGCCGGGTGGCCGGATCCGGGCTCGGCGGGCGGTCCGGCGTCCGCCGGCGGCCCCGGACCGGCAACCAGGTCAGCGGGATAGGCGCAGTCGAGCTGATCAGTTCCTGCAGCCGGCGGGTCCGGCGGGTCCGGCGGGTCCGGCGGGTCCGGCGGGGCGGACGGGTCCGGCGGGGCGGACGGGTCCGGCGGGGCGGACGGGTCCGGCGGATGGGCGGCTCCATCGGGCGCGCTCCACTGTCCGGGCTCTTGGGACATCGCGCCTCCCCGAGACAGCCGTAATGCACGACAGTGGCCGCTGTTGCCTGCATTCATGCCCCAGGCGGGCGTGACTAGGCCTGCTCAGCGAAACGGGTTAGCCCATGAGCCAAGCCGCCGGAAGCCGCGTGCCATCCGCTGCAAGAATCCGAGCTGGTCATCGTGCGGCAGGGCGGCCACGATCTGGCTGACTGTGGTCGCGGGGGCATCGGCGATCATCGTGTAGACGAAGCCGGCTGTTGACCAGGCGAGGCATCGCTTGTCCTGATCATTGGAGAAGACAATCGTGCCCCGCACGGCGACGCGCTGCCATCCGGGCATTGATCGCGGCAGCTCCCCCCGCTGCAGGAAAAGTGAGACTTCCGACAGGCCGTCGGAATAGGAGAGATCAATGACCTCGCCGGACCGGGTCGAGGTCTTGCTGGCATCGAAAAGCGCCAGCCTGCCCGACAACCTGGCTGGCAGCGGCCAGCCCCGTGCTCGCAGCGCGGTGAGCCCTGCCGAGCCGAGCTGCCCGGTCCAGGGCTCGGCGTTCGCGGTCGGCGTATCGCTGCCGCTGGTCTCGCCCACATCAAGGTCGATAAAGGCATCTTCGCTGATCATGCGTGCACGGGTGTCGAAAGTCTCGCGACGAAGCGGCAGTTTCGTGGCGGTATCGAGCCAGAATCTGGCCGCCACGCGCCCGTCCGGGCGCCACAGCTCGACGACCTGCGCGGGCCGGTTGTCCGCCGATCCCGCGCCGATGTAGACGATCTGGTAGTTGACCTGCATCAGCGTCACCAGGCGGCTCGACACGGCCAGGATCCCGTCCTGGTCTTGCGCCTGGCCAGCCCTGGACTGCTGGACCGCGGCCGACAGCGCTGCGGTGCCGGATGCCTGGGCCAGGGTCCCGCTGCCCGGCCGGTGCCAGACCTGCACAACCGAAGCGCTTGCGCCGCCGTGCCCCCACCACGCCACGATCTGGACGCCGCGGTAGGGCACCGCCTCGCATGCGGCAGCAGCCTCGCTCATCAGCTGCAAGCCGGCCCGCGCGCGGGCGGGATTGGCGACCGACGCGGGCCGCTGCGCCCGCAGGCTGTGTCCGGCCCGCCGCGCCGCGGCGGAGCCGGCCCGCCGCGCCGCGGCGGAGCCGGCCCGCCGTACCGGGCTGGAACCGGCCGACGAGTCAGCGAGGGCCAGGACCGCGGCGCATGATCCCAGCAGGCCGAGCACGACGGCCACGCTGGCGATGCGCCGCGGGGAGGAGACCGGGAGAATCACGGCGCGTGCGGCGCGGCGCTCTTGCCGACGGGCTGGCTGGACCCGGACATGGTGGCGGGCACAACACCGGTGTCGATGGCGTGCTGCACCTGGTACAGGTACACCGCGGGCGTGACCTTCGGGGCCGGCGGCTCCTGCGGCCCGCCTGCCATGAAGGCCGCTGCCGCGAGCCCGGCGACCAGCACACCGAAGGAACCGGCCGCGAGGTACCAGCTGGGCCGCACCTCATAGCCGACCCGGCCGGGCGCCTGCGGCGCGAATGCCAGGCTCGACCAGGGCGTGCCCTGGCCCTGGCCGTGCGGCCACAGGGAAGGGTCGTGCGGCTGGGCCAGCCCCATCAGGCGGCCGGTCAGCGTGGAGTCGGCGGCGGTCTCGCCCAGGGCGTTCATCCGCCGCTTCAGCATCCGCAGCGCGATCGCATCGCCCCGGCACTGCTCGCACCTGGCCAGGTGCACGAGGACCCGGTCGCGTTCCGCGCCGTCGAGCTCGCCGTCAATCAGGGCGGACAGGCGCTGCCCGAGGTGGGTCATGGCTGGCCTCCCTGCGGCAACGGCCCTCCCCGGGGCAGCCGAGTGTCCGGCCGCGGACGCGCGCGCGGGACGGCTGGCGCGCCCGGGTGCCGCGGGCGCCGGTGCTCCAGGGCCGCCCGCAGCTGAGCCCGTCCGCGGTGGATCCTGCTCCGGACGGTTCCTAGCTTGATTCCCAGCGTGACAGCTATTTCCTCATAGGACAGACCCTCGATATCACACAGGATGACCGCCGCCCGGTACTCGGGTGCGAGGGCCTTCAGCGCAGCCTGGATATCGCTGTCCAGGTGCCTGTCATCGAATGCCTGGGCTGGCGTGGGCTCGGCACCGCCCAGCCGGGACTCGCTTTCATCGCCGAGTCCCTCAAAGCGGATGCGCTGCCGCCGGCGCGCCATGTCGAGAAACAGATTGGTGGTAATGCGGTGCAGCCAGCCCTCGAAAGTCCCCGGCGTATAGCTGGGCAGTGACCGGAAAACGCGGACGAACACCTCTTGCGTCAGATCCTCGGCGTCATAGGTGTTGCCGGTGAGCCGGTAGGCAAGCCGATACACCCGGGCCGAGTGATCCCGGACGACATCCTCCCAGCTGGGCGGCGTCCAGTCAGTGACTGCGGCCTTGACAGGCCCGGCCTGGTCCACCACGTGCCCCTCTCATCGGCTCTCTTAGCCTTCCAACACCAGCATCGTGCTCAGACTTCCTCAGACACCTGCCCGGGTTGCTGAGCGCCGCTGCGTGACGCGCGCCGCGCCGCTCCCGCCGCCCGCGTCACTGCGCCGCAACTCGCTCCCGCCTGCAGTCCCGCGGCCTGTCACCTCAACGACCGGGATTACCTGGCTGGTTCCCACGTCATCACGCCTAACGCTAGGCTGCGGCCCGAAGAGCTTCATTGCCGCACCGGGAGGCAGCCATCGCGAGCGCAGAGGGCACCCGCGCCTACATCGACGAGTTCGTGCCGGAGGATGAGTCCCTGCTGGCGGCCCGGAGTAACGCCTATGAGGTGGGCGGCGCGATCCCGGTCGATCCCGTGACCGGCGCGGCGCTGCGCTTCCTGGCCGCCGCCATCGGCGCGAAGTCGGTTGTCGAGATCGGCACGGGCTGCGGGACCTCGGGCCTCTGGCTGCTGCGGGGCATGCGCACAGGATCGGTTCTGACCAGCGTCGATGTCGAGCCGGAGCATCAGCGGCTGGCGCGCGCGGCGTTTGTCGACGCGGGCTTCGGGTCCAGCCGCTACCGGCTGATCAGCGGGCGCGCGCTCGAGGTGCTGCCGCGCCTGGCCGACGGCGCCTACGACATGTTGTTCTGCGATGCCGACATGCAGGAGTATCCCGAGTACCTGGACGCTGCGCTGCGGCTGCTGCGGCCGGGCGGGATCGTGGCCTTCGACGGCGCGCTGCGGGCCGACGGCGATGGCGACCCGGCTCCCGCCGGGCCGGCGCACGGCGGGCCGGCGCACGGCGACCCGGAAACTGCCGCCATCAGCCAGGTTCGCGAGCAGGTGCGGGCGGACGAGCGCCTGGTGCCGCTGCTGCTGCCGGTCGGCGATGGCCTGCTCGTCGCGGTCAAGCGCGCCGCTTAGGCGGCCGCCGCGGCTCAGCCCTCGCAGCGCTCAGCCAGCGCTCAGCCAGCGCTCAGCCAGCGCTCAGCCAGCGCAGCAGCAGCCGGGTGCCGAAGCCGGTAGCTCCGTAAGTGAGGTCGCCGTCGCTGGATGTGACCCGCCCCGTCCCTGCGATGTCCAGATGCGCCCAGGCGCGCTGGCCCGCGAACTCGCGCAGGAAGAGCGCGGCGAAGATCGAGCCCGCGTGGCCGCCAGCGCGGGACACCTGGGACAGGTCAGCGACCGGCGAGTCGAGCATTGTCAGATACTGCTGCGCGAGCGGCATCCGCCACAACCGGTCGCCGCTGGCATCCCCGGCGGCCAGCAGCGACTTGGCCAGCGCGTCGCTCGTGGAGTAGAGAGCGGCGTGCGAGGAGCCGAGAGCGGTGCGCGCCGCACCGGTCAGCGTGGCGATGTCCACCATCTGGTCCGGCTTCAGCACGGCGTCGGCGTAGGCGAGGGCATCGGCCAGCACCAGACGGCCCTCGGCGTCGGTATTGAGTACCTCGACCGTGCGGCCCCCGTACTGGGTGATCACGTCTCCCGGCCGGTATGCCGAGCCTGACGGCATGTTCTCGGCCGCCGATATCAGGCCAGTGACGCGCTTTGTCACGCCGAGGCGCGACAGCGCGGACATGACGGCGATCACCGCCGCGCCGCCGGCCATGTCCATCTTCATGAACCGCATCGCGCCTTCGCGCTTCAGCGACAGCCCGCCGCTGTCGAACGTGATTCCCTTGCCAACCAGAACGACATGGGAATCAGCGTCAGCCGGCGTGTACGTCAGCTCAATCAGGGCGGGCGGCCGTGCCGATCCGGAGCCCACGGCCAGGATTCCGCCGAAACCGCCCGCAGACAGCTCTGCGCCGGTCCAGATGTGCGCGCCGATACCGTGCTCCGCGGTCGCGCTGACCGCCTGGTCGGCAAGCCACTGCGGGCTCTTGGCCGCCGACGGCGTGTTGGCCAGATCGCGGGCCAGCGCTACCGCATCGGCGATGGCCCGCGCCCGGCTGAGCGCATCTGAGCGATCACGCGGCCCGGCCACCAGCAGGCGGACCTGGCCCGCGGCAGCGGCCGGGTCGCTGGCGCCCGACTTCAGCGAGTACTCGTACGAGCCGAGCAGGATTCCCTCGGCGAAAGCCTGCACCTGCTCGTCGCTCTCGTCGGCGACCACCGTGGCCGCCGCCGTCTTGCCGTCGGCGACCCGGCGGCCGAGCTCGGCTCCGGCCCGGCGCAGCGAGCGCGCCGACCGGTCGCCGACGCCCAGGAACACCACCCGGACCGCGGCGGGGCCAAGGAGGGCCATCGTCTCTGCGATCTCGCCGGCCTTGCCGGTCAGCCGATAGGCGGCGATGACCTCGGCGGCCCTGGCTGGCAGGACCGCGTCCAGGCTCGCATCGGCCGCCAGCCGGCCGCCATGATCAACGGCCACCGCGACGATTTCCGCTGGCCCGCCTGCGCCGTCGGCCGCGGCAGCGAAGTAATCACCGGCCGGGCGCAGGCCGGCACCACGTAGCAGGGTGACGTGGCTGGCGAGAGGCATGGGTCAGCCAGTAGCGGATTTCAGCGCTTCGCTGAGAGCAGCCGCCTCGTCCGGAGACAGCTCAACCACCAGCCGTCCACCGCCCTCAAGCGGGACGCGCATCACTATGCCGCGACCCTCCTTGGTGACCTCCAGCGGACCGTCGCCTGTCCGCGGCTTCATCGCCGCCATCCTGCATCCCCTTCCCTGCTTCGGAGGCCGCACGGGACCTCGCAGAGGTCTCTGGCACCGGTGCACCGGTGCCTGACGGGACCGGCCAGCCACAACCATCTCGATCTGTCCCTCTATTATCCTTCAGTTCGGCCGCCTGATGGTAATGATCAGTGTTCCATCACGGTCCCGGCAGGCGCCAGGCGAGACTTGGGGAACGTGGACGCGAGATCCGCACTCTTCGACCTCTATGGTGATCACCTGCCTTCCCGCGGTGCCCGCGCGCCCGTCGCTGCCCTCGTCCGGATGCTCGCCCCGCTGGGCATTACGGCGCCGGCGGTCCGCACGGCGGTCTCGCGGATGGCCCGGCAGGGCTGGCTGGCCGCGGTGCGGCTGCCCGGCGGAGCTGGTTATGAGCTGACGCCGCGAGCGGTCCGCCGCCTGGACGAGGCGGCGACGCGGATTTACCGGCACGGCCGGCTGGAGTGGGATGGCCGCTGGCATGTCGTCGTCGTCGAGCGAGTCCGCGAGCGGACGCGCAGGGACCGCCTGCGGGCGGCCCTGGCGTATCTGGGCTATGCGCCCATTGACGAGACCACCTGGATCAGCCCGCGCCCGTCCGTGGAACTCGAGGCGCTGCTCGAGGTCGAGCATGTCAGGGCCGAGCGCTTCGCCGCCAGCTATGACGGCGACCCGCGCGGGCTGGCCGCCAGGGCGTGGGATCTGGACGGACTCGCGCATGCCTACCAGCGATGGATGGCGGCGGCCGCGGACCTGATGACCCCCGTGGGCCCCGACGCGCCAGATGAGGCCATCTTCGCCGCCCGCAGCATGCTCGTGCATGAGTGGCGCAAGTTCCTCTTCCGCGATCCCGGCCTTCCGGCTGAGCTGCTGCCGGGCAGCTGGCCGGGCACGGCCGCGGCGCAGCTGTTTGACTCCGAGTCGGCGCGGCTCTTGCCTGGCGCATCCCGCTTCGTGGACTGTTGTCTGCAGGCAGGTGGTGCGGGCCGCTCCGCCGCCACGACGCAAAGGAGACGCCAGTGACCGACAGCGTGCTCTGCGACCTGGATGCCGCGGTAGCCACCATCACCCTGAACCGCCCGGCAGCCAGAAATGCCCTGACCGCCGAAACGAAAACCGGCCTCCTGGACACCCTGCGAGAATGCGGCTCAGACGCCCGGGTGCGTGCCGTGATCCTCACCGGGGCCGGGCAGGCCTTCTGCGCCGGGCAGGATCTGCGCGAGCACGCCGATCTGCTGGACTCGGGGTCCTCGCCGCTCGATACGGTGCGGCGGCACTACAACCCGATCATCGAGGCGATCACCGGCATGCCCAAGCCGGTGATCGCGGCACTGCCGGGCGTCGCCGCCGGAGCCGGCGCGTCGCTGGCCTTGGCCTGCGACTTCCGCATCGCTGCCCGGCGGGCAAGCCTGCTGATGGCATTCGCGCGGGTCGGGCTCGGCGCGGATTCCGGCGCCTCCTGGACGCTGCAGCGGCTGGTCGGCGCGGCCAGGGCGGCCGAGCTGCTGATGCTGGCCGAGCCGGTGACCGCGGACCAGGCGCTGCGGATGGGGCTGCTCACCGCGGTCGTCGACGACGAGCAGCTGGCGACCGCGGCTCGCGAGCTGGCCGCCAGGCTGGCTGCCGGTCCGACCGCGGCCTACGCCGCCATCAAGGAGAGCCTGCTGTTCGCGGCCGCGCACGGACTTGGCGAGTCGCTGGAGAAGGAGGCGGAACTGCAGTCCAGGCTGGGCCAGACGCAGGATCACCAGGGCGCTACCCGGGCGTTCCTGCGCAAGGAGCAGCCGGCCTTCCAGGGCCGTTGACCGCTAGACGTTGACCGCTAGCCGTTGACCGCTAGCCGTTGACCGCTAGCCGTTGACCGCTAGCCGCCGACAGCGGAGCTGGCCATGACCAGCTCCTCGTGCGCGCACACGATCTGCTCGGTCACGTCGACCAGGTCGGCCAGCTGCTGCCGCGTGTAGCTGCCGTCCGGCCGCCGCCAGGACGCGATGCTCCCGTAGCGCCACACTGTCAGGTGACGGCTGATGGACAGGACCGACATGCCGCCGCCGGGCTCGTTGTTACGAACCATGCTGCTGCCGAGCCCGCGGTCAGCCAGCATGGCCTCCAGCTCGTTCACCGCCTGATACGGGCCGAGCTGGGGGCGGTTGCGCGCCAGAGTACTGGCGGGCGGCACGCGCAGGGCAAACCAGACTGCCTTGCCGGGCACTTTCCAGCTGCCGAGGCGGCACCGGGTGAGGTGGTGTCCCCACTGCCCCGCGGACAGCCCGGCGACCACCTGCAGCCCCCGGCCGCTCACCGCCTGGGGCGCCGCCTTCTCCGTGCCCGTGCTCGGACTCGGCTCTCCCCCGGCGTTCCAGCCGGGTTCCGAGTCGAAGATCTTGCAGATCAGCTCGCACCGGGCGCCCCAGCCGCGCAGGTACAGCCAGAACTCGGGGATACCGCTCACCGGCCGGTGGCTGCTGCCGCTGAACTCGACGTTCCCCTGGGCATTCAGCGTGTTGGCAGCCAGTTCGCTGGCCATGGTGATCCCGTCATGGATCAGGTCACCGGGAAGGCCCATCCCGGCGACCGCCTCGCGGAAGAAGCTCCGGGCCGCGCTGGCACAGGTGCGGTCAAGCGGAAGCGGCCGGGCGAAGCAGCCGCCAGCCTGCACGCAGGCCCGGGCAAGACTCGCTGGCGGGGCGGGAATGGTGGCCAGAGCCTCGGCCAGCGGCGCCGCCATTAGGCCTCCATCGGCAACAGAATGGCCGGGTACGCTGCCGCGGTCCGGCCCGCTTTCGGCGGGCGACGGTAGCATGTTCGGCCGCCTTCCCGACTCAGACATCTGTGAAACACAGATTATGAGTCGTGTGCACCCGATTGCAATGGCATCCGCCGAAAAAGTCGGAATGAATGGATGCAGGCTGACCACTGGCGATGAGACTGGCATGACGGGAGGAAGTACGCATACCGGACGCCGGTCGAATGATGAGCGACTCCCGCGGCGCGTGCGGCCCTGGACCGGCGCAGATCGCAGGGGTCCCCCCGGCCGGCGGCCGGGGGGACTGCGCCGCGAGCGGTGCGTGGTTCAGTTCCGGCGCTGCCTGAGGTCGTAGCGGCCCGCCTTGGCGTCCGCGAGGAACGCCGCGAACGCCGCACGGCCGACGACGTGCGCGCCGCCCTCGGGCCGCTTGCTGTCCCTGACAGCGATCACCGGGCCGAGATTGGCGGCCACTTCAACGCATCCGCCGTTGTTCTGGCTGCCGCTGGCCTTGCGCCAGGCGGCCCGAGACAGATCAGTCATTGCTCACTCCAGTTGCTCGGCGAGTTGCCTGAGGTGGGTGGTGGTCTCCGCGGGCTCGAGTGCGGCATCCACCGCACGGTCGAAGGCCGCAATGTAGGTGCTGACCTGTTCCGCGTTGATCACCTCCTGGATGGCGTAGTCGGTCTCCGTGTAGACGAGACTGGGCTCGCCGTCGGGGAGATCGAAGATGTTGAGCGGCGAGAACATGCCCTGCGGCGGGCCGTCAGCGAAACGCTGCAGGTGCAGCCGCACTCCGGGGCGGCCGCCGACTTCGACCAGATGAGCGATCTGGTCCCGCCGGTCGACCCGCGTTCCCCACCGGTACATGAGCGACGCCTCGGTGATCACCGCCACCAGTTCGCGCGGGTTGCCGTCGCTGCTGTGGAGTATCTCCTGCCGCCGCAGCCTGGCCTCCAGCGCCCGCCGCCGCCAGGCAGGCGGCCGGGGGCCGCTGCGGATGACCGCCTCGGTGTAGTCCGCGGTCTGCAGCAGCCCGGGCAGGACCAGCGGCATGAAGACCCGGATCCGGGCGGCATCGTTCTCGAAACCGGGAAACTCGTTCTCGAAGATGTCGGGGTAATCCCGCCACCAGGGCCGGACCCTGGCCCGGATGGCCAGCTCCTCCAGCTCCGCCCGCTCCGCATCGTCTACGCCGTAGATCCGCAGCAGGTCCCTGATGTCGCTCATCTCGGGACGCTTCCACTGGTTGGCCTCGAAGCGCCCGACCTTGCCGCGGCCCCAGTTCAGCATGTCGCAGACGTGGTTGGCTGTGTAGTGGGCCTCCCGCCTGAGCTCCGTCAGACGGCGGGACAGCCGGGACTTGGCGACGGTGGCGCCGTAACCATCGTCGCTCATTCGCATTCGCCTCCTCATTGACAAGACACCGTTGCCAGCATAGTGGCACTTAAGTTGTGAATCACAAAGATGGCCCTAATTGTTACGCATGAGGTGCGGGGACGCCCCCGGAACGCCAGTGCGCTCCAGCGCCCCGTTCCGGGTCGACGGAGCCGCAGTTCCGGCTCCCCTGTAACCGGTCCTTCCCCGCGGATGACACCCGTCCTGTCACCGGCCCCGCCGTTCAGGCCGCCGCGGCGGCCTGAACGGCGGATCGGCCGGGTTTCTCGGCCGCCGCCGCTAACTGACCCGCAGGCTGCTGCTCGCTGGCAGTGTCATCGAACTCGCCCGCACGGGCTCCCTCGATGAAGCACTGCCATTCGTACCGGTCGTAGACAAGAACCCGGCCGGCCGGATCTCCGGCGACCCGCATCAGCACCCATTGCGCCCCGCTCGCAGCGGCTCCGCCGGCGAACGCGATCTCAATCGCCCCGTCCCCCTCACCGGACCGCTGCCACGACTGCGCGCCGACGTCCATGCCCAGGCTCTCGACAGTGGGCTTCACGGGCGCCTGGCTACCCCGCTGTAGCCCCAGCGCGACCCGTCGCTGTCGGCTAGCTCAGGATCCTCGCAACCCCACAGGCCCATGTAGACGACAGCGGGCTCGGCGCCGGCATAGGGCGCGACCAGTTCCAGCCCGTCGAAGAACTGCTCCACCTTGGCCTTCGGGCGCATGTAGAAAGCGTTCGAGTAGACCTGGGAGGCTCCCTGGACCGCGATCGGCGGCATGTTGTCGCTGGTGGCATGCGACAGCGCCAGGTAGCTGCCCGGAGCCAGCTCGGCCACGTAGCGCGCGACCAGGCCCCACGGATCTGAGCTATCGGCGACGAAGTGCAGCACGGCGGTCAGCACCAGGGCGGCGGGCTCGCTGAAGTCGATCAGCTCGCGCAGGGCGGCAGCGGCCAGCACCGCATCGGGATCACGAATATCCGCGGTGACCACCTTCGTGCCGCCGTCGTCGGCCAGCAGCGCGCTGGAGTGCGCGGCCACCATCGGATCGATATCCACGTAGACGACTCGCGCGTCCGGGATCACCTTCCGCACCACCTCGTGCGTGTTACCGACTGTCGGCAGCCCGGAGCCGATGTCGATGAACTGGCGGATGCCGCGTTCCGCGATCCACTTGACCGATCGCTGATGGAAGCCGCGGTTGGCCCACGCGATGTCGCGCAGCTCAGAAGCTGACAGCTGGGCATTCCCGAGCGCGTCACGGTCGGCCTGGAAGTTGTTCGTGCCGCCCAGCATGAAGTCGTAGATCCGCGCCGAGCTTGGCGTTGTCGGGTCCACGCCAGCCGGCGCCTCCTCGGCCTCCTCGGACATCCTTACCCTCCTGCGACCTGCTTGGACATAGGGGCAGCTGGCTGACGGTCCGGCACGCCTGGCGCGAATGCGCGCGCCACTATGCACAGTACCGTGATCTTGGACGACCGGGCGAAAGGGGATCGTCAGTCAGCCCAGCGGCCCCTGCGGTAACAGCCGGACAGATGATCGTCGACAACGCCGCATGCCTGCAGGGTCGCGTAGGCCGTGACGGGGCCGGTGAACACGAACCCGTGCCGCTTCAGCTCCTTGGCCAGCGCCTTCGACTCCGGTGTCCAGGACGGCACGTCGCCCTGAACCACCGGTGCCTGCACCTGGACGCTGGAGTACTGCCATACCAGCGCGGCAAGCCCGCCTGGCAGCTCGAGCGCCGCGCGGGCGTTGCGGATCGCGGCCTCGATCTTCGCGCGGTTCCGCACGATGCCGGGATCGGCGAGCAGTCTCGCGACGTCGCTGGGGCCGAATCCCGCGACCGCCTCGATGTCGAAACCGCGGAACGCCGCGCGGAAATTCTGCCGCTTCCGCAGGATCGTGAGCCACGACAGGCCCGACTGGAACGCCTCCAGGCAGAGTCGCTCGAACATTCCCGTGTCATCGCGGACGGGGCGTCCCCACTCCTGGTCGTGGTAGGCAAGGTTCTCGGCGCTGCCCAGGCACCATGGGCACCGCATGCGCCCGTCCGGCCCGGCTGCGGCGCCGCTCGGTTCCGGACTCACCTGGCGTCCCCCGATGCGTCCGGATCGGGGGCCCACGTATCGCCCGGCGCGGGCGAGCTAGCCGCGGGCGAGCTAGCAGCGGGCGAGCTAGCAGCGGGCGGGTCCCATGCCGACCAGGCCTGCGGCGGCGGGCCCGGCGGCACCGCCGGGCCGCGCCGGATCACCGGCGGCCGCGGGCCGGGCGCTAGCCGCCTGCCCGCCGCCGCCTGCGGGTCTACGGCGGCGCCCGGCCCGGATGGCGCTTGCAGGTCCGCGAGTTGCCGCCGCAGCGTGGCGATCTCGACATCCCGCTCGGTAATGGTCCGCGCGATCGCGCTCAGCGCATCGTCAGCGATCTGGCGGTTGTAGCCGAAGAGAGCCGACGGCGGCCGAAGCAGGACGACGTCGGCGGCGGTTACGATCTCGGTGTCGAACGGGGAGACATCCGCAGGGAACCTGGCCAGCTCTCCGCCGCGGCCGATGGCAACGATGATGACTCCACCGAGGATCGCGGCGGCGGCAATGAGTAGCACGACAGGCACAGTACGAATCGTGCCATGCTCAGGCCCATGCTGACGCCCGCGCCAGGCCGGCAAATGCCAGCTCCTACAGCATTGATAGCCGTCGCGGCCAGCCTCAGCGAGGCGTCGGCGGCCGTGAGCGCGGGCGCAGATCTCGTTGAGCTCACCGGCATCGATGCTGGCGGCGCTGGTCCGGGCGACGCCGAGCGGCGGGCGATCGCGGCGTTTCGCGCCCGGCACCCCGGCGTCCAGGTCTGCGCGGCTGGCGGGGCGGCCGACCTCGTGCGGCGCCGGGACGTGGCACTGGCCACCGGCGCGATGATGATCTGCGGTGATCCCGGCGCCGCTCGTGCCAGCGGCCTGCCGGCCAGCCAGGTGATCGTCGAGGTGATGCCGGACGGAGTGAAGGGAGCGGCCGAGGCAGGCTGGGCGGCGCTGGTCGACGTCGATCGA
>Ga0080026_10000011_pt1 | contig 36570 bp, 33 predicted proteins | sample OrgsoiDNA2013045_FD_70941 | JGI IMG/M metagenome (GOLD analysis project Ga0080026, IMG submission 70941) | Permafrost soil microbial communities from the Arctic, to analyse light accelerated degradation of dissolved organic matter (DOM) -... | ecosystem: Environmental > Terrestrial > Soil >... | reverse complement strand
GGTCGACAGCGCCGGCCGGCCTCATTTCTTCCGCCGAGCCGAGCCGGCGCCGGCTCGGTCAACAGCGCCGGCCGGCCTCATTTCTTCCACTGAGCCGAGCCGGCGTCCCAGTCTGTATAGGTATAGGGGTTGTCGCGGAGCTCTGTCTGCGGGATCTCGGGATGCATTCCCTGCGTCCAGGTGTCCTGCCCGAGTTCGCTGGTCAGATGATCGACGGTCTGCCCGATGACGTCCCGTGCCTTCGCCAGGTCGGCGCCGATCAGGCGGTGGGCGTGCTTCACCACCCGGCCGTTGACCACGACGGTGTGAACATCGCCCCGCTGGGCCTGGAAGGCCACATGGCCGTACGGATTCAGCAGCGGGAACATCACCGGAGAGCTGTCATTCTTGATCAGCACGACGTCTGCCTTCTTCCCTGCCTCCAGGCTCCCGGTGACCGAGTCCAGGCCGAGCGCCCTCGCCCCGCCGCGGGTGGCCCAGTCGACGACGTGCTCGGCACGCAGGTGACTGTTGGTCACGGTGTCCTGGCGGCCATGCGCCTCCAGGTGCTCGCGGGAGCGATCTGCTCCGAGGGTCGCCCGCATGGCCGAGAACAGGTCGCCGCTCCACCACACGCTGGTGTCCATGGACAGGGACACGCCGATGCCGTGTTCCCGCAGCTTCCAGGTGGGCGGATAGCCCTGACCGGCACTTTGCTCGCTTTCGGTGGATACCGAAACCGACCCGCCCGTCGCCGCGATCCGGTTGTAGGAGTCCGGATTCAGGGTCGCCGCGTGGACGTAGACCGTCCCCGGCGTCATGAACCCGTTCTCGTGCATGAGCCGGATGCCATCGTCGTTGGTCGCGCCCCAGACCCCCGCATGCGTGGTCACGGGCACGTCCAGGTCCCTGGCGACCTCGAACGCGGCCCGCTCAGGAAAGGCGGGATCGCCGGTGACGTCGAAGGCCAGCTGGAATCCGAGCATGTCGCCGCGCCCGTCGATGCGCCGGGTGACGAAGTCCCGGAATTCCGGCGTGGCCGACCACTCCCACGGGCCCTGCTGGATGTTGCCGTACGCCAGGACGAACCGTCCCGGCACCTCCTCCAGGGCGTCGACGGCGGCGTCGGCGTGCTCGACGGTCTGCAGGCCGTGCGACCAGTCCACCGTGGTGGTCACCCCGGCGTCGATCGCCTCGATCGCCGACAGCAGGTTGCCCGCATAGACGTCCTGCGGCCGGAATCTCGTGCCCCACTGCAGGTAGTACCAGACGAAGTACTGGGTCAGCGTCCAGTCGGCGCCATAGCCGCGCATCGCGGTCTGCCACATGTGCCGGTGGGTGTCGATCATTCCCGGCATCAGGATCCCGCCCGACGCGTCGATCTCCGCCGCGTCCTGCGGAACCTGCAGGCCGGTACCCACCTCGGCGATGCGCTCGCCGACGATCAGGACGTCCGCGCCGCGCAGGATGCGGTGGGCGTCGTCCATCGTCAGCACGGTGGCGTCGCGGAACACCACGGGGCGCCCTGGCGCCAGGTCAGCGGGCCGGGAGTCGGCTGTCATCAGGCAGCTCCGTTCAGGTGCGGGCAGGGCAGGACCAGGACCGGGGCAGAGCCAATATGCTGCCCACCAATCACGTAGCCGCGAGTATCGTCGGCGCGGGCCCATCCTGGCAATGCTGAGTCCGCTCTGGTCACGATGCGGAAGGACGCAGGACCTATGGCACGACTCGTCGCGATCCTGGCCACCACCCACCATCCCTTTTACTACAAGACCAGCCAGCTGCCGCCCGATCAGGCACCTCCTTTCGCCGCCGAGTGGGTCCGGAAGGTGGCGGCCTACCGGCAGACCCTGACCAGGGCGCGGCCGGACGTCCTGGTGATGGTCGGCTCGGATCACTTCCACCAGCTGTGGCTGGACAACATGCCGCAGTTCCTGGTCGGCAAGGCACCGTTCTACGACGCGAACTACTACAACGAGGAACGTGAATTCGGCCTGCCGCGGCTGCTGCTCAAGGGGCATGAGGAGCTCTCGGCCTACATCCTGCGCGGCGGCATCGACAAGGGGTTCGACCTTGCCTTCTCCAACGAGCTGCGCGTCGATCACTCCATCACGTGCCCGATCTTCACCGTCCGGCCGCAGAATGACCTGCCGATCGTGCCGGTGTACACCAACATCTTCGCTCCGCCGCTGCCCCGCCCCGAGCGCTTCGTCAAGCTCGGGCAGGCTATCCGCGAGCTGATCGACGCCTGGCCCAGCGACTTGCGCGTGGCCGTGATCGGCACCGGTCACCTGTCCCTCGAACTCGGCGGCCCCCGCCAGTTCGGGCCGCACGGACCGGACCCGGAATTCGACGCCAGGGCGGTGGAGTGGATAGCCAGCGGTGACATCGGCGGCTGCCTGGCCAGCGTCACCCTCGACAGCCTGCACGCTCCCGGCAACGCGACGCACGGATTCATGGACTTCATGCTGATGATGGGGGTCGCGGGCTTCGCCAGGGCCGACTACGCCGATAATCTCGACCTGTTCCACACGATGGAGGCCTACTTCACCTGGTACCCGAACGGAGCCGGCGCATGAGCAGGTACCTGGTGAACAAGTTCCTGTTCACCATCGATCGTGACCCTGACCTGGTCGAGCGATACCGCACCGACCCGGCGGGCACGGTCGCCTGGTGGGAGGCAGTGCAGGCCAACCAGCTGCTGAACTGCATAGCCGGGGAAGCCTCCACCTGGCTGGAGTTCACCGATGACGAGCGCGCCGCGCTGTCGGCCCACGACCATGTCGCGCTCTTCGAGATGGGCGCCCATCCGTTCCTGACCCTCACCTTGTGGATCGCGATGTTCGAGCGGGACCACAGCGAGCCGCTGGCGATGCAGCTCGACTACGCCGCCAGGCTGGCCCATGTCACGCAGCCCTACCCGGATATCGCCACGTAGCCGGTGAGCCAATCGCCGTGCTCGAGGATCTCGGCTGCCCCGCGTACGACGCACCGCAGCGGATCATCCACGACGAGGGTGGGAATGCCGGTAGCCGCCTCGATCCTGCTGGCCAGGCCCGGCAGCAGGGCACCGCCACCGGCCAGGCGGATCTTTCCCCGCACCACGTCTTCCGCGAGGTCGGGCGGGATATCCGCCAGCATCTCCTGCACCGAGTCGACGATCGCCGCGACGGGCCGCTCGAGCGCAGCCGCCACCACCCATCCTGGCACGTGCTCGACCCGGGGCGTCCGGCGCGCGGCGTCTACGCCTACCGCCTCCACCCATCCGGCCGCGACTTCGGCGAGCCCGAGCACCATCTTGAGGTTCCTGGCGGCGTTGCGGCCCAGCAGCAGGCCAAGCTCGTCCTTGACGGCATGCACGATCGCCTCGTCCATGGCATTGCCACCCAGGCGCAGCGACCGGGCCCTGGCCACGTGACCGCCCGCCAGTACCGCGGCTTCGGTGGTCCCGCCCCCGATGTCCACGATGAAGGCGCCCGACCCGGCCGCGAGGTCGAAGCCCGCGCCAGCGGCGGCGGCGACCGGTTCGTCGATCAGCCGCACGCCGCAGCGTGGCCGCAATGCCTCGACAGCGGCGGCCAGGGATCGCCGCTCCACCCAGGTAGCACCGCTCGGCACGCAGACCACAGCGGACGGCCGCAGCAGGCTGCGATGCAGGCGGGCTCGTTGCACGAAGGCCTGCAGCATGGCCGTCGCCGCGTCCAGGTCGGCGATGACCCCGTCACGCAGAGGGTGGACCACCTCGAGGTCCTGCGGTTCCTTGCCCGCAAGAGCATCGGCGGCCAGGCCCACCGCGGCCACCTTGCCGGTTTCCCGGTCCAGGGCGATCGCAGAGGGCTCCTCGAGAACGAGCCCGCGGCCGGCGATGCAGACGAGCGTGTTGACCGTCCCGAGGTCGACCGCTACGCCCGCCCGCAACCGCATGGCACCGTCCTTAACCCGAAATGTCAGCGACCTTCTCAGTATGGTGGCCTACGCGCGCGCACGCCGGGGCGTTGCCGCCGGCCCTGGCTCTGACATCTCTTGACAGGCCACCACTACAGGCAGCACTCTGCTGGTACATCTGTACCAGCAGCGCGAGGGGAGCCGGCGCAATGACGTTTCCCGCTCAGCCGAGAGACTGGTACGACGTTCACGACGACCTGTCGCGGCTGGAGCGCAAGTCCCGCTTCCCCGACTACGCGAAGAATCTCTTCGATGAGGGACCGCACCTGATCTCCTCGCCGGCGCTGCCCTGGGGCGATGAGGTCCGGCACCGGATCGTCGAGGCCTACCTGCGATTCATCCACGGCGAGACGTGGCACATGGGCGGCGGCGCCCGCGACATGGAGCGCGAGGTGATCTCCGGGATGGGCGCGCTGCTCGGCAGCGACGCGGCGGCCGGGTTCATCACCTCAGGCGGGTCAGAGTCCAACCTGTGTGCTCTGCTGGCCGCCAAGAGCAGAGCCGGCCGGAGCGGCAGCGTCGTCATGCCGAGGTACGCGCACTACTCCTTCTACAAGGGCTGCCGGATGTTCGACCTCGAGCCCATCGCGGTCGACCCTCCGCCCGGCCGGTATGGCACCGTCGAGCCCAGCCAGATCGCGGCGGCGGTGCGCGACGACACGATCGCCATGATCGGCACGGCCGGCACGTGGCCGTTCGGGACCGTCGATCCCATTGGCGACCTGGCGGGGATCGCAGCGGACCGCGGCATCTACTTCCACGTCGATGCCTGCTTCGGCGGCTTCATCCTGCCGTTCCTGGAGCGGGCCGGCTACCACGACGACCTGCGGCCGTGGGATTTCCGGGTACCTGGCGTCTGCTCGGTGAGCGCGGACCTGCACAAGAACGGGATGGTGCCGCCGCCGGCCAGCAGCCTGTACTTCCGCGATGCCGAGCTGCTCGAGCATGCCCGGCGGATCGCCCCGCCGGGCGGCACGCTGTCCGGGACCAGGCCGACCGGGCCGATCGCCAGTGCCTGGACTGCCTTCCAGCTGCTGGGCCTGGAGCGGTACATGGCGGTCTCGGTGCGGTCCATGCAGCTCAAAGAGCAGCTCATCGCCGGGCTGCTGGAGATTCCCGGCCTGGCCGTCGTGCCCGACAGCAAGATCAACATCTTCGTCGCGTACTCGCCGGAGGCCGACCTGCGGCCGGTGGCCGCGCAGATGACCGAGCGCGGGTGGATGTTCGTGACCAACGCCCAGCCTGAGCCGGTCGCGATCTGCCTCTGCACGATGCCGCAGAACGAGCATTCCGCCGAGCCGTTCCTGGCCGACCTGCGCGACGCGATGAGCCTGGCGGTGCCCGCCATGGCGGCCGGGTCCGGGAGCGAGCAGGCCGCGTATGGCAACATCTGATCTCCCGCCCGGCTCGCCCCGCGCCGAGGAGCCCCTGGCCCCTCCCGGGCCGGCCGCGCCGCCGGTTCCGCCGGGCGGCGAGCCACCGGAATTCCTGGCCTCCATGCGGTCGATGTTCGGCCCCGACGTGTCCTTCATCGGCTGCAACCGGGTCGACCTCACCGATGCCGAGGGCCTCGCCCGAGCGGATGTGGTCATTCTTGGCGCGCCGTTCGACAGCGGCACCAGCTACCGGTCGGGCGCCCGGTTCGGCCCGCTGGCGATCCGCTCCGGCGACTACAACCCGCACGTGCCGACGCGGCCCTCGCTGGCTCTCGGGATCGATCCCTTCGAGGTGCTCCAGATCGTCGACGCCGGCGATGTGCTGATGCCGCCGGGCCTGATCCGCGAAAGCCTGCAGAACCTTGAGGACGCGGTCGCGACCGTAGCCCGCAGCGGGGCCATCCCCGTGGTCCTGGGCGGCGATCACAGCATCGCCCTGGCCGACGTGCGCGGCGTCGCGCGGCACTGGGGCGATGGCCGGGTGGGGATGCTGCATTTCGACGCGCACTGCGACACCTTCTATACCGAGTTCGGCTCGCTCTACGGGCACGGCACGCCGATGCGGCGGCTGCTGGAATGCGGGGCGCTGCGCGGCGACCGCTTCGTCCAGGTCGGCCTGCGCGGCTACTGGCCGGACCGCGAGCACCAGGAGTGGATGGCCGGGCAGGGGATGCGCTGGTTCGAGATGTCGCAGATCGCCAGGCGCGGCCTGGACGAGTGCCTCGACGAGGCGTTCGAGCGAGTCACGGCTGACTGCGACGCCGTGTTCCTGTCCGTGGACATCGACGTCGTGGACCCCGGCATGGCGCCCGGTACCGGCACGCCCGAGGTCGGCGGCCTGACCAGCCGGCAGATCCTCGAGGCGGTACGGCGCTGCGCCATCGAGCTTCCGGTCGCGGGAATGGACCTGGTGGAGGTGGCGCCGGCATACGATGGCCCAGGCCAGATCACCGCGTTCCTCGCGAACCGGATCGTCCTGGAGGCACTCTGCGGAATCGCGAAGCGCCGGACAAGCGCTCCCGGTGAGGTGAGCTAGAAATGAAAAGAACCCCTCTTGTGCTCGGCACCCTGGTGCTGGCACTGGTGACAGCATCCTGCGCGTCGGGTGGCGGTGGCGCGGCGGGCGGCTCCGGCGGCTCGGCCGGGTCCGGCGGAGTCTTCAAATGGGGAACGACGAGCCCGATCGACTCCCTGAATCCGTTCGTGGCCGTGCAGCAGAATTCCTTCTACACCTTCGAGTACGTCTACCCGTTCCTCGTCCAGTACGGGCCCAAGCTGCAGATCACCCCGGACTTCGCCCGGAGCTGGCAGGTCACCGACGGCGGGGACACGATCACGTTCCAGACCAGAAGCGGGGCGCAGTGGTCCGACGGCAGGCCGCTCACCGCCAGGGACGCGGCCTGGACCATCAGCACCGTGCTGAAGTTCCAGTCCGGCCCGACCGCCAGCGAGGCCGGCGCGGTCAACGACATCACCAGCGCGACGGCTCCGAACGCCACCACCCTGGTGATCCACTACAAGCACCCGAGCGCTGACGCGCTGCCCGCCCTGCAGGGCATGCCGATCCTGCCCGAGCACATCTGGAGCCCCCTCGCCACGGGGAAGGGAACACAGCTCAAGACGTTCGCTAATAGCGCTCCCATTGTCGCGGGCGGCCCGTTCAGGCTGATCAGTTATAAGCAGGGGCAGGTGGCGCTGTTCCAGCCCAACCCGCACTGGTGGGGCCCGCGTCCGCACATCAGCGGCTTCGGCATCCAGTTCTTCACTGACTCCGACGCCATGATCCAGGCGCTGCGCAACCACCAGATCGACGCCACCGAGGGCGAGCCGCTGCCGCCGACCGCCATCAGCGCACTGCAGGGCGACAAGCTGAGCATCGCGCAGACCACGGGATTCGGGTTCCGGGACTTCATCATCAACTCCAACCCGCGCAAGAATCAGGATCGCGAGCTGCTCAACCCCCTGGTCCGCGAGGCCTTCGCGCACGCCATCGACCGCGCGCAGATCGTCAGGACGGCCTGGCTGGGCTACGCGCTGCCGGGCAGCTCGGTGCTCTCACCCGCCTACGGCATCTGGAGTGACCCGAGCCTGCACGCCGAGACCTTCAGCCTGGCGCTGGCCAGCCAGCTGCTCGACCAGGCCGGCTACAAGAAGGGCTCGAACGGGGTGCGGACGGCGAACGGGCACCCGATGTCGTACAAGGTGCTCTTCGCGTCCGACGAGCACGGCCCCGGAGACCGGGCCTTCACCATCATTCAGGGTGACTTCGCGAAGATCGGGGTGCAGCTCAATGAGCGCGTCCTGGACCCCTCGGCCGAGGAGAGCGCGCTGCTCGGCAACAACAGCGATTACCAGGGCTGGGACCTGGCCATGTGGGACTGGTCGAGCCTGCCCGCTGACCCGAGCTTCATGCTGGACGCGCTCACCTGCACCCAGTGGGGCGGCTGGAGCGACTCGGGATACTGCAATAAGTCCTACGATGCCATGAACACCCGGCAGCTCGTGGACCTCAACAAGGCCAGCAGGCTCGTGCTCTTCCACCAGATGCAGCAGCAGCTCTACACCGCCCGGCCGTACATCGTGCTGACCTACGACAAGTGGACCGAGGCACGGATTGGCGGCTGGGCCGGATTCGTGCTGAGCCCGGTCGGCTCGTTCAACCAGTTCTCCAACCAGACCATGCTGCAGCTGCACCAGACGGGCTGACGTCGGCTCAGCCGGCCAGTGAGGTGATCATGCGCGCGATGGCCGGCGCCAGCACGCCGTCAGCGAAGTCCGGTACCGGGCAGGACGCCTGCTCCAGCAGGAGCCCGGTGATGGCGGCGACGAAGAACCGGGCGCCGCTGGCGGTCTCGGCGGCGCCCGCCCGGCGCAGGACCGGCTCGACCAGTGCCGCGTACCGGGCATTGAGCTCGCGGACCGCCTGGCGCAGCGGCGGGTGCCTGGCCGCGTAGAGATCCATCTCGAACTGGGCGAGCAGCATGGTACGGCCCTCGCCGCGCGTCTCGTCGGCCAGGACGCGCGCGAGCCGCGCCGCCCATTCGCCGAGCGGCAGCACGGCCGGATCGAACATCTCATGGATGGCCGCAAGCTCGCTCAGCTCCCGGTCGGCGGACAGCCGCAGCGCCTGCTCGAGAATGTCATCCTTGGAGCGGAAGTAATACGTCGTGGCCGACAGTGACACGCCGGCGCGTTCGGCCACCCCCCGGTGCGTCAGCGCGGCGCAGCCTTCCTCGCCCACGATCTGCAGCGCCGCCTCCAGCATTGCCTGGCGCCGCACATTGTTGCTTGCCGTCTTGCTCGCCCCAATCCGCCCGAGGAGCACGCCCGAGTCGCGCGATACATCCTCCTCGCTAGGAGAATACTGACTTCGAGCGCCGGCCGGGTCCCCGCGGACCGGGCAGCGCCGGCTACTCGACCTCGACCGGCAGCTCGTAGATCTCCTGCGTGGGATGCCCGGCCTTGTCGTGCACCCGCAGGACCGCCTCCTTCGACGGCCCGGACGACAGGCAGAAGGCCCTGCCCGACTCAGGGTCGAGCCACGCGCGCTCGAAGTGCACGCCCTCGGCCGCCTCGTTCGCCAGGTCGCGCTCGTGCGCCTCGCGGAGCTGGTCCTGCGTCACGCCGACGAATCCGCTGTGTACGTCCATGAACTTCGCCATGCCGGCCTCCTTGCCGTTGCTGCTGGGATGCCTTCAGCCTTGCCCGTGCCGGGCATGCGCGTCATCGGGCAAGTGACCTATTGCCCGGGTACCGGATACTTACCTGCGAGGAGGTGTGCCGTGCCGGCTCGCGGCGTGATCCAGTCACCGGTCCTGATCGGCCGGGACGAACTGGTGGCCCATGGCGAGCGCCGGCTCGCCGAGGCAGCGGCCGGCGCGGGCCAGTTGCTGCTGGTCGCGGGCGAGGCGGGCATCGGCAAGACGCGCCTGCTCGGCGCGATCGCGGGGCGCGCTGCGGCCAGCGGCTTCGCCGTGGTCCGGGCGGCGGCGTTCCCTGGTGATGTGCACTCGTTCGCGGGCCTGCTGCTGGACCTGGCCAGCGACCTGGTCACCGCGCGCGAGCCGGCTCTGAGCGCGCTGGGGCGGAGCCTGTCGGCTCGGGTGCGGGTCATCTCCGCTGCCGACGGCGCCAACGGTGCCGAGAGGGCCAACGGCGCCGATGGTGCCGTCGGTGCCGTCGGTGCCGATGGTGACGCGCACCACCGACGTCGGCTGCTGGTGCAGGATCTGGCCGACATGCTCCTGACCGCAGAGCCCGGCATCCCGGTGCTGATGATCCTGGAGGACCTGCACTGGGCCGACGAGCTGAGCCTCGATGTGCTCGGTCACCTGGCGCGCCGCCTTGCGACCAGGCCGATGCTGGTCGCGGGCGCGTACCGCAGCGACGAGCTCTATCCTCAGCTGCCCATGCGGGACCTGCGGGCCCGCCTGCTGGCCCAGCGGCTGGCCGAGGAGATCCGGCTGCCGCGCCTGGGGCTGGACACGACCGCGACCATGACCAGCGCGGTGCTCGGCCGGCCAGCCCCCGCCGGCGTGGTAGCGGCGATCCACGAGCGCAGCGACGGCATCCCCCTGCACGTCGAGGAACTCCTCGCCGCCATCGATGAGGTCGCCCTGACGCCGCAGTCCGGCGCGGTGGTGCAGGCCGCCGCCGTGCCGGACACGCTGGGCGACGCCGTGCTGAGCCGCGCCGGGCACCTGACCGCGCGCACCCGCGACGTGGCATCGGCGGCCGCCGTGATCGGGCGCTCTTTCGACTTCGACCTGCTGACCGCGGTCACCGGGGCCGATCCGGCGCAGGTCGCCACCGCCCTGCGCGAGCTGCAGCAGGCCTACCTCGTCCTCCCCGGCGCCGACGCCGTCACATTCGACTTCCGGCATGCGCTGATCCGCGACACCCTCTACGCCGACGCGGACCTGCCGGCCCGCCGCCGCCTGCACGAGCGGGTGGCCAGGGCCGCCGCCGAGCGCGGCTACCGCGACGCGTTCATCTCGGCGCACTTCGAGCAGGCACACCGCGCCGATCTCGCCTACCACCATGCGACCGCCGCCGCCCGTGCGGCGGCCTCGATCTCGGCGCACGGCGAGGCGCTGGAGCTGTACCGCCGGGCGGCGCGCAGCGTGCCGGCCCAGCTTCCGGCGCTGGATCGCGCCGAGCTGTTCGCCGCGCTCGGCGACGAGGCCGCGGCCGTCGATGACAACAGTGCTGCCGCGCAGGCGTACAGCACAGCTCATCAGCTGACCGCCAGCGCCGGTCAAGCGCGCACCGCGGCTGGGCTTGTGCCGCGCATGGTCGCGGTCGCGCACCTGCTCGGCGCTGGTCTCGATGCCCGGGTCGGCACGCTGCAGGCGGCGCTGGACAGCCTGGACGGGGTGGCGGACACCGATCGCGAGCGGGCCCGGCTGCGCTCCGCGATGGCCGCCGCCTACATGCTGGATCGGCGCCTCGAGGAGGCGATCGATTACGGTGAGCGCAGCCGAGCGCAGAGCCAGCGGATCGGCGACGACGAGGCCGCTCTCAACACCGCCGTAACGCTCGGATCGGTGCTGGTCTTCGCCGGCCGGATGGACGAAGGCTGGCAGCTGCTCGAAGGCGCGATCGCCCGCGCCAGCGACCTGCGGCAGGAGGCGGAGGCCGCGCGCGGGTACCGCATGCTCGGGTCGTCCGCGTCCGTGCTGGTGGAGTACGACCGCGCGGAGCGCTGGCTCACTGACGGCGCCGGCTACGCGGAGAACGTCGAGCTCTGGAACCACCGGCATTACATGGCATCGCACCTCGCGCACGTCCAGTGGGCCACCGGTCAGTGGCAGCAGGCCACGCAGACCGCCCAGCAGGCCCTCGCCGACGGGCGCGGCGGCATTACCACCGCGATCACCGCGCAGTACGTCCTGGGCTACCTCGCGCTGGGGCGCGGCGACTGGGACGCCGCCGACGGCCTGCTGCGGGAGGCGTTCGCCCAGGGAGAGCAGATGGCCGAGCTGCAGCGGCTGTCACCGCCGCTGTGGGGGCTGGCCGAGGCCGCGCGATGCCGGGGCGACTACGACACCGCGCTCCTGCTGTGCGAGCGCGGCTACCAGGCCTCGGCCGCGGTCACCGACGCCGCCTACCTGTTCCCGTACCTGCTCACTGGCGTCCGGGCGTATCTTGCCGCTGGCGACATCGAGGCCGGCCAGGCCTGGTCGGACCGGGCCGCCGCGGTGCTCTCGGCCCGCGCCATCCCCGGCACGCTGCCCGCGATCGAGCACGCACGGGGACTGGTCCTGCTGGCGCGCGGGGAGCTGCCCGCGGCCCAGCAGGCGCTGGAGTCGGCGAGCCAGGCCTGGCGGACCCGGCGCCGGTTCTGGGAAGGCGCCTGGGCCGGGCTGGATCTCGCGGCGGCCGCCGCCGTGGCGCGGCGCCGCGGCGAAGCGGCCCGGCTCCTGGATGAAGTCCGCACCAGCGCGGCCGCGGCCGGCGCCGCCGCGCTGGTGCAGGCCGCTGACCGGCTCTCCGGCTCACTCGACGGCGGGCGGCCGGCCCAGCCGTGGCATCCGCTGAGCGCACGTGAGTTGCTGGTCGCGGCCGGCCTGACCAACCGGCAGATCGCGCAGCAGCTGGTGCTCGCGCCCAAGACGATCTCGGCGCACGTCACGCATATTCTCGCGAAGCTCGGCGCCGCGCGGCGCACGGAGATCGCGGCGTGGTCGGTGACAGTCCGGCGCGACCCGCCGGTGCCGGGCCAGCGATGATGCCGCGGCCAGGAACGAATCAGGTCTTCTGGCTGGGTATCCGCCTGGTCCTGGCGGCCGAGCCCCGGCGGGGGATTCCGGCTCACGCAAGCAGCGAAGCGACCCGCGTCCGGTGTCTGCAGATCCTGGCCGGGTCGCTCGCTGCGACGTCAGTCCCTCAGGGGCGGCCCGTGCGTGTCAGTCCTCAGGGGCGGGCCCGTGCGTGTCAGTCCTCAGGGGCGGGCCCGTGCGCGTCAGTCCCTGAGGGTGTCTCGGGTCGTGGTCGTGCTCGTGCTCGTGCTGGTGCGCGCCAGCGGCGGCCCGGGGGTCAGGGTCAGTGGCGGGGCAGGGCGAGCATCCCGTCGGTGTTGCCGTTGGAGTCGGTGTAGAACCCGACGAGGTCGCCGAGGTCGTTAACGCCGTTGACAGTCGTGGCGCCGACGCCGCCCGGGTCATCGACGGTGGTGAACCCGTGCCCGCGCTTCCAGGTGAAGCCGTGCATGGTGGCGGTGCTGCCCGTGCCGACGGCGTACGCACCCACGACCTGGTCGAAGTCGTTGACACCGAAGGCCTGGGTCATCGAGGCACCGGGCACGGCCAGCGTGCTGAAGTGGCCGCGGGCGGTCTTGAGGAATCCGTCGGTCACCCCGCCGGAGGTCGTGTAGAACCCGGCCACGTCGCGGCGGTTGTTGATCGCGGCGGCGGTCAGGCTCGGGCCGGCCTTGCCCGCTGGCGCGCCGGGCACCAGCACCCGGCTGAAGCGGTGCGTGCCGATGTTGTATTCATATCCCCGGTTGTTGCCCTGGCCGTTGGTGTAGAACCCGACCGCCACATCGCGGTCGTTGACGCCGAGCAACTGGTTCACCGGCGGGCTGGCGTTGTCGTGGGTGGGGAAGTTCACCTCGTGGAAGTGCGTCCCGTTCTTGGCGTAGAACCCGAAGTTGTTGTTGACCAGGCTGGCCTTGTTCTGGCTGGACCAGAACCCGACGCTGATGCCGAAGTCGTTCAGGCCAGTTACCTGGGTCTGCACCGAGCCGGGGAAGTTCTCGCTGATGTAGTCACCGTGCTGGTAGGGCGGCAGCAGCCGGTAGCCCTGGTTCGGGTGGCCCTTGGCGCCGGACCCGAAGTAACCGGCGATCTTGCCATTGTTGTTGATGCCCAGCAGCTGGTTGAAGGTCAGGTCATGGGCGTTGTCCAGGGTGCGGAAGTGATACCTGGCGCTCCCGGCGGTGACCTGGGCGCTTGCGCTGGCCGGCGCCATCAGGGTCAGGGCAGCTGTCGCGGCCAGGGCGCCAGACGCGGCAACGGCCGCGCCGAGGCGCAGTCCGGTGCGCAGGGACATCCCAGGCCGGCGGCGCGGTCCGTCGGCGGCGGTCCCGGGGTGGCTGTGGTGGGCAGAGCTCATGGTCAGATCCCTCTCTAGGTAGTACTGGCGAGCCGGGCCGTGGCTATGGGATGAGGCCGCTCGCGGTGGTCCGTTCGCTCACCAGGCTCGTCGGCGGGCCAGGGGGATCTGCCGGGGGCTAGGGGGGAAGCACCGGGGGAAACCGGCATCGAGGCGCTGCCGCCTGCGCCGTTCGCTGCCGGAGGGAACGTCGGCGGGAGCGCCGGGGAACGCCGGGGAACGCCGGAGGGAGTGCCGGGGGAACGTCGAGGGCGCTAGGACTCCTTGGCCAGCCGGCGGTAAAGGGCCGTGGTCTCGGCCGCGGGCGCGACGCCCACCTGCTCGCGCAGGAGCTCGACGAGCTCCTGGTAGTGCCGGATGGCACGCGCCGTCTCTCCCAGACGCGCCCAGCAGCTCATGAGCTCACGATGCGCGGTCTCGTTCAGCGGCTCGTGAGCGACCGCCCGGCGGAAGGCGGTCACGGCCGCCTGGTAGCGGCCGGCGGCGTCGTGCAGCCGGCCCGTCGCCAGCAGCGCTGCCTCAAAGCCGCGGCGCAGCTCATCGCGCCGGGCCTGCGCCCATTCGCCTGCCGCCATGCCGTCCAGGAAATCGCCGCCGTAGGCCGCCAGTGCACGCTGCAGATCGGGCAGCGCCGCGGCTGCCGGGCGGGCCCGGCGGGCCGCCGACAGCGCCTGCTCGAACGGCGTTGGCGATCGCCCACTGATCACCGGCCGCCTCGGCGATGGCCAGGCTCTCCGCGTGCAGCTCCAGTGAGCGGGCATACCGGCCCTGCTCCCTGGCCACGCTGCCGAGCACCTGCAGCGTCCTGGCGATGCCATGGGCATCGTCCAGCTCGCGGTACAGCAGCAGGGCCGCATCGAGCCGGCCAGCCGCCGCCAGGTAGTCGCATTGCAGCAGCGCAAGGCGGCCGCTGCCCAGCAGCGCCTTGGCCAGCAGGACAGCGGGCGCATCCGGGCCGATCGTTACCGCCGAGTCCATCCAGCGCCGGACCTCGCTGTACTGGCCGCGCAGATAGGCATAGCGCTCCAGCGGTCCGGCGATCCGCAGCGCACCGCGCACGTCGCCCGAGGCGCGCGCGAACTCCAGAGCAGCGCGCAGGTTCGGGGTCTCGGCCTCGATGCGGTTCAGCTTGCGCTCCATGTCGACCGGCCCGTGGGCATCGCTGCCCCCGCCGATCTGCGGTTCGATCTGCTCGACAAAGGCCGCGAAGTATCGCAGGTGGGCCTGCCGCGTCGGCTGCTTGTCGGATACTGCCGCGAGGCGCTCCCGCGCGTAGTCGCGGACGGTGGCCAGCAGGTGGTACCGCACATCGCCGCCGGCGTGGTCCACCCGCAGCAGCGACTTGTCGGCGAGCCGCGTCAGCAGGTCGAGCACGCGGACCCGCCGGACGTCGCCGCTGACCGTCACCTCCTCGGCCGCGGCCAGCGTGAACCCGCCCGCGAACACGGCCAGCCGCCGGAACACCGCACGTTCATCCTCGGCGAGCAGGTCGTGGCTCCAGTCGAGCGTGGCCCGCAGGGTCTGGTGGCGGGGCGGCGCCGTCCGCGCACCGCCGACCAGCACCGTGAAGATGTCGTCGAGACGCTCCGCGAGCTGGCCTGCGGAAAGGATACGCAGCCGTGCCGCGGCCAGTTCGATCGCCAGCGGCAGGCCATCGAGCCGCCGGCAGACCTGGTGGACGGCGACAGCATTGTCGTCGGCGAGCCTGAACGACGGAAGCACCAGCTGGGCACGCTGCTCGAAGAACCTCACCGCATCGAACTCGGCGAGCGCGGAGGCGGCCGGAGTGATGTCGCCCTGAGGCAGCGCGAGCGGCGGGACCGGCAGCTGACGCTCCCCGTCGACGCCGAGAGCCTCGCGGCTGGTGGCGAGGATGGACAGGGCCGGGCAGGCCCCGAGCAGGCGCTGCGCAAGCTCGGCGGCGGGCGCCGCCAGATGCTCGCAGTTGTCCAGCACGATCAGCATCGAGCGCTCGCCCACGTGCTCGGCGATCGTCTCCGCTACATCCTGCGCCGGGTTCTCCCGCACGCCGAGTCCGCTGGCGACCGCCAGCGGCACGACAGCCGGATCCTCGATCGGCGCGAGCTCCACCCAGCACACGCCGTGCCCGTAGGACGCCCGCGCCGCGTCGGCGGCCGCCAGGGCCAGGCGGGTCTTGCCGGTGCCGCCTGGCCCGGTCAGGGTCAGCAGCCGGCTGCGTGACAGGGTGTCCACCACATCCCGCAGTTCGCGCCTGCGGCCTACGAGCGGGACGAGCTGGACCGGCAGCCGGCCAGCCATCAGCGATGCCATGTGCCCTGCCTCCGCCTCGCCGGGCAATGTCGGCGCATGCCCAGCGCGACGCCCCAGCGCGTGGTGGGCCTGCCTGGTCAGACTGGGTTATTCGGCAAGTGTCTCATCGCCGCGATCGCCGGCCGGACAGCGTTGCCCCTGCAGTAGTGGTCCGGGGGCACAGCAGCGGAAAGCAAGCCTTCTGACCTGGGGTTACCCGGCTCGAGCTGTCATGCGCTGACCGAGCACAGGCGCGCCGTCGCCGGACAGCCCGTCCATGCCAGCTGCGCGCCCGGTCATCGCGAGCAGCAGCGACAGCGCAGGCCCGGACACCTCAGGGCCGGCTCCGTAGGACCAGCCAGTGTCCGCGGCGACCAGGCGCAGGCCCCGGATCCGCTTCTTCCCGCCCACAGGGAAGGTCGCCTTGGTGTACATATCCAGGCACGCGTTCGCGGCGACGTCGGCAACCGTCCCCGGCAGGCCGACCGGACGCCGGATGTCCTCGCCGTGCACGACGACCTCACCGAGCATGGCCATCGCCGGCGCCGGCGGGTGGTTCGTCGTCGTGGTCCGCTGCCGCAGCCGGTCGACGATCTGCTGAGGGGCAAGCTGCTCGCGGCTGCGGGCGTCCCGGTCCATCAGCGCGTTGAACCGGAACCCGGTGACCAGCATGCCCCGAAGGAACCGCCCCGGCGTCTGCTCCGCGCCGGCCAGGACGTGCGCGGCCAGAAGCCCGACCGTCCGCCCTGCGCATAGTGACGCAGAGCGCCACTGCTCCGGCGTCAGGCTCTCGAGCGTCGCGGCCAGGGCCTTCCGCTCGGCATGGATCATCGCCCAGGTCTTTGCATCGTTCGACATGCCCGGCCTCGCCTCTCCGCAGTTGTCCCCGGCGGTCCTGTCTTCGCAGTTGCCCCGGCGGTCCTGTCATCCACTACGACGAACGGCCTGCCCGCGGATCGACACCGCGCTAGCTGGCCAGCGCGGCAAGGTAGTCGCTGATCAGCGGATAGTACGCGAGGAATGCCCGCTCGAGGGTGGGACCGAGCTGGTCGCCCGGCCAGCCAGGCGGGAGCAACTCGGCAGGAAGATCGGGATCCGCGGCGCTGACTTCGTAGATCGGAAGGGTCGCTGCAGCAAAGGCGCGGAATGCCGCTGCGCCGGGAGCATGCCGCTGGGCCTGGTCAATCTCGGCCTGCGACTTGTCCAGGACCGACCGGTAACGGAGCGCGAGGGTGTCAAGGCGCCACATTCTTGCCGCCACCCGGCGGCTATCGTCGTCGCTGAGCGAGATCCGCGTTCGCAGCACCTGGCTGCCGGCCGGCCGGGCGGCGAGCAGGAAGACTAGCTCGTCCCAGCGGTCGGTCGTCGCCACCAGCAGGCCTGCGTGCAGCATGGCGTAGCCGAGGAGCTGCGCCGTGCGACGCAGCCGGTCACGGAACGCTCGGTCGTGCTCGGGGACCTCGTAGAGAACCCCGCTGAACGACCCGGTCCACTCCGGCCGCTGCCCGCGCAGCTGGCTCTCGATCCTGGTCTGCGCGGAGTAGATGGCCGGTGCCAGCCGGTACCTGGCCTCGCGGCCAACTCGCTCCGAGTCCAGCCAGCCCTCCCGGCGCATCCGCAGCAGCAGCGAGCGGGACGCAGTCTCAGAGAGCCCGAGGTCAGCGAGCAGCCGGATAAGGGCTCGGCCGCCAAGCTGTCCGTTGGGCAGCTCCCCGCCCGATGGCACCGCCGCCACGCCGAAGGCAAAGCAGACCAGGCCCATGCGCGGGCTCACCTCGCCAGGCCCGCTCACCCGCGTCGCCAGGCCGCTCGCCCGCTCGCCCGCTCGCCAGGCCCGCTCTCCCGCGTCTCCAGGCCCGCTCTCCCGCGTCTCCAGGCCCGCTCTCCCGCGTCTCCAATATGATGTATTTCTTCCTCCGGTCGTGAGCTACTATGCACGGTATGAGCATACCGCAGCCGGGCACCGCACCGCCCCCCACCAACCGCGGTCGCCTGCAGTCGCTGGCGCCGATTGCCGTATTCGACGTGATCGGCCCGCTGGTGGCCTACTCGCTGCTGCGGTCGCACGGGTCGAGTGAGGTGACGGCGCTGGTCCTGAGCGGTGTGCTTCCCGCCTTCGGGGTGGCCCTCACCGTCGTGCGGCATCGGCGCCTGGACGCCATCGGCGCCCTGGTCCTGGTGGGAATCGTCGTGGGCGCGGTCCTCGGGCTGGCCACCGGCAATGCCCGGCTCGTGCTCCTCGAAGGTTCGGTGCCGACCGGGATATTTGGCGTGGTGTGCCTGGCGTCGCTGTGGTCGAGCCGGCCGCTGATATTCCGCTTTGCCCTGGAGTTCATCGGGGCGGACACCCCCAAGGGACTCGATTTCGCTGACCGGTGGCGTTACGAGGGTTTCCGCCACACCTTCCGGGTGATGACGGCCGTGTGGGGGGTCGCCTATCTCGCCGAAGCGGCGGCCCGGACCATCATCATCGAGGTCACCTCGGCCGGCACTGCACTTTCGATCTCCAAGATCATGCCGTTCGCTGTCGCCGCCGCGCTCGTGGCCTGGATGACTGTCTACGGCCAGCGCGCCAGGCGCAAGGGCGAGCGCGCGGCCGAGGCCAACCGCGCCCAGGGCGCGGCGCCCCCGGCCATCCCGTCTTGAGGCCGTGCCATCGATCACATCTCGCCGCAGTTCCAGTCCGCGCAGCAAGCCTGCCGGAAGCTGGGTCGCCTGCCACGGTCATGATCAGCGCTTCGCCTGGCCCGTGGCCCGTTCCAGTGGCCGGTCCAGGGCGGTTACTGCGCTGGCGTCCGCAGTTCCCTGGCGGCTCGTACGGTGGCGGTCGCCGCCACGACCGTGGCCGCCGCCAGCACTACCACGCCGGCGGCCCAGCTCGGTGGCAGCGGCGTGGCTACGAGGCCGTTGTCGCTGTGGAACAGCGCGCCGTCGGCAGTCCGCAGGGCCAGGCCCCATGTGATGTCCGCGCCGGTCACCAAGGCCATGCATGCGCTCAGCGCTGCCATCGGGACAACCTGGGGCCGCAGGAGCCGTGGCGTCAGTTCCGCCCGGCGCAGGAGGGCGGCAGCCGCCCATGCGCACGCTGCCGCGGCGATGACGCCGAGCAAGGCGATGGCTGCGGCGGCGGCGATATTGGCGGCGGAGTGCACCTGCTGGTGGCCGACGGACCTGGCGATGATCACGGTGACGGCGAGCCAGCCGATCACGGCCGCCGGGGGGATGAGCAGCAGCCGGATCAGGTCTGGCCGCCGGGCCGTGATGGCCTGCCGGATGACGCTCCAGGCCAGTGGCAGCCCGCCCGCGAGCACCGCGATCCCCGCCAGGATGGCGGCGGCCCGCAGGACGTCAAACGACGCGGCGATCGCGGCGTGCTGACGCGCGGCGGCGCGGAAATCCGGGTACTCGGTCATTTTCTGGAAGCCCGCGCCTGCGATGGTGAAGGCCACGACAGCGCAGGCCACTAGCGCGATGGACCGGCGAATGCGATCGGTCATCGTCCTGCCTCCAGGGGGATTGCGGCGGGCGTCCAGCGCGCCCGAGATGGCGTCCGCGATCAGGCCAGCTCGGGCGGCCCGGGGCGACGCGTCGGCCATGTCAGTCAGCAGCGATGCGAACTCCTCGCCGTAGCGCTCTCGCCACCGGGGCGGATAGAGGACCAGGACCGCGCGGACAAAGCGCGGATCGGGGCGGTCGGCTGTGTCCCGGTGGCGCCGGGTCATTCTGGCGTGGTGCCGGGTCATGCCGTGGCCCTGGCCGCGGCAAGGCGGGCGAGCCCGAGCTCAGCGACGGCACGCATCCGCACGGCGGCGTGGGCTAGCTCCCGCTCGCCCACTGCGGTGATCCGGTAGGGCCGGCGCCGCTGCTCGGGCGGCAGTGCCTCGATCAGGCCGCGTTCCTCGAGCCGGCCGATAGCCCCGTAAAGCGTGCCCGGGCCAAGCTGCACTCCGACCTGGGCGGCCACGTCCTGGGTGATGGCATACCCGTGCTTTGGCCCGTCGGCCAGGCTGGCCAGCACCAGCATCGAAGGATCGGCCCACCGGCCGAGGTCGTCGGTCACCGTGCGTACCTCCACGCCAAGCCCGTCTTCACCATCACTACGCGGCACGATACTACGTGAAGTATAGTACGTGGAAGGATGTAACGTCCAATGTAGTAGCGAAGAAGCGAAAGGCGGCGCGGTGATCGAGATCCAGTCCGCCGCCATGTCGTCCCCGAGTCCGTGGCCCTGGACGTCGTCCCTGGACGTCGTCCCTGGGCGGCGACCGTAGTCTCGCACCACCCGGGCGTGGTGGATCTGGTCGCTGCCGCACAGCACCACGACTGCCGGGGCCCGGGGGGAGGCGGCGTGTGTGGCGAAACAGGTGACCAGACCGGTCAGGAATCGAGAAGCGCGAGTCACGGAGCCGCAACTAGCCTGATCGCCATGGCTTCCATCGAATCCGTCACCCTTGAGGTGGCCGACCCCACCGCCGTCAACCGCTTCTACACCGCCGCCTTCGGTTTGGGCACGCAGGTACGCCTGCGGGCCTCGGAGGCACCGACGACCGGCTTCCGTGGGTTCACGCTGTCGCTCACGGTGTCCCAGCCATCCACCGTCAACGGCCTCATCGGCGCCGCCCTCGACGCCGGCGCCTCGCCGCTGAAGCCGGTCGCGAAGTCGTTCTGGGGCTACGGCGGCGTCGTACGAGCCCCGGACGGGACGATCTGGAAGGTCGCAACCTCGGCGAAGAAGGACACCGGCCCGGCCACCCGGCAGATCGACCGGATCGTGCTCCTGCTGGGAGTCGCGGACGTGGCCGCGAGCAAGCGGTTCTACGTTGACCGCGGCCTCGCCGTGGCGAAGAGCTATGGCCGCAAGTACGTCGAGTTCGCCACTTCGTCGAGTCCCGTCAAGCTGGCGCTCTACGGGCGCCGTGCCCTTGCCAAGGACGCCGGCGTCTCTCTCGACGGCACCGGATCGCACCGGCTCATGATTGGCAGCGATGCCGGACCCTTCACCGACCCGGACGGGTTCGCGTGGGAGACCGCATTGCTTTGAGCCGGGCTCGCGGACATCGATGAAAGGAGTTCTCTCATGTGTCACCCCTCGTGGATGCGCGCACTCGCCACGACGCAGCGCCTGAGCGACCTCGCGCGGCTGCGCCGCGTTCGCGACCGGATCGACCGGGAGTACGCGCAGCCGCTGGACGTCGAGGCGCTCGCCCGCGGTGCGCACATGTCGGCCGGGCACCTCAGCCGCCAGTTCCGGCTTGCCTACGGCGAGTCGCCGTACGCCTATCTGATGACGCGGCGCATCGAGCGGGCGATGGCGCTGCTGCGTCGGGGCGACCTCAGCGTCACCGAGGCCTGTTTCGCGGTTGGCTGCTCGTCGCTGGGCACCTTCAGCACTCGCTTCACCGAACTGGTCGGTGTGCCGCCCAGCGCCTACCGGCGCCAGGCGACGGTCGCTGCGGCCGGGATTCCGTCGTGTGTGGCGAAACAGGTGACCAGACCGATCAGGAATCGAGAAGCGCGAGTCGCCGAGCCGCAACTAGCCTGATCGCTATGGACATCACCATTCACGCGAGCTTCCTCCCGCACGACGACCCGGACGCCTCCGTGGCCTTCTATCGCGACACCCTCGGCTTCGAGGTCCGCAGCGACGTCGGAAACGGCAAGATGCGCTGGATCACGGTCGGCCCCGCCGACCAGCCCGGCACGTCCATCCTCCTGGCGCCGCCGGCCGCCGACCCCGGGGTCACCGACGACGAGCGCCGCACCATCGCCGAGATGATGGCCAAGGGCACCTACGGCTGGATCCTGCTGGCCACCGCCGACCTCAACGGCACCTTCGAGAAGGTGCAGGCCGGCGGAGCCGAGGTCGTCCAGGAGCCGACCGAGCAGCCGTACGGGATTCGCGATTGCGCATTCCGCGATCCCGCGGGCAACCTGGTCCGCATCCAGGAACTGCGCTGAGCCGTCCGGCAATCGCAGACCCGACTGACAGCTGAGACGAGATCTCTCAGGTGCATCTTCACGAGGGGCCCCTGGCACTCCGACGCCTCATCCCTCCGCTTACCCGCCGACGATCTACGCCGGGATCGCGCGATCGGCCGGGCGTGCGGGCGGTGACCTCTTGACGGACCTTTTCAGCGGAGTTAAATTACGCTATTAAATAAGACTTATAAAAAGTCGGTCGCCTGGCGAAGCAGCCACTTCGGAGGGGACACGTGCGCCGCTAGGGGTCAAAAGTGGGTTCGCATCTAACGGGTAGGCGCCGGCTGCTTGCGGGCCGCCGGATCTCGATCGTGGCAGTGGTGGCGACGTTGGCCGCCGCCTTGGCACTAGCGGCAGGCCCGGCTGGCCGGGCAAGCGCCGCGGCGACATTGCTGTCGCAGGGCCAGCCGGCGACCGCGTCGTCGACGGAGAACGCCTCGTTCCCCGCGGCGAACGCCGTCGACGGGAACACCAGCACGCGCTGGTCCAGCGCGTTCTCCGATCCGCAATGGATTCAGGTCGACCTCGGGGCCAGTGCCTCGATCACCCAGGTTGTCCTGCAATGGGAGGCCGCTTACGGTAAGTCGTTCCAGATCCAGACGTCGCCCGACGGCACGAACTGGACATCGATCTTCTCCACGACTACTGGCACCGGCGGCACGCAGACCCTCAACGTGACCGGCACCGGCCGGTATGTCCGCATGTTCGGCACGGCACGCGGCACGCAGTTCGGCTACTCGCTGTTCGAGTTCCAGGTGTTCGGCACCCTCGGCAGCGGCGGTGGCGGCGGCGGTACCTGCAGCACGACGAACGCCGCACTCAACCAGCCCGCCACCGCGTCGTCGACGGAGAACGCCTCGTTCCCTGCGGCGAACGCCGTCGACGGGAACACGAGCACGCGCTGGTCCAGCGCGTTCTCCGATCCGCAATGGATTCAGGTCGACCTCGGTTCCAGCCAGACGATCTGCCAGGTCACACTCAACTGGGAGGCCGCTTACGGGAAGGCATTCCAGATCCAGACCTCGCCCGACGGCACGAACTGGACATCGATCTTCTCCACGACTACCGGCACCGGCGGCGTCCAGGCCCTCGCTGTCTCGGGCAGCGGCCGGTACGTGCGCATGTTCGGCACGGCACGCGGCACCCAGTTCGGCTACTCGCTGTGGGAATTCAGCGTCTTCACCACAACCGGCGGCGGCGGCGGTGGCGGCGCCTGCCCGGCGCAGTCGAACACCCCGGACTTCGGTCCGAACGTCCACATCTTCGACCCCAGCATGTCCAGCACGACCATCCAATCCACGCTGGACTCGGTGTTCAACGCGCAGAAGCTCAACCAGTTCGGCGAGCGCCGCGACGCGCTGCTGTTCAAGCCGGGCACCTACAGCGCCGAGGCCAACATCGGGTATTACACCTCCATCGCCGGCCTGGGCCAGAACCCGGACGATGTCACCATCAACGGCGACGTCACCGTCGACGCGTTCGACGGAACCGGCAACGCCACGCAGAACTTCTGGCGGTCGGCCGAGAACCTGGCGATCAACCCGTCCGCCGGGTCGGACCGCTGGGCCGTGGCGCAGGCGGGACCCTTCCGCCGGATCGACGTCCACGGCGGCCTGAACCTCTTCCCGGCCAGCTTCGGCTTCGCCAGCGGCGGCTACATCGCCGACACCAAGGTCTCTGGCCAGGTCTCCTCGGTGTCGCAGCAGCAGTGGTACTCGCGGGACAGCAACTTCGGCAGCTGGAGCGGGTCGGTATGGAACATGGTGTTCTCCGGAGTGACCGGCGCCCCGGCGCAGAGCTTCCCGAGCCCGCCGATGACCACGCTCGCCACCACGCCGGTGTCCCGGGACGTGCCGTACCTCTACATCGATTCGAGCGGCAACTACCACGTCTTCGAGCCCTCGCTGCGGACCAGCGCATCGGGCGCCAGCTGGGCCAACGGCCCGACTCCGGGCACCTCGGTGCCGATGAGCCAGTTCTTCGTCGCCAGCCCGTCCGACAGCGCGGCGACCATCAACAACGCCCTGTCGCAGGGCTGCAACCTCTTCTTCACCCCCGGCGTCTACCACCTGAGCCAGACGCTCAGCGTCACGCACGCGAACACTACGGTTCTTGGCATCGGGTTCCCGACGCTGGTCCCGGACAACGGCGTGAACGCCATGCAGGTTGCAGACGTGGACGGTGTCCGGATTGATGGCCTGCTGTTCGACGCCGGCACAGTCAGCTCGGCGGCTCTGCTGACGGTCGGCACCGCCGGCTCGACAGCGAGCCACGCGAGCAACCCGATCTCGGTCCAGGACGTGTTCTTCCGGATCGGCGGCGAGAACGTGGGGAAGGCCACGGCCAGCCTGATCGTGAACGCCAACGACACCATCGTCGACGACGTCTGGGCCTGGCGCGCGGACCACGGCAACGCGGGCACGGTCGGCTGGACGGTCAACACCGCCGACAACGGCCTGATCGTGAACGGCAGCAACGTCGAGGCGACTGGCCTGTTCGTCGAGCATTACCAGAAGTACGAGGTCACCTGGAATGGCCAGAACGGGAAAATAATTTTCTTCCAGAACGAGATGCCGTATGACCCGCCGAACCAGGCGGCCTGGATGAACGGCGCGACCAACGGCTACGCCGCGATCAAGGTGGCCAGCAACGTGACAAGTTTCCAGGGATGGGGCCTCGGCAGCTACTGCTTCTTCAACGTCAATCCCGCGGTCAACTCGGCCAGGGCGTTCGAGGCGCCGAATACCGCCGGCGTGAAGTTCAACGATCTGCTCACGGTCTCCCTGGGCGGGGTGGGCACGATCACCAACGTCATCAACACCACAGGAGCGGTCACGCCGTCCAACACCACGCCGAGCGACGTGGTCAGTTACCCGTAACGAGCAGCCGCTAGGTCCATGGCGATGGGGTGAGCGCGAACTGCGGCGAGCGCGGAGCTGACCGCTCCGGTGCCCGCGCCGGCGTCGAGCACCCTGCGTCCGGCGAGCGGGTGCGGGCTCATCGCAACGAGCCCGGCGGCGATCGGGCCGTAGACCAGCGAGGCACCGAGCGCCCACCGTCGGCCGGCGCCGGCGTAGCGGTCGGCTTTCACCCGGCTGTCCGGGGGATCGGGATGCCCTGGCGTGCGGCGGCGTCAGCGGCCCGCCTCTCCCACCAGGACAGCTCGGCGGCGTCGCCGAGTGCCTTCTCCCAGCCGAATGTGGCCATGATAGCGATCATGCAGAGGTCAAGCTGATCGTCCCACCAGCTGCCGGTGGCGACTCCCCTTGCCTCGAGCGCGGCCCGGAACCGGCCGATGACCGCCTCTTTGGGCTCGGGCAGCCGGGCCCGGTTGAGGGCCAGGTACCAGCACATGTCCCAGCAGGCAGGGCCAGAGCCGGGGTATGCCCAGTCCAGCAGTATGGTGCGCCCGCCGGGGTGCGTGCCGAGGTTGCCCATCTTCCAGTCGCCGTGCAGGAAGGTGCGCGGCGTGACGGCCAGCGGTCCTGTGACAAGGTCCGGCCTGTCATGAATGAGCCGGGCGATGCCGGACAGCACCGGCGACCGCGCGGGCAGGGACTGCCATCCCGCATCAGCGGCCGCGATCGGCGGAGGAACATCTGCGGCCAGCAGCTCCGCGGCGATGTTGTCTGGCGCGAAGAACCGGATCCGCTGGGCCATCGTGGTCAGGCCGATGTCGTCTTCCCAGCCCCAGAACGCGCAGCTGAGATCGGCCATGTGCTCGATGAAGCCGCGGTGCTGGCTTTCCGGTACGAGGGTGTCGCCCTCGGGGACAAGGCAGGCGCTGACGTCACGCATGACCATCGTCAGCACGGCGTCGTCGCCCGAGCCGCTGACCTGCATGGCCACCACCGTATGGTCGATGCTGCCGGGTGACCGGGCCATCAGCCCGGACTGCCATGCCAGGTAGGGGCGGTGGACGTGATCGCCGGTGACGCGCATGATCCAGTCCGACGCGGGGCTGAGGTGCTTGACGAAATAAGGTTCCCCGTCGGCCAGGACCTGCTCATACCGCGCCCCGGCCTTGCCGTCACCTGGCCGCACCTCTGTGCGCGAGGACGCCCGCGCCAGCAGGTCGTCTACTGATTCGAAGGCTGCCATGTCGTTCCTTTGCTCGTTTATGAATGGTTGCCGGATGAAACGCTCAGCCTCGTCGCCCGAGCATGGCAAGCAGCCGTGCCTGGGCGCTGGCGTCCGCCGCAACCGGCATGCCTTCGCCGAACGCGCCGCTAGCCCGGAGCATGTCGATCTGCGGTTCTGTGACCTTGCGGCAGGCCTCAGCGAGAGCATCATCGAGGCTGGGGTCCTGTCCGGTGGAAGTGGCCAGATCCCAGCCGTGGATCAGCACGTCGATGAATCGATGACCGGCGTACACCGACCCGGGGACCGGCCCGTATGACACTGCGCACGGCGCGCCGAGTGCCCCCGGCCGGTGAAAAACATCCGAGGCGGCCATGGCCGATGCGGCATAGGCGCCGGCCGGGTCGGCGCCTAGCAGATCGCCGTCGAGCCGGTCGCCAGCCTCTTCGATCGTCCCGCCGGCAGCCAGCTTGACTGCCCACAAGTTGCCGGACACCAGGTGGCTGACCAGCGCGTGCACATCCCAGCCTGCACACGGGGTGGCCGCGTGCCAGCGATCCGCCGCAATAGCCGCGACCAAGCGGCCGGTAGCCTCCAGCGCCAGCGTGTGCCAGTCGGCGACGGTTGTCATGACGAGCCATTCCGCGGCGAGCGCCTTCGCGTCGGACAGCTTGCGACCGCGCGTTTCGACGAAGGCGTTGAGTGCGGTCTCGTCGATGGCCATGACAGACTCCGTTTCTGTGGCCGTCCCCGGTGCCGGGGATCGGTCCCACTCTCCGCACGCTCCGTTACGCCACCGTTGAGCTATCGTTCTGGTGTGTTGCGGGCACGCCTGTTCGGCGCCCTGTCCGCCGAGGTGGACGGGCGCTCAGTGTCGGCCGTCCCCGGGTTCAAGGCCCGCTCCCTCTTCGCTTTTCTTCTGGTTCACCCGGGTCCGCATCCACGGGTGCGGCTGGCCGGCCTGTTCTGGCCGGACCTGACGGACACCCGCGCCCGGGCGTCGCTGCGGGTCGCGCTGTTCGCTGTGCGGCGCACGCTGGAGTGCGTCCAGGGCGCCGGATATCTGGTCACCGACCGGATCACCGCCGGGCTCGCCCTCGACCTTCCGCGCGACATCGACGTCGAGCGGTTCGATGAGCTTCTCGCCAGCGACGATCCGGCTGCGCTGGCCGAGGCGGCGGCCCTCTACCGGGGGCCGCTGCTGTCGGATCTGCCCGACGAGTGGGTGCTGGAGGCCCAGGACGACTACCGGCTGCGGGTGGCATCAGTCTGCGAGCGGCTCGGGGACCACGCCGAGGAGGCCGGCGACATCAGGGCCGCGGCCGACTGGGCACGGCGGGCCGTCAGGTTCGAGCCGCTGCGCGAGTCCGGCCATAGGGCGCTGATCAGCCGACTCAGCCAGGCGGGCCGGCCCGCGGAGGCACTTGCCGCCTACCGCAAGTGCGCCGCGGTGATTTCCGCCGAGCTCGCGGTGGAGCCGTCGGAGGAGATCCAGGAGCTGGGGCGGCGGCTCGGCGCGGCGCGAGAGCAGCGGCAGGCTCCCGTCCGCATGGCACGGCCGCGCCCGTCAAGCCCGCTGCTGGGCCGGGCGCGGGAGCTGGCCACCGTCCAGGGCTGGTGGCGCGACGCTGCAGATGGCGCCCCGCACCGGTTCGGGCTGGTGGCCGGGGAGGCGGGCATCGGCAAGACCCGGCTGGTCGCGGAACTGGCAGCCTCGGTCGAGGCTGCGGGCGGCCGGCAGGCGATGGGCACCGGGCTTGAACTGTCTGGCGGGCCGCCGTTCGCGCCATGGTGCGAGGTCCTGCGGGACCTGATCCGGCAGTGCCCGGCACCCCGCCAGGATGCCGAGTGGCCGGCGGTGCTGGCCAGGCTGGTTCCGGTCGTGTCCGCCCGCTGGGGCCGGCCCGCGTGCCCGCCGTCGCCCGCCCCCGAGCTGGAACGGGCCCGGCTGTTCGAGGCTGTGGCCGAGTCGCTGGCGTGGAGCAGCCGCGACCGGCCGCTGCTCATTGTCCTGGACGACCTGCACCTGGCCGATACTGCCAGCATGGCCCTGCTGGCCTATGTCGGCCGTCGGCTGCCGGAGCTGCGGGCGCTCATCGTCGGCACCCGGCGACCCGTTCCGGCCAGTCCGCGGCTGGACGCCACGGTCGAGCGCCTCGACCGTGGCGGCGTCATGGCCGCTGAGCTGCTGCTAAACCCGCTGCCGGCCAAGGCTGTGCGGGCGATCGCGGTCGGCGCCGTACCCGCCCTGCGCGCCGCCGACCTGGAGCGGGTGGTGTCTGGCTCTGACGGCAACCCGCTGCTGGCCCGGCAGACGGCCCGTGCAATGTCGCAAGGCGAGGAGCCGTTCGAGGGCCTGCGCCACATGGTCCGCGCTCCACTGGGCAGGCTGAGCCCTGCCGCCCGGCTGCTGGTTGACATGGCCACGGCCGCGGCGCGCCCGCTGAGGCTCGCCGAGGCGGCGGACCTGGTGGGCGCCGACGCGCTGTCCGACGCGCTGGAGGCCGCATTCCTCGGCGAGCTGCTCGACCTGTCGGGCGACGACCGGATCCGGTTCGCGCACTCGCTGCTGCGCGACGCCTGCTATCAGGAACTGCCCGGGATCCGCCGCGCCCGGCTGCACACCACGATCGCCGAGACCTTCGCCCACCGGCCCGACCGGAGCGCCGCCGAGGTGGCCCGGCATTACCGGCTGGCCGGGGACCGCGCGGCGGCGGGGGCTTACCTCATGGTCGCCGCGGGCGACGCACGGTCGCTGGGCGCGCTGGGCGAGGCTGCCGCGCTGTTGCGGGAGGCGGCGGAGCTGGCCGCCGGGGACCCCGCCAAGGAGGCCGAGGCCTGGCTGACGCTCGCCGACATCGAGGCCTGGCGCGGCAACCGGGCCGAATGGGAAGCCGCCTCCGACCGCGGCTGCGAGCTGATCGCCGAGCTCGGTGACACTCTCGCTCTGGCCGAGGCGTACGCTTCCCGGGGCCGCTGGCTGCGAACCGCGCTGTGCCATCCGCGGGAGTCGCTGGCGGCCTACCGGCAGGCATTGCGGCTGCTCGAGGAGTCCGGGCTGGAAGCTCCCGAGGTCCGGGCACTGGCGCTGGCCGGGGCAGCGTGGGCGGAGGCGATGGCCGGGGATCCGGCGGCCGTCGAGGACCTGGCCGCGGCGGCTGAGTCGTTCCAGGAGACCGCGGGTGACCGGTCTCTTACGGCCGAGCTGGCCAGCGCGCGGGCCACGACTCTCTTCCGGCTCGGTCAGGTCGCGGAGGGCGAGGCCATTTTCGAGGCGGCCGCCCGGCTCGCCAGCCGAGATGGCCGCTCGGATCTGGCGGTCGTGCTCTGGGCCAACAGCGCCGCGGCGGCGGCGTGCCGGGGCGAGTTCCGCAAGGCGCTGGAGTATGCCCGGCTGGGCGAGGAATGCACGTCGGGCGGACCGTACTTCGACCTCATCACGGTGTCCGGGCAGGCCTATGCGCTGTCCCGGCTGGGTGAGCACGACGAAGCGATGGCCGCCGCGCAGCGACTGACCACGATCGCCATGCGCTCGGGGGTCACCGAGTTCGAGGTGATGACCGACTTCGATGCCGGTGCGGTGGCCTTCGCGGCCGGCCAGGAGGAGAAGGCGATCCAGCGGCTCAGCGCCGCGCTGTCGGTGTCGGCGACCCGCCACTTCTCCCGGCCGGTCGCCCGGTTGCTGCTGGCCGAGGCTCGGCTGCGCAATGGCGACCCGGCCGGGGCTGAACGGGAACTGGACCTGATCCCGGCCGAGCCGGTGACCGCGGCCGACCTGCCCGACACCCTCGTCGCGCGCCTGGTACGGATCGAAGGATTGCTCGCCGCCGAGCGCGGCGACCTCCAACGGGCGCTAACCCGGTTCGCCGAGGCCGAGGCGGCCTGGCGACGGCGGCTGGGCCCCGGCGGCCTTCCAGGGGATGCGGTCACGATGAACCTGGTCGACCTGGGCCGCCCCGCGGTCGCCGGCCTGATCGAGCCGGCTGTCGAGCTGGGCCGGGTTCTCGCCGACCGCGCCCTGGTCCTGCGTGCGGCGGGCCGCCATGCGGAAGCGTCAGCGGCGGCCGCGGAGGCCGCCGAACTCGCCGAGGCCATGGCGTTCACCGGATACCGGAGCCAGTTGGACATCGCCGCGTCGGGAGCATGAGATGGCTGAACCCCAGACAAAATTCCGCGCCGAGGCAGCCTGCGCGGCTCCGGCTCGGGAAGTGTGGAAGCTCCTCTACGATCCGGTGCGGTTCGCCCGGTGGTGGCCGGGCTGGGAGCGAATCGAGCCGGGTGAAGGCTCGGCGCTGACCCGTTACGACGCCCGCTGGCCTGACTTTGCCTACCCGGCCACCGTCTCCTGCGACCCGTCCAGCGGCCGGGTGGTGGTGTCCTGCCTGCTGTCCGACATCGTGCACACGTGGGCCATAGATCCCGGCGGGAGCGGCTGCCTGATCAGCGTTGTGGTAACAATTCCCGCGGCCGAGGCGGATCGCGCCGGCGACACTGCCGCGGTGGTAAGACGGGCACTATCCGCCCTGGTCGGCGAGGCCGAGTCTGAACTCCCGACAGGGCCTCGCGGGCGGCCCCAACCGCCGATCCTGTGACGCTGTGGCTGGCCGGCACACTCAGAGGGACAAGGCGTTACATCAGCCGTCGACGTGCTCGACTACACCGAAGCCACAGCAGCCTGCCACGCCAGGCTGATCGCGCATGCCCGCCGCGCCAGGACGCCCCGCGGCCGTGTGTGTCAGCGGTTCTTGATGATCTTTCTGCGGTAGGCGAGGCTCCCGGCGCCAACCAGGATCGCCGTTCCGCCGAGGCCGAAAAGCAAGATGTCCTGGAATCCGGCCGTGCCACCGCCGCCAGTGGCCGGGGCGGCGGTAAGGAACGGGCTGGCCGACGGGCTCGGCGTTGCCGACGATGATGCCGATGGGCTCGGCGTTGCCGACCGTGATGGCGATGGGCTCGGCGTTGCCGACCGTGATGCCGATGGGCTGGGCGTTGCCGACGGTCTGGCTGAGGGGCTAACGCTCGTGCTCGGCGTGGTGGCACCAGCCGTTCCGCCAGGCGGGATAGGTGTTGTTGCCGAGCCGGTTACTGCGGGTGAGAATGGAGTTGGTGTCGGCGAGGGCGAGGATGTGGTGCAGGCTGAGACTGAAGCGGAAGCGAGTATGGTCAGGGTGGCGCAGCCGACGACGGTCAACCGCGCGCTGAGCTCCCTCCCCATGATGGTTGTGCGCATCTTTATGGGGTCTCCTCATGCGTCCGGTAGGTGGCGGACCCGTTTCGCGGTCCCGGCATCGGAAGAGAAATCGCGGTCGGCCAGGTCGCTCCCCGCGCCTGCCGAAGGCAGGTCCCTGGAAGCGCCGACGGCCATAAGGGTAAACCCATGGAGAGCACAAGCATGCAATGGCCTGTTCATCGCTGGAATTTTAGGCTACGCGATTAGAGCACCCTGGGGAAGACGGAGGGAGGGACGACGCCATTGGGGAATGCAGATTGGCGGCGCATAGCCGGGTTACGCGTGGTCATGTCCTGGCCGCAGAGCGGGTACGCTCCCACGCCCAGCACGTCAAGAAGCCTCCGCGCCCGCGTTGCCGGGGTGGCCGGGGTCCTTCTCGTCGTGGGCGGGGCCGCCGCTGTCGGCGTCGCGGTTAGTGCCCAGGAGCATGCGCCGCAGCCCTCCCCGGTTGCAGCGGGCGCTACCGGTCCCTCCGCAGGCAAGGCCCGGGGGCCATCACTGCGCCGCTCACTGCCGGTGTCCGTCGATATCCCGGCCATTGGCGTGACCTCGAAACTGCTGCATCTGGGACTCAACTCCGACGGCACGATCAAGGTCCCGTCGCTGTACACGAGTGCCGATCAGGCCGCATGGTTCAAGTACTCGGCAACGCCCGGCCAGATCGGGGCGTCGGTCATCGAAGGTCACCTCGACAGCTACCGTGGGCCTGCTGTCTTCTTCCGCCTAGGAGCCCTCCGCCCGGGGGATAGCATCGACGTGACGCTCGCCGACGGGATCACCGCTGTTTTCCGCATCACCGGCGTGCGCCAGTACCTTAAATCCAGTTTCCCGGCGAAAACCATTTACGGCGCGGCCGGCTACGCGGCCCTGTCCCTGATAACGTGCGGCGGCGCTTTCGACCACGCCACCGGCCATTACCTCAGCTCCACTGTCGTATTCGCATCCCTCATCTCGTCACGGTCGGCTGGCCGCCGGGCCAGCGGCTGATGGCCGCACTATCCCTCGTGCCATCTCGCCACTCTAGGCCGGTCTTTCTTGCGGCGACTGAGGTGGTCTTCGGGCGCTGGTCAGCTGGCCGGGATCGGAGTGTGGTGCCAGGTCCGGGAGCGGCCTGGGCGAAGAGGCGACGGATCTATCATCAGCGGCCCCATGCCGGACTCGCAGGTGCTCGGGGCGTGAGCCGGCCGCGCTGGCGACGGAGGCTTCGTTCCTTGGTGGGCCCTCCGGCCCCTGGCGCTGGCCCTCCCGGCCTCTGGCGCTAGCCCGCCGGGGCGTATGCCTGCAGCCGGGCGAAGCTGACGTCGCTGGCTCGCCGCCTGAGGGAGCGACGGTATCCCGGCAGACAGGCCCAGAGGTATCGTCTTTGGGAGGAACGGGGGGAAAGGTGATCTTCTCGCCTCTTGCCTAAGGTGGCCTGGAGAATTGCCCGGTTGCCTCGAACGCAGTTTCCGAGATTAGCGAGGACGCGCGATGAGCCAGTCCAGTTCTGCCGATGCCGCACCTCCCGGCGCTTTGCCCGCCCAGCGTGGCTCGGGCTCGGCGCTGGCCCTGCGGAACTGGCCGGTGGCCCGCCGACTGATCGCCCTGGTGGCTATCCCGACGGTGCTGGGCCTGGCGCTCACCGGGCTGCGGGTCACCGACGCGACGCGCAGCGCGCAGGCGTACGGCCAGGTCGGTCGGCTCGCGGTGCTCGGCCAGCAGGTCACCGGCTTAGCGCAGGCGATGGAGGACGAGCGGGCCGACACGGCCGTATTCATCGCGGACGGGCGCCGGGCTGCGGGCCTTGTGGCCCTGCATCGGCAGTATGTGATCACCGACGGCTGGGCGGCCACGGTGCGCCGGCGGATTCTCCAGCTTGGCCGCGGCTACCCGGCCCAGACGCGGGCCGGGGCGGCCAGGGTCCTGGCCAGCATCGCCGAACTGCACGGCCTGCGCAGGGACGCCGCGCAGAGCCAGGCTCCCGCGATGGCCGTGATCAACGGCTATTCCGCGGCGACAGCTGGCCTGTTCCCGGTCAACGACGGCATCGCCGACCTGAGCGGCAACTCCGCGCTCATCACCAGCGTGCGCGCGCTCGGCTCGCTGTCCAGGATAAAGGACCAGGCCTCGCAGCAGCAGGCCCTGCTCGGCGCGGCGCTCGCCGAGGGCAACTTCGGGCCCGGAGCGCTCACCGCGCTGACCAACGCCCAGGCACAGCAGGCCAGCGACCTCGTATCGTTCCGCAGTTCGGCGACCTCCGAGGAGAGCTCGGCCCTCACCGACACCTTGGCCGGCCCGCCAGCCGTGCAGGCCAGGGCGGTGGAACAGCGCGCGACAGCGGTCAGCAATGGCGCGCTGGCCCTCGGTGCCCGCGCCAGCCAGCAGTGGCGGGGCGGGATGTCCTACACGGTCGGCTGGATGCGCCATGCCGAGCAGCAGCTGACGGCGTGGATCACGGCCTTTGCCCAGGCCATGCGGGGCAGCGCGATGCGGTCCGCGGTAATCACCGGCGGCGCGGCGCTGGTCGTCCTGACCCTTGTCTTGCTGGCCACCATGATCATTGCCAGGTCCATGGTGCGCCCGCTGCGACGGCTTGAAACAGCTGCCCTGGATGTCGCCGGGGCACGCCTGCCCGCGGAGATCCGCTCGCTGGGCGTGGCCGGGAAATCCGGACAGGCTTTCCCGATGACAACCATCGACATAATGTCCGCCGACGAGATCGGCCAGGTCGCCCGCGCCTTCGACCGGGTGCAGCGGGAAGCAGTGCGGCTAGTCGGGGAAGAGGCGCGGCTGCGCGGCAGCCTTAGCGCCATATTCGCCGGTTTCTTCCGGCGCAGCCATGCCCTGCCGGAACGGCTGCTGCGGCTGATCGACAGCCTGGAACTCGCTGAGGATGACCCGGAACGGCTGGCCAGCCTTTTCCAGATGGATCATCTGGCTACCCGGATGCGGCGCAACTCAGACAGCGCGCTCGTCCTCGCGGGCCACGAGACACCACGCCGCTGGACCGGGCCGGTCACCCTGGTGGATGTTCTTCGGGCCGCAGTGTCCGAGATCGAGCAGTACGACCGGGTCATCCTCAACGTCCAGTCGGGTGTCTCGGTGAGCGGGAGCGCTGCGGGCGACACCGTGCACCTGCTCGCCGAGCTGCTGGAGAACGCTACCTCGTTTTCGCCCAAGGCGACGCAGGTATTCGTGTCCGGGCACATTGTTCGCGGCGGCGGCTCGGTGATTAACATTACCGACGGCGGGACGGGCATGCCGCAGGAGCGGCTGAGGCAGCTCAACTGGAAGCTGGCCCACCCGCCCCTCGCGGACGTGGCGATCGCCCGGCATATGGGCTTGTTCGCGGTCGCGCACCTAGCGGCGCGGCATGGCATAGGGGTGGCGCTGGGGCTGCGGCCGGGCGGCGGTACCACCGCCGAGGTGCATCTTCCCGCCCCGCTGATCTCGCAGGACGCCGGGCCGGGCGGCTGGCCGGGACAAACTGGCGAAGTCGTCCGTGCCAGGGCAGGCGGGGGAGCCGGCGCCGTAGCTGCGCCCGCGGATCCGCGGGCCTCAGCTTCCCGGTTTGCCGCCGGGCAGGAGTTTGCCGCCGGGCCGCAGATCGCCATGCCCGCAGCCGTCCCGCAGCCGCTGAGCGCGCCGTTGCCAGCTACGGGCCAATCCGCTTCCTTCGCCGTGATCGTGCCGGAGCCGGCGGGTACGGAGCCGGGTGCCATGCTGCCCATTTTCGAATCCGTCGAATCCGACTATTTCCGTACCCGCAGCCGGGGCCTGCTCCGGCGCAGCGAGCTGCAAGCCGACCAGCCGACGCGAGCGGGGCAGCCGCCCACGGCTTCGGCAGCCCGGGCTTGCGTCGCCGACGACCGGCGTGCCCCGGCGGCGGGTGACATCCCTGCGGTTGATGGCCTAACCTCCGCCGGGCTGCCGCAGCGGATTCCGCGGACCAACCTCGCTCCCGGCGCTGCGGTCGACCAGGAGACCCGGCAAGCCACGGCGGCCGAATCGGCGCAGATCGCACTGGGCAGGCTGGCCAGCTTCCAGCGGGGCTCCCGCCGGGCCAGGGCGGTGGCCCGGATGGACCGCGGCGCGGATCAGTCGGCCGAGGACGACTGAGGGGGAGCACGTGGATCCGGTCCTTCATCCGCAGGGCCTCGACCAGCTCATCGCCGACTTCACAGAGCGCGTTCCCGATGTGCTGCACGCCCTGGTGGTGTCATCGGACGGCGTCCCGGTGGCAGTGTCCGACCGGATACAGCCCGATCATCTGGAGATGCTCTCCGCGATCATTTCCGGCTTCATCAGCCTGGCCGGCGGCGCAGGCCGGATAGTGGACGGCGGTGCCGTCACCCAGGGCCTGGTTGTCATGGAACGGGGCACCCTGGTGATCATGGCGATCGATGACGGCTCGAGCCTCGCCGTGCTCACCACCGCCGCAGCCGACCTCGACCTGGTCGCGTACGAGATGACAATGCTGGTAGAACAAGCCGGCCGCATCTTGACCCCGCCTAGTCGCGGCGCGGTCCGCGACACAGGCGACCCGGCATGAGCCTGGGTGAGGCCGTGAACCCGCTAGAACGGGCCGTCGACCACGTCCGGACTGGCGTGGGCCGCTGGTACAGCCGGTTGCCGTGGCGGCAGGACCGGTAGTGTCGGCGCGGTGGCACGTTCCCGAGACGCGGCTGGTCGCGAGGCTGCTGGCCGCCATCTGGCTGCTGCACCGCCGCCCCGCCTGACGCTATCTCGCCCGGAGGGCTGCAAGCGATCATGGCCCCCGCACCTTGACAAACTTCTTCACAGAAGGGAGCGGCCAGAAGCGAGCACGCCCGGTCGGTTCGCCGAGCCCACGAGGTCAGTGGTGCCGGCGCCGGGGTTCGGTCAGTTGTCGTGGAGCGCGGCGCCGGTGCTCGGGTGAAGCCTGCGGCGTCTCAGCCACAAGAACAGCAGCATCAACGGCAGGGCGAGGCCGCCAATACCGTCGATGAGGAACGCGCCGCGGCTGTGTATGTGTCCGACTAGCCACGCGAAGTTCTGGCCGAAGAAGCCGGTGACGAACGTCAGCGGCAGGAAGACCGTGGCCAGGATTGTGAGCTGTTCGATGGTGGCGTTCTGCCGGACACTGACCTTCGTCTGCTCGACCGAGATCACCGCCATGTTGGCCTCCAGGACCGTACCGAGAAGGTCACGTTGCGCGGCGACCTCCTCGTTGACCAGGAGCAGGTGGTCCTGGACGTCACGCAGATACGGATGCAACTCCGGGGCTGCGGCGGCGCGTTCGACCGTGGCGACCACTCCGAGCAGCGGATGGACGGCACGGTAGAAGTCGGTGGCCTCGCGGCGCAGCGAGTAGATCCGTTCGGTTGGCGCCACGGCGCCGGAGAACACGGTGGCCTCGATCTGGTCGATGTCTCGTTCGAGCCCGGCTATGACGGGCGCGTACCCGTCCACCACCTGATCCAAGATCGCCCAGAGCGCTGACGCGCTGCTCGCGGCCAGCAACTCCGGCAACTGCTCCAGCCGCCGCCTGGCCTCGCGCAGATCGCTCGCCACGCC